>Ga0169931_10002881_pt1 | contig 27727 bp, 22 predicted proteins | sample Kivu_15m_20L_FD_129675 | JGI IMG/M metagenome (GOLD analysis project Ga0169931, IMG submission 129675) | Freshwater microbial communities from Lake Kivu, Western Province, Rwanda to study Microbial Dark Matter (Phase II) - Kivu_15m_20L... | ecosystem: Environmental > Aquatic > Freshwater > Lake...
AGCTGATGAATAGCCGAGCCCTCTTCAACCTCACCCGCCAGAATGAGTGGATCTGCTTCGCGGTTAAAGTTTAGCCGTTCATAAGCGAGTCCCAAAAAATATATAAAGTCTTCCGGACTATGAAAACCAAAGGTGTTAAATAAAAGTGGTTTCCCATCCAAAGTGCAAAGAATATCTACCCGAAAACCGTGTACATGAGCAAATACTTTTTTACCATTCAGCGCATCGCGCAGCATAATTTCAAATAGTACCGATGCATGATGTTTTACGCGAACATTTGTAAATTGAGCTTCAATCACTTGCTTCCAGCTTTGTGGCCAGGAATAAATCAAAACCCGCTTACCATCTGCCAGTAAATCAAATCCCTGCGGATCTGTAGGGATCACTTCATGATTAAGTTGCAAAAGCGACTGAATTGAGCCTTCGTCAAATAAATCAAGGGGAACCAGCTGCCAGCAAATATCATCGGGAATAATTTCTATTTTCTTAAATTCAAGACGCGTCAATGGGTGCGTCTGGAAAATTCTGGCGAGAATTTCGGAGGGCCTCGCCTTGTTGTAGGAATTATTAATCGGATAACGTTCAATTAATCGAAATTGAACAGCAAGTATATCAAATACAGCCAACACGAGCTCTTCGTGCGAAATTAAACACCTTAATTCGCAATGCCGGGTTCTGTCGGCCGTAAAGGCCGGATCAGCATATTTAACAAATGGCACCGGATGCGACATGACGATAACTATCTTTGGGCAAGTTTAGAAGAAAAGTACGGATTGACAAAGTCGGAATTCATAGCGTTGCTGGAAAAGCATTTGGGTTTTCCCCCTACGGGGGGACAAATGTATTTATTTCAAAAGCTCACCGAACATCTTTCGATGCCCGGCAATGAGAAGGTTTTTGTAGTAAGAGGCTATGCCGGAACGGGCAAAACCAGCATTGTGCGTGCAGTGGTGCGAACCCTCAAGGAAACAAGCCTAAAAACGGTGCTTCTTGCGCCCACAGGTCGGGCTGCAAAAGTGCTTTCGGCTTATGCCGGAAAACAGGCATTTACGATACACAAGAAGATTTATTTTGCCCAATCCGGAGATTTTGGGATGCAATTCTCCATGCAAAAAAACAAACATAAAAATACCGTTTTCATCGTCGATGAAGCTTCTATGATTGGTGCTTCTCAAGACGAAGAACAACACAATTTACTTTCCGACCTCATTGAATACGTGCAAAGTGGCGAAGCCTGCCGGCTAATGCTTATCGGCGATTCAGCCCAGCTACCTCCGGTAGGATGTGATGAAAGTCCGGCACTTGATCCGAAATTTCTATCCACTGAATTTTTCTTACAAGTAGATGAGTGCAGATTAACCGAAGTGATGCGCCAGCGCCTTGAAAGCGGCATACTTTTCAATGCGACCGAAATTAGAAATCAGATTGATCAAAGCACCGAAACCATTCCTCGATTATCAACCCAATTGTTTCCGGATGTCATGAAAATTCAGGGTACCGATCTTGAAGACGCCCTTCAATCGGCCTACACTGAGTTTGGCGATGAGGAAGTGCTTGTGGTGACACGTTCCAACAAATCGGCCAACCTTTTTAACCGTCAAATAAGAGCTCGAATCAAATGGCAAGATAACATGATCAGCGCGGGAGATCATATTATGATTGTGAAAAACAATTATTTCTGGCTTCCCGAAAACAGTGGTCCCGGGTTTATCGCCAATGGCGATACCATGGAAATTCTGCGTATTAAAAAACAGGAAGAAAAAGGTGAATTTTTATTTGCCGATGCCGAAGTTCGAATGATTGATTACCCCGACGAACCGGAAATTGAAGTGAAATTAATGCTGAATGCCCTGGACATTGAACAGGCCAGCATGCCGTATTTAAAAATGAAAGAGTTACGAAAAATCATTGAAGAAGATTATGCGCATCTGAAATCAAAGCAGCAGCGATATAAAGCAATGAAAAAAGACCCATTTTTAAATGCGCTTCAAATAAAATTTGCTTACGCAGTAACTTGTCACAAAGCCCAAGGCGGCCAATGGAAATGCGTTTTTATCGATCAGGGATATGTAACCGAAGAAACCCTTGACAGAAATTACCTGCGATGGTTGTACACTGCCGTTACCAGAGCCACGCTTAAGGTGTGTTTTGTGAACTTTCATAAAAACTTCTATCATGAAAAAGAACGTGAAGAATACTCTTAAAATTAAATAAAAAAATCCTGCGCGTTTCAATAAAATTAAAATTTGGTTATTTCAAGAAATGCCTTCTATCGACTTTCATTTTATAACTTTACGTCCTTAATTTCTGATTTGTGCAACCCGGCGGGAAAAGCATTTTGATTCTATTGTGTTTATTTGCTCCATTTATGGCGCATTACAGCGCATTAATTCAGCTTAAGCGGCAAATTAGGCACGAAGTTAAAAACCATCTTATTCATTCGGTTTCAAAAAAAGAACTGGTTCTTTTGAAGTTCAGTCCCCAAGAGCACCAATCCGAATTGAGTTGGGAACACAGCAAGGAATTTGAATACAAAGGTCAGATGTATGACGTTGTGCAGAAGTTCTTTCTGGGAGATACAATTGCCTATTATTGTTGGTGGGACAATGAGGAAACAAGACTGAATAAGGAATTGAGCGGAATTGTAAATCTTTTATTTGGCAACAGTCCAAAGGGACACAAGAACCATCAATTGCTTTATGATTTCTTGCGATCTCTTTATTTCGGGGAAGAATCTGACCCTCGCTGGATCGTATCCGTTTTATTCAATAGGCTGAAAATTATTGATTCGACTTGGTTTCCCGAAAACGAGTCAGAGCCGCTTGCCCCTCCCCCCGATTCATTTTGTTAATCCCCCCTTTTCAGGAAACCGATCAACACCCCTGTCTAAAGCAAATCTAATATTGAATAAAAAGAGGTGCTTTATCCGGCCGGACACGCGATGATTTTAACAAAATCAATGAATTCATGAGGAATATCTTTTTCATGTGTTTACTTGGGCTATTTCACTTTACAGGATTTGCTCAGGTAATCACCTTTCGTGACATCTCAAGCAATGAGGTCTTGTCGCACGTTTATTTAATTAGTGAAAATGGTGAAAAGCACACCATTTCGAATTTACAGGGACAGGCTGATATCAGCATGTTTAGAGAATCTGAAACTATCACCATCCGGCGCCTGGGTTATCGAACAGAGACACTCAGTTATCAGGCATTTATTCAACTTCCTGAACTTACTTATAAAATGCACCCATCGATGATGATGGATGCAGCAGTGATTTCGGCTACCCGCTGGGCTCAGTCAGGAAAAAAAACGCCTTCCAAAATAAGTATTATCGATTCGCAGCTGCAGGCCTTGATGAATCCGCAAACTGCGGCTGATCTTTTGGGAATATCCGGCGAAGTATTTATTCAAAAAAGCCAGCAGGGTGGTGGATCGCCCATGATCAGAGGCTTTGCAACAAACAGATTGCTTTATGCTGTTGATGGAGTAAGAATGAACACTGCCATTTTTCGAGCAGGAAATATTCAAAATGTAATTTCGCTCGATCCCTTCGCAATGGAGCAAACAGAAATTTTGTTTGGCCCTGCTTCAGTGATGTACGGCAGTGATGCGATTGGAGGGGTGATGAGTTTTCAAACATTAACACCCCAGTTGAGCATCAATGATAAAACATTAGTAAGCGGAAAAGCTGCTGCAAGATTCTCATCGGCCAACAATGAAAAAACCTATCATGTGGATGTGAATGCGGGGTGGAAAAAATGGGCTTTACTCAGCAGCCTTAGCTATTCAAATTATGGAAACCTGAAAATGGGATCTAAAGGACCCGATGAGTATTTAAAACGATTCTATGTCACCCGGATTGATAGCACGGATAAAGTGATCGAAAATTCCGATCCTGAAATTCAAAAACCTACGGGCTACGAGCAGATAAACATCATGCAAAAGTTGAAATATCAACCCAACAAGCATTTGGAAGTTCAATATGCATTTCATTATTCTGAAACCTCCGAATACAGCAGATACGACAGACTTCTAGAATCGCAAAGCAATGGCCTACCTGCATTCGCTGTATGGAACTATGGTCCTCAAATTTGGATGATGAATCACCTTCAGATAAAACATAGTAAGGAAGCTAAGTTTTACGATCATTTGGCTCTGAATCTGGCATTCCAGAATTTTGAAGAAAGCAGAATAGATAGAAGGTTCAATGGAAATCGCTTGCGCACTCAGGTTGAAAAGGTGAAGGCTTTATCCGCCAATGTCGATTTTGAAAAACGAATTGGAAAAAACCAGCTCTATTATGGCTTGGAATATGTCTTGAATGATGTTTTTTCAAGAGGTTCAGCAATAAATATTATTGACAATTCAATTCTTGAAGTGCCCGACAGATATCCGGTATCACAGTGGTCAAGCTATGGTGTTTATCTAAATTATCAATTAAATATTTCTGAAAATTGGCTGTTGCGTAGCGGCCTGAGGTATAACGTGTATGAATTATCATCCGACTTTAGCCGTCAGCTCAAGTTTTATCCCTTTGATTTCAAAACGATTAACCTTCGAAATGGCTCTCTTACAGGAAGCTTAGGCTTGGTTTTTAGCCCGTCCGGTTCTTGGAAATTGAGTATCAATGGAAATACAGGTTTTAAGGCACCCAATGTGGATGATATTGGAAAAATATTTGAATTTAATGCGGGCGAAACCGTGGTGCCCAATCCAAATTTAAATGCTGAGTATGCCTACAACGCAGAAATTAATATTGCGAAAACTTTTGGCGAATTAGCACGTCTCGATTTAAGTGCATTTTATACCTACCTGGATGGTGCCATGGTTAGAAGAACCTTTCAGGTTGATGGAAAAGACAGTATTGAATTTGCAGGAGAAAATGCGAAAGTGTATGCCATTCAAAATGCCGCTTTTTCACAAGTTTATGGTGTAAACATGAATTTCGAAATCAGGCTATTATCCGGTTTTGGATTTTCTGCCAAGCTGAATTATCAACTTGGAACGGAAGAAATGGACAATGGGCAGATAAGTCGCTCCAGACATGCGGCTCCGGCCTTTGGTCAAACTGCGATCTCATACAAAAAGCGCAAGCTTGTAATGCAAGTATACCTTGTGTTTTGTGATGAAGTAAGTTTTATCAATTTGAATGAAGAAGAACGTCAAAAACCTGCTATTTATGCCATCGATTCGAATGGAAATCCGTTTTCACCTGCATGGTACACATTAAATTTGAAAGCCTTGTATAAAGTTCATTCCAATGTGTCTGTAAGTGCCGGAATTGAAAACCTGAGTGATCAGCGGTATCGACCTTACAGCTCTGGACTGGTAGCCCCGGGAAGGAATTTCGTTATTTCTCTTAATGCCGATTTTTAAACATGCATTGCTGCATAATTGGAAATAAAAAACGAAAGGTTTTAATTATAAGTCAATTAAATAAATCAATTAAGGTATATGTAACAAAAAAAGGTTTCTGGATTGTCAGATTTTTTAAAATTGAATTAAACCCAAATCATGCATTAGGAGACTAAACAAGGTGCCTTCCTTCTTCTATTCCATTGGTAATCAATACGTTTCTATTGCATTGCATTAGAAATGCTCTTTGTCAAATTAGCTTTCTTAACATGGCGCAATGTCAACATTATCAGAACAATACAGAGTATTTCGAGATGCTATTGCATGATTTGGGTTAAAGCAGAGTAAAGGCCTTTGTTGCTTAGATTTGTAAAAAAGACCTTATGGAATTTTTCCACATATTATCAATTTTGATTATCCTTTCAGCGGGGTTTGCATTCATCAATTTCAAATACATCAAACTTCCGAATGTCATTGGATTGATGCTTGTTTCTTTGATCTTTTCCTTCATAATACTGGTAATGGGTCAATTCGTTCCAGCGTTTCCAATTTGGGTGGAAGGAATGCTTGAAAATATTAATTTCAGCGATTTGCTGCTGGAAGGCATGCTGAGTTTTATGCTATTTGCAGGTGCCATACATGTTCGATACGAAGATTTAAAAGCAGAAAGACTAAGCATTATTCTGTTTTCAACACTAAGCGTACTTTTGAGCACCTTCATTATCGGTTATATAAGTTATTATTTGCTGAATTATTTTGGTTTCGAGGTTCGGCTAATTGAAGCAATGCTTTTTGGATCGCTCATTTCACCAACTGATCCAATCGCCGTTTTAAGTATTTTAAAAAATGCAGGAGTCTCAAAATCGCTTCAAACCAAAATTGCAGGTGAATCATTATTCAACGATGGGGTTGCTGTTGTGATTTTTATAACCCTTTTCAAATTAGCAGGATCTGATGCCGAGCCTGAACTTGGAGAAATATCAAAATTGTTTTTAACCGAAGCCGGCGGAGGTATTTTGCTTGGATTATTATTTGGCTACATCAGTTATAAAATGATCGCAGCAATTGACAATTACCAGGTAGAAGTATTAATTACACTCGCAACGGTAATGGGCGGATATACAATTGCACACTATCTTCATGTGTCCGGCCCGCTTGCAATGGTGGTTGCAGGTTTAATTACCGGAAACAGCAGTAAAAATATGGGCATGTCGGACCTCACGGCCGAATACATTGATAAATTCTGGGAACTTTTAGATGAAATTCTCAATGCCATTTTGTTTGTTCTGATTGGATTAGAGCTTCTGATTATTGAAATAAGTAGTCCTTTACTAATGGTATCTTTAATACTGATAATCATTTCGCTTATTGTAAGGTATTTTTCGGTTTGGGTACCTTCATTAATTATTAGAATGAAGGAGAAACTAGAAAGAAAAACATTGCTGATATTAACTTGGGGCGGTCTGAGAGGAGGTATTTCAATTGCACTGGCTTTATCCATTCAGCCGGAAATGAAAAAGGAATTATGGGTCACAATTACTTACATCATTGTGTGTTTCTCCATTCTAGTTCAAGGAATGACGGTTGGAAAACTTGCAGCTTACGCGAAGACAAAAAATCAAGTCGATTAAATCTGTGAGCCTTTCTCAGGCAAGAAGATTCTGTTGTTTATTTCCTGCTTAAACTATATCAAACTTTAAAATACGTTCGGTACCACTCGGTTTGATGATGGTCCAACGCGTTTTCATCCGCCTGAAAGGCGGGATTTAAAGAGGAATAAACCACCTGAAGTGATGCAAAATCTCGTTGCGAAATAACAGGAATTCCATTTCGAATCAATTGGGCTGCACAAACTCCGGCTCCAGCCAAATAGGGCGTTCCCGGTTTTCTTCGGGCTCCTCCATAAATTACCTGACTTCCACAAGATGCGCTGATATCTAGGAGTACAGCAAGTTCAACTTTTTCACGGATTGCCAATTCCAGCATCTTTTCAGAAGCTTTGATCATGCCTTCAGTCCAGTCTTCTCCCTCTTCTGTTAAAACCCGGGCTCGTCCCTCCAAAACATCTATGCCTGTGCCGCCATGAATATCGCACAAGGCCCGTGGCGTGCCATAAGAAAAATGTTCGGGACAAAATGTGATCGCCTTAAGGCTGGGGTAGCTCAATAATTGCCTCACGCTGTCAAAGTCAGTGTATGCAGAATCGTCAAAGGCACATACCGCGCCGGTCATACATGCACTGAATAGTACGCGCAATGGTTGTTCCGTACTTGCCTTTCGAATAGATTTTAATCGAATGTCCTGCATGCCTATTTAAAAAATAAAGGTTTAATCTCTCCACGGCATGAAAATGCAGACTTCTTTTGAATGGATGGACAACAGCTTAAATCCCCTGCCTGATATTCATTCAAGACGCCCTGAAGTAAGCCGTGGCGGATGTATTCAGCATAAAAATAGGCTCTTTTTCCGCTGTCAAGCATTTCGGCTAGTTCAAACGAGGATTTTACAATGAATGAGCCCGGTTCCTTCATTGTGGATAAAAAGAAAAAATACTCATACCATAAAGAGTCATTGCCCAGTTTTACATGCACGGGTATTACAAAATCGGGAATTTGATCGCGGTCCAGGTCGCCCTGTAAATAATTGAAAATCTCCGGAATGATAACCCTGAAGCTACTTGTGTCATTATTGCTCAAACAAAAAAGAATCAATCCTTGGGAGTTTGTTTGCTGCAAAAATTTGCCTGGCGTATTCCTTTTTGAAAATTCGCCTTCGTAATACTTGATCAAATAAGGTTTAAATGGTTCATTCTGAGAAAAGACCTTGTTGATGCTCAGAAAGTTTAAAAGTGAAACTATGATTAAAACACGAAGAAGAAAATGCCGCATTTTATGGACTCACTAAATTGATACTAACCAAAGAATAAAACGATCCAGCAGGTAAATTTTCAAACAGGTAAGGCTGTTCACCAAAAAAGCCTCTGAAAAAGTCTCTGTTTCCGGGCAATTCATCTGCATTAAATGAATAATTAAAACGATAACCTGCCTGAAAGCTTAACCAAATAAATCCACTTAAACTAAATTCATACATGGTCCTGAACCGCAGTTCAGACCGTCGCAATTCAATATTCTGAGGAGCTCCCTGAATGGCCTTGTCGGAATTCAATCGGTAAGTCTGTCCCTCTAGTTCATAGCCAAAAAACGCCATGCTTCGCGGCGAGAAATTTCTCCTGATATGACCTCTGGCAGGAAGTAATAATTCAGTTCCCCACTTGCCGTTTGCAGAAGTATAATTCAATAAGAATACGGGAATATAATTGAGGTCGCCGGCTCGGTAGGTTCTTGAAATACCAAATCCCCACATTTTTTTATCTCCTGCCTTTTTCCCCCAGATACCTGCAACCGAAACTCTTGTATTTGAGGGATCGGGAAGATTGTTCCAACCATAGTCTCCATTCAAATCGCCGGATGCCTGCACCAGAATGAATTGCTTTTCATTCAATGGTTTAAAAATAGTTGTTCCTAAACCTGATGTACGTAAACCATTATTACTCAGCCAATATTCAAGAGGATGGATATTTCCGGTTAATTCACGGAAAGAATAACGTTGTTCAGCATAATTTACATTGAGCTGAATAATTACAGAATTCCTCGATATCAATGGAATATTTCCCTGCAAGCGCAGGCCATGAGAAAAATTAATTTGTGATTCGGATTCAGAATAATTATTGCCCAACACGCCTGAACTGAGGCTGTAAGGACCCTGAAAATCATAACCAATACTAACAAGTTTCTGAGGACTTAAACCTTGTATTTTAGAGGTGCAATAGCGTTTTGTCCCTTCATCCGCGAAATCAAGATTATCGTACATACTGAAATCATCTTCATCCTGTTGGAGAGAATCAGTCACCTGTGCATTCAAACCGGAAAACAGGATACCGCCGGAAAATAAATACAAGAATAGAAACCTGAGTTGAGCGTGCATACAATTATTTTAACTTTAACCTTTTCCAGATATCGGTGCGTCCAAAGGCTGAAATTCCAATATAACCTCTGATATCAAGTGTATTCTCGTCCTTCATTTCAATGGTGCAATCGTAGGTGCTACCATTTTCGGGATCATAAATAGTCCCTGAATCCCAGGTATTTTCTCCCTTAAACACAAAATCCTTCAACAGACGGTAACCACGCAAAGGGGCATTTTGCAAAGCCGGGTCAGGGTTGTTTTTATCAACTTTCGGCTTTCCGGTTTCAGGATCTTCAGGTTCCTTTAACCAAACAATTTTGCCATAATACTTGGTGCCGATTTTCTCAATTTTAACTCTGGCTTTTCCATTGCTAGGCTCCCAAACGCCTACAATGCGGTCAGCTGCATCTCCACCTGTTTTGGAATCCTGAGAAAATGCCGGAAATGAAAGGGAAATAAAAAATGCCATTAAAACGGCAAACGATGTGGTCTTCATAGAAAATTTATTTTGATGTTATTATAAACTCGAGATCCGCTTTAAGCACAACATTGTCATCAACATCAGACTTTGTTCCGGCATCAAGCAACAAGATAAACTCATTGGATTTGAAAAACTCCTCCGACTCTGCTTCATCAGAAACATCCAGATTAACCTGAGAAGCGCCGGATTCGATTGGATTTTTTTGTGCAATGGCGGTCATTGGTAAATCATCAGCTCCCATCAGAGACAATTTAAAGTCCGAAAACAATCCCAAATTGGATCCGTTGACAGCCTTAATAACTGCCGATTTCAATTTGGCATCACGCACTTGATCAGGCTTGATATCTGCACCGGTACAGGCACTCAAATCATTCTTAATCATTATATTACCTGAATTAGGACCTTCAAACAAAGGACCTTCCAAAACAAATTCAACATCGTTTAATTTACAGGTTGACTCCGTTCCGCCCCCGCTGCATGCAGCAAAAAACAGCAGTGTGATTACCGGCGTGAATGAAAGTAATTTCTTCATATTTAACTTTTTTACAAATATATCATTCAAGCGGTAAGAACAAAAAAACTATTAAACAAATGGAACCCCATACATGCATAACATTGTTTATCAATGTATTAAATATTACAATAGATTGAGGAGAAGCGCAAACACAAGCTGTTGCATTTTTACTTGATGATCTGTAAATCTTATACAACACAATCTATCCTTTTGATAGCTTAACCTATTAAAGGAATCAATGAGCATGTTTGGTGAAAGCATCATCTGAGGGGGTAAATTCAGGTTTAAATTACCTTTTGCATGAGAATCATGACATTAATTACGATATTTACTCCGATTAAACTGGAATTTTAAATGTCGTCAACTTACCGTTTATCAAAAGAATATCCTCAGGTAAAGGAAGAAAAAACCAATAAAAGTGCAGTCTTCATATTCAATAAGTATGCTTCCGATTATGACCTAAAGTTCGAACCGAGTGCTTCAAAAACTCCCCTAATTGACGATTTTATTAATAGAATTCCGGAGTATCCTTTAATTGTTGCAGATATTGCATGTGGTTCGGGTATTCTGGCACATTACATTGCTCAAAAAAAATCCAATATAAAGTTTGTTTGCATAGACGGGTCAAAAAACATGATTGAAATTGCTTCCCGAAAATCCATCCCAGGGGAATTTATTCATTCATTATTTCCATTCCATAATCTTAATGAACAGGCACATTCAATGATTTGCAGTTTCCTTTTAAATTATTTAAAAGCTGACGAAATTCATCCCTTAATTCAATACATCGTCAGCAACACAAGCAAAAGTGGATTTATTTATTTGAGCCTCTATGCGGCAAAAGAAAATTGGTATTTGAAACATACAAATGAGCATAAGGAGACTTTAATCATTTACATTCCGGAAAGAAATGACTTTCTTGAAACCCTCAAAAAGAATGAACTTAAAGTCCTCCATCAATTTGAAAAAAAGTCAGAAAGATTTAACGAATTAGAAGAACTACATTTAATCCTACAATCAACATGAATAAATCTATTATAAATGATTTTCGGGATTGTTTTACGATGTACCGGGAATTGGGAGTTAAATGCTTTGACCAATTAACCGAACAAGAACTTAACTACTCGCACGGGATCGATAGCAATAGCATAGCAACCATTGTAAAACATATGCATGGTAATATGCTATCGCGCTGGACAAACTTTCTATCTGAAGACGGAGAAAAAAGTTGGAGAAACAGGGATGCTGAATTTATGGGCGCGCACTTGAGTAAAACTGACATCCTATTTCTTTGGAACGAAGGATGGACCTGTGTAACAGAGGCCATGAAAACTTTAAATGAAGACAATCTGAACCAGATAGTTTTTATCAGATCTGAGCCGCATAGCGTGCACAAAGCTGTAATGCGACAAATAGCACATTATGCTTACCACACAGGTCAAATCGTTTTGATTGCAAAGTTAATTCGTGGCAATAATTGGCAATCGCTGAGTATTCCCAAGGGTAGTTCCGAGCAATTTAACAAGGCCTTAAAAACCAAATTTGGAGACTCTTCCGAATCCTTGCTACCTGAAGCTTAAAAACATACTTTTGCCTTTGTATGCGAATTCTGTTTTTTCTGATGTTGCTCCTTGTCTCAAACCTATGCTTTGCACAGTTTGGAGGAGGACAAACAAACTCAGGTTTTGATTCTACCGGTGTAGGAAGAGATTCTTCCAGAGTCCAGTTTGCCGGATTTGAGATTGCCAATCAGTTGAGCCCTGAATTGGGCAGATTTAGCTATTCACTTGACCGGATTCAGTTTTACCAACCATTTTACAATTCTGAGTCTCTAGTTAATAACTCACTTGGAAACAACGGTACAGCTTGCTATCCAATGACATTTAATGCATCTCGCCCTGCGGGCTTTACAGCGGGTTTGCATGCGTTTGATTCGTATTTTCTCCCCTTGGAGGAAACACAGTTTTTTGATACACAATCACCTTTTACTGAAGCTTTTTACGTTCAAGGATCACAGGAAGAAGCATTCTTCCGTTTAAAGCACACTCAAAATGCAGGCAAAAAAGTGAATTTTGGTTTGGAATACCAAAGAATCAATTCGCAAGGCTATTTCACGTCCCAAACTGCTCAGCACTCTGCAATACGTTTGCACTCATGGATCAGGCCGGGTGATGAAAGGTATCAAATCCTGTTAGCTGTTAACTATCACAAAGGCAGTGCTCTTGAAAATGGAGGCATCACCTCCCAAGGTGATAGTTTATACAGAACGGGAACCGAAAACAATCGTCAGATTTATCCTGTTAACCTGCTCAATGCCAGAACTGATTTATTTAATAATGGAATCCGAATACTTCACTTTTTGGATGTTTTTAAAACATCAAACGACTCAAATTTGATCAATGACAAAAATTCGAGGCTTCGAATAAAAATAGATCACCATTATTCTTTCAGAAAATATACATACAATGATACAAACCCTGACAGCATTTTTTATCCAACGATAGTTGATGCTTTAAGATCAAATTCGAATTATACAGAGAGAAAATTCCTGAATGAACTTGCTATTCAATTTTTTAAGCCCTCCAAAGACTCCAATAATACTATCCCAACCGAAATCAATGCTTTTCTAAGAAGTCAGCTAGTTGATTTTACAACCAACTTTGGAGATTTAGCAAATCAAATCTTTGGCGTAACTACAAATAATATTTCGGCCGGGGGATTTGTTAAAATACCTTTCAAAAATTCATTTTTATTTCGATTAAACGCCCAGTATTTTTTAAGTGGTTTTAATAAAAATGATTACCAATTGGATGCTAAATTCCAAATTGGGAAAACAAAGCACTTTCAAGTAATAACAGGGATCGAAGCATCGGCATCAGAGACCGATTTTATTCTTCAAAGATTTACCGGTAACTTCAATACATGGAATACCAATCCCGAAAAAATAAATCTTTTCAAACTGTATGGAGAAATAAATTTTCCTGAAATTGGATTTAACACCCAGGTGAATGTTCAAAGAATAAGCAACTTTCGGTATTTGAACGAAGTTCAGCAGCCGCAATCGCAATCTAATTCGCTAAATATTATTCAGATAAAAGTAAATTATAGTGATTTAACTTATAAAAAGTGGCATCTGCAGAGCCGAATCACTTTGCAAATTGTACCGGAAAATGATCAAAATATCATGCGGGTTCCCCTTGTTCAACTTCAAGAATCGCTATTCAGAGAAGGGAAAATAGGTAAAAGCACACCGTATAGAATTGGAGTAGACCTGATGGCATGCTCCGCTTTTACTCCCATGGCTTTTGCCCCGCATCTCGGTTCGTTCTATTTACAATCTGATGCTAATACACAAGGTTTGGTCCAATTAAATGCTTATGCAAGCGTCAAAATTAAACGCGTTCGCTTTTTTGCTATGCTCGAACACGCCAATGCCGGTATATTAGGTCCTCCGCCTGTGTTGGTGCCATTTTACCCTTTACCCGACCGATTGCTAAAACTTGGATTGAGCTGGGTGTTTTTCGATTAATTTCTCCCGCCCCGACAAATAATTTCTACTAAACAAAGATGTGATAATCTTTTCTGAACTATTCAACAGAAAAAGTCCAAATGAATATGCATGCATATCGCTTCAGTTTTAAACAGCAGCAATTAAGTTGAATTAAACATTAAATTATAGAACAGATTACGTAACATTCATTTAACAAAGGAATACTTCTTTCCTATTAAGTTTGCACGAAAATAAGCAAAGGATGAAACACCTGTATTCCATACTTTCAATTTTTGTTATTCTTTCATCCTGCTCTAAAGACAGGGATATTCCTTACTTAAAAAAGCCGGATAAACCGGCCGATACAACCGGCATACAGGTGAGCTACGGCATTATTCGAATCAATGAATTGGTTGCCAAAGGCTCAACGCTGATGAATGAGTTCGGAGTTACTTCTGACTGGATAGAACTTTATAACAACAGCAATCAAAATCTCACGCTTCAGGCCGGTCTATGGTCGATTACTGATGCGCTTGACGAACCCGATAAATTTGTTCTTCCTTCATTAAACATTCCATCAGGCGGACATTTGGTAATTTTCTGCAATGATTCAACATCCGGAATTCAACAAATCCATACAGGATTCGGATTGTCTTCAAATGGAGAAAAAATAGGTCTTTTTTACTACAAAGATGGAAATTTCATGGCTGTTGACACCCTTAGTTTCGGACTGCAAACTGCAGATAACATGTCAGTTGCCAGAATTCCCGACGGAAGCGATAATATTCAATATCCAAGTACACCAACCCCGGGAGAAAGCAACCAATAATGAAAAAAATATTCTTTAGCCTACTTTGGGCATGTATAGCAGCAAGCGGATTTGCACAAAAATATGTCAAATTAAATTATTCAAAATCAGTTGCACTTTCCATTCCCGAACCCTCGGATATTTGTGTTGATTCCCTGTCTGGAAGAATTTTCGTTGTTTCTGACAAAGGTGGTTACGCAGAAATTGATCAGCAAGGAAATACCATTCAATTTACACAGGCCGGATTATCTGACTGCGAAGCCGTAACAATTGACAATGGTAATCTGCTTGTAGTTGAGGAGAGAAACCGAATGATTCACGTGATTCATCTTGCCACCGGAGCCGAAAAAAAAGTAATTGAAATTCCTTATTCGGGTGGACGAAACAAGGCCTATGAATCAATTTGCAAAATTTCAAACGACAAGTATTTATTAATTACCGAAAAAGACCCTGTTTGGATTTTTGAGCTTAATGCTGAATTTCAGATAGTTAATAGGATTCGCCCTCAGGTTAAACGCGATATCTCTGCTGCATGCTGGCATAATGGCCGCCTTTGGCTTCTTAGCGACGAAGAAGCCAGTGTACATTTAATGTCAGCCGATTTCAAAACGATTGAAAAATCGTTTCGGGTGAATGTCAACAATCCCGAAGGCCTCGCATTTCTTAAAACAGGTGAAATGCTCATTCTGAGCGATGATTATGCCCGTCTCTATTTTTTTGGTAACCCTCTTTCTAAATAAATGAAAACCCGCAATCTTTCAATTTTCTGTACTCTCATTTTAATGCTGGGTTTTGCTCATGTTTATTCCCAATCTACACTTGGTAATGGCTTACACCAGCTTGAAATATCAGGTTCAATTGCGACTTACTACAACTACCGTGAATTAAAACCGGGAGAAGTAGATAAAGATAAAAACCGGTTCAGACTTCGGGATGCTCAAATTCAACTGGAAGGACGAAAAGGATTGAATTGGGAATATGAATTTCAATTTGACCTTGCGGACATAGCATCCGGCGTATTTGATCCAGAAAATCCCGGCCTGATGGACGCATACATCGTTTATAAAGGCTTGAAATTTTTGGATATAAAAATGGGGTATTCCAAATTATCCTATTCGAGAAGTTCAATTACGCCAATTGTTTACTCTGCTTTTTGGCAGCGGGCTGAATTTTTACGAGGTGATTTGTTTTCGCGTCGCGACGTTGGATTAACCATCAATGCGCCGTTTTACAAAGACCGTCTGAACTTAATTGCAGGCCTTTATAATGGAATTGGAGAACAAAGTCTTAGAGGAGATAACGACCGAAGCGGGGCGCTCGAATATTTGGGACGTTTTGAATTTGGATGGCCCAAGGTGAGTAGATACCGTGATTTTGATGATCGGAATCTGGCAAAGCCACAACTCATGCTTGGTGCCGGAGCTCGGTATACCGAAAGAAGCCTACCGCAAGGAACATTTTTCCCAAATGGTGCCGTGGGCGAATATGGAGTGAAAGTTGCCGATGGCGAAAAATTAGCCGTTAACCTGGATGCAGGCTTTATGTGGAAAGGATTTTCGGGACAGATTGAATACCATCGAATAAAAATCACCCCCAACGATACAAACTCCTTTTTGCTTAGGTCGCTTCCTGTTTCACAAACAAATGGATATGTGTTAAGTACAGCCCTTGTTTCTCAATTGAATTATTTCAATAGCCGTTTTCATACCGGAATTTCGCTCCGATACGAAGACTTTAACATAAGCGACTTGGTTACAGGCATTAATAATCGATGGTCTGCCGCTGTCATGTACCAGATTGATGGTTATCAAAGCGCGATTAAAGTGCAATATTTTAGAATTATTGAAGAAGAACTTACCTATGATGTTGACTGGAAATCTCAATTTCGCATAGGTTGGCAATACATATTTTAATAAGTACATTTGCAAACTCAATTAATCAAAACTAAACTCATGAAAAGAATTCTGCTCTCAGCAATCATTTTCATTTTTACTTGTACAAACTCATTCGCCCAGCTTGCAGCTGGGGATATTGCCTTTCTGGGTATGCAAACTGACTCGCCAGATGCATTTGCGTTTGTTACTTTAACCAACATCCCCGGAAATACTTCCATAGCCTTCACCGATAACGGTTGGAACGGCACCGCTTTGTTTACCAACGAAAATACCGCAACCTGGACCGCTCCGGCCGGTGGGGTTGCTCAAGGAACCGTTATTGTTATCAGACACGATACTACAGCCACAAGCACCAGTATTGTCTTGGGCCCCGGAACTGTGCAGGGAGCTCTCTCAGGCTTATCAAATTCAGGCGATCAAATTTTAGCCTACACAGGAACAGCAATGTCACCATCTTTTATTGCTGCTATCAGTACCAATCTTTTCCTGGAGACGTGCAATACGACCTCCGGAGGAACGAACAACAACAATACCTGCCTTCCTCAACCTTTGGTTGAAGGCATTAATGCTATTGCCATTCCGGGCGAATCTGTAGAAGCTGACAATATTTTCCTCGATTTTAATGAATTCAGCGGATCAGCCGACGATATTCGGGCATTTATTATGAATTCTGAAAACTGGACCTATGATGACGATCTTGCTATAGCAGGATTTGATGCCTGGCCGGATTGGACTTTTTCATTCGAAACTGTTGACCCTTCAACGGTTACTTTCCAGTCAGGATTCCTTTCTTTAGATGAAGGTGCTCCAGCTAGCACTGTTTTCTTAAATTTTAGTCCGGCAACATCCGGATCACAATCTTTACAAATTACCTTGAGCGGAAATACCACGCCTGCCGATTTTTCTTCCTTGCCTCAATTTGAAGGAAATGACATCCTCCTCTCAATTCCATCAGGCACAACTACATTCTCATTTAGTTTGACAGCTATTGCCGATGTTTTAGCTGAAGGCACCGAAACCGGAACACTTACTATTTCAAGTGCGAGTCCGGGCTTGGTAATTGGCGAAGAAAACAGTTTGAACCTTGAAGTAAATGACCCTATAGGTCAATCTTTTGTTAGCTTCACTTCATCAACTATTAATACCAATGAAGGTGCTGGTGCTGTAACCGTAACTATTGGCATTGCTCCTGCCGCGTCTGCAGATGGCAGCTTTTCAATTCTCATTACCGAAAACGAATTATCATCTGCCGATTATACCACAACACCTTCCGCCGTTGGCGGGATTATCACTGCCAACTTTTTGGCCGGAGCTACTGAATTTAGTTTCGATATCAATCTTATTGATGACAGCGAAGTTGAAGGTAATGAGTCACTTATTTTAACATTGGATGAATTCAGCGCAGGTTTCAGCGCAGGTCAATTTGGCAGCGCCGTTTTTAACGTATCTGACAATGATGGGGTTGTAATCGTTAGCAACCTTTATATCAATGAAGTAATGGCCTCTAATACAAACACAATTACCGACGAAAACGGTGAATTTGATGATTGGATTGAAATCTACAACGGGGCTGCCTCAAGTCAGGATTTGGCAGGTCTTTATATCACAGATGAAATTTCAAATTCTACTAAATATCAGTTTCCTACAGGTGATAACAATACAATTATTCCTGCCGGAGGATTTAAATTGGTTTGGGCCGATAATAGCCCTGCACAGGGTGCGCTTCACACCAATTTCGCAATTTCTGCAGCAGGTGAATACGTAGGACTTTACAATACCACCGGAGAGCTTATCGACAGCATTACTGTGCCTGCGCTTGGTCCTAATCAGAGCTACGGCAGAATCGAAGAATTAAACAATAATTGGATCACTTTCCTTTCTGGTACAACTACCCCAAATGCTTCCAATGCATCTTCATCTATCAAAGGGCTTAGCCAAATTGCCGGTTCTGTTTTCCCTTCGCCTGCGGCGGATTATTTTTCAATTCAGTTAAATGATCAATTAAGCAACCTGAATATTCACATCTTTGATGTGCAGGGAAATCTTGTACATGCAGGAAATTCCGGAAGCCACAGTGTTATTCAGATCAATTGCAGCAGCTGGGCAAATGGTTTCTACCTTGTTAGATTAGGAAATGGCAATGCACGTGCTTATCATAAAATCGTAGTAGCACACTAATTTAGCTATCAGCGAAAACATTATCTTTACATCATCGTATAAGGCTTTTGCCTTTAGCTTTGAAATATGAAAAGATGTTTTCTATCAATATTTTTTGCATCACTCGTACTGAACTTATTCTCGCAAAGCCTCCCTCCGGGAGGCATTGCGTTTATTGGGTTTCAAAGTGATGCCCCCATGGCAATTGCATTTGTTAATACCGTTTCTATAGAGCCGGCAACCGCAATAAGCTTTACCGATAACAAATGGACGGGCAGCGTACTTCTTGACAATGAAGAAACGGTCGTTTGGACAAGTCCCGACACGGCAATCCCACCGGGAACGGTGGTGATTTTACGCGATAATGGCAGTTCCATGGACATCACCGGGCCGGGCAGTTCCATTGGCAGACTTCACCATTCACTTGGACAAGGCGAACAAATACTTGCATACACCGGTGCCGCGGAAACGCCTTCATTTATTGCGGGAATCAGCTCATACATCTGGTCAGCACTATGCGATGCCATTCCTTATTTGCAATTTACAACCTGCCTGCCTCCGCCATTGGTAAATGGCCAAACAGCAATTGCGTTTGTTAATGTAACAAACATCAATATTGATAACGGATTTCTTGGAATTTCACCTCTGCAGGTAACCGGTCCTGAAATACTAAGCATCATCAATAACATCAATTACTGGACATTGAGCAACGGTGCAGATGCCGGAACAGGAGTTTGGCCCGACTGGGAAGGTGGAGCCACGCAACCTTTTGCATCAGAAATAAATTTCCAGCAAAGCTCCTATCAAATTCTCGAAGGAGGATCTTTGGCTACCATCACTCTGCTAATTGAACAAGCTCAGTTTACACCACAAACCGTGCAGATTGAAATTTTGGAATTTCCAGGAATTACACCTCAGGATTATTCCACCAATCCGGCTGCTAATAATGGAATTATTGAATTAACCATTCCAGCCAATGCCACCGAGGTAAGCTTTACCGTTCAGGCACTTGCCGACGGTCTCACAGAAGTAAGTGAAAATGTCACCTTCCTGATTGGAAATTTATCAGGAGGTCTGATAGCAGGGCCCGATAATTCAGCCAGCGTTACTATTTTAAGTACTGAACAGGATTTTCCTGAAGTACAATTTATGGCCGATACACTGTTCCTCGATGAAGGAGGTCCTTCTATAACCGTGAATCTCTCACTCGACCAAAGTTCTGCATCCTTATTCAATGTAGTTGTAAATATGTATAATGGACCTGGCGTTGCTAATGACTATTTTACCACGCCTGCGTCATTTTCGGGACAATTACTTTTCCAGATTCAACCGGGCAGCACAACGGCTTCTTTTAACGTTACTGCATTTGATGATGAAGTTATCGAACCAAATGAGCAAGTTGTTTTTACCATTGTCCAGGTGAGCAACGGATTACAAATTGGTGCCGCAAGCTCAGTGGTTGTTATTATACGCGATAATGACAATATACCGGTTTTTACGCCACCTGCTTTGTTTATCAATGAACTAAACGCGTTCAATCTTGATTTTCCTGATCCAAACAATCAATTGGATGATTGGATTGAACTTTACAATGCCGGAACCGAGAATGTTAATTTAGCAGGATTTACAATTACGAATAATATTCAAAATCCTACTCTGTTCACTTTTCCAAATGTACCATCTCAACTTGGCATTCCTGCCGGAGGATTTAAAATAATCTGGGCCGATCAAAATACGATTCAAGGACCCGATCACCTTAATTTCACATTAAATCCGAATGGCGGATTCCTGGGCCTTTTTGGACCTGAGGGAGATGTTTTGATTGACGCAGTTGAATACCCCGGAACAGATTCAGTAACAAACTACGGAAGATTTCCAGACGGTGGAAATGACTGGCAGAGTATTTATTTCCCAACACCGGGTGCTCCGAATAACGATAGCATTCCCGCAGAAGACACAACCAGTCTATTTAGTCTTATTGTTGAATCCTCTTTATTTAGTGTGTATCCCAACCCCGCTCGCGATTATATTCAGATTGTTAAAACAGGAAACGCTTTTCAGGAAAATCCTGAAATAAAAATCCTAGATGCATCCGGACGATTTATATCCGTTGAATTTAATCAGCAGATTATGGGCAAAGCCTGGTTTGCAAGCACCTCGGGCTTAAGCAAGGGTATTTATTTTCTTCAAATAAGAAACGAAAACGAAATATCCAATCTGCGATTTGTTAAGGCAAATTAATTTCGCTAAAATCTAACTCGTGTTGAGTAATTCAATCAAAGTTGGATTGAAAACAACTCTGCAATGAGTGACGAAACGAGACGTATTCTGGGGTCGAACTACTATTTTTTCGTCTCCCGAAATTCAATTATTTCTTTTCGCAATATGCCTTAAAATTATCCAGAATTGCTTGCCATCCGGCTTTCTGCATATCAATACTATTGATTAACTCCGCATCAAATGCTTCAGAAACCAGAACGCCTTCAGGCCGTTCTTCAAACAGTACATCCACCATACGATCATCATCCAATCGATATTGAAGCAGGCTAACAGGTTGAATCTCCGTAAAGGTACCTTCAAAATCAAATCCCATGCATCCGTCAATCGACGCCATGCGATAGGAAAACCTTCCCCCAATAACTAAATCATTCTTCGCTGTTGGACAATACCATTCTGACGAAGCAAAGTTCCATCCTGTCACATGCATTGGATTTGTAAAACAATCCCAAACATGGGAAAGGCTGCTTGCTATTACTGTGTTTACGTGTATTTTCTCCATTATTCAAAAATGCAAATAAAAAACCATTTAATAAAATTTAAACAATGAAAGATTTTATTCATTAAAAAAAATAAATCAGAAGCCCTCTTTAATTCGATCCTGTGAATGCAGATTGTTCAGTAAATTCAACCTTTCACTGTCGTTCATTAATCTCTCCGGCAAAGCCGGAGACCAATTAAAATCAGGCACAATTCCTTCGCTTTCTTTATTCACTTTTTTACTTAAAACATAACCCGTCAGGGGAATAGAAAACTGTATTCCCGTGTTTGGTAATTTAATTTTTCTGTTCGGACTTCCAGATAAAATATGTTGGCTTCCGCCGGTCATTTCACCCCAAATTTTTCCGCGGGCGTATTTTCGAAATACATGAGCAACAATTGAAGCACAGGAAAAACTGCCTCCATCAGTGAGCAGGACTATCCGACCACTGAAATGATAGAGACCCGAGACGCCAAACTCCCTATTCCACTTATTTGTAAATTCAATGATTTCGCGCTGTCCCTCTTTCCTTAATTTAACTCTTTTAAATGATTCAACTGTTACAAATTTTTCGTACATAAAATACTTCAATAACTGAATTCCATTTTTTAATTCTCCACCTTGATTTCCGCGCAAATCAATAAAAACTAAATTGATGCTATCCTCCTGAATTTGTTTGAAATAATGCTTCATTTCCTTTCGGAAATTCTGCTTAAAATCATGTTTAATAATGTCATTACTAAAACTTTGAATAGTCATCAGTGCCGATCGGTTATTTCGATTAAGATGAAGTCGTAAACCCTTGTTCTGTTCGACAAACGAGGTCTTTCGTATGTTTTGAAGTTGATTTCGCGACAGGCCCTTTAATTTTAGCTGCTCTTGCTTTCCCGAAAGGTTCGTGAAATCAATGATGTATTCTTCTTCAAATCCATAAAATGCAGCTATCCAGGCTTGAAAAAATACCGAAAACAAATATTCTGCATATGCTGAATTCCTTCCATCTCTGCTCAAGCGATTCACAATAAAATTTCTGATCTGATTTACATCCAGCGAATTAATCCTTGTAATGATTGCTCCCGGCTCAATTTTTCCTGAAACATGATAATTCCTCAAAACTTTCAAACTATCATTTACCCAATAAACATCCAAAGGAAATAAAGGAGCCCCTCCGAAAAAATGGTCCAGGTATTTTCCACCCGGATAAACATAAGAATGCCCATCCATAATCAATGGCGAAATGGAAGCTACCAAAGCAAACGCCTGAAGATCGTTCATTGTGTCCGGTAAACTCTTTACTTGCTCTTGAAACCATGCATTTATCTGCTCAGGCGTTGAATAGGTATATAAATTCGGATGCCTCCGATGTAGCTGCTCTTTCAGATAAATTAAATCGGCTGCTAATTCAGCTTTACTAAAAAGCACTTCCTGCGATATAGCAGAATCAACAAAGGTCAATAAAATTATAAACTGAAAAATAAATCGAATTAACATTTGTTTCTAAATAAACTTCGGCCTGGTTGTTCAAAAATAATTCCAGTGCAATTAAATGGATTTTTGCAATTCATTTACATCAAAAGGGAAATGATTTTAAATTCTCTTTGTTTCCAGATTTCATCCATGTAAATTGCAAACCTTCCTAAAGGGTAATTTTGTCATCACACAAGAAAAAACAAACATGGAACTGCAAATAAAATCATTCGAAGAATACAAGGAAAAATACAGGCAGAGTGTCGAACAACCCGAGCAATTCTGGGATGAGATTGCACGCACGTTTCAATGGCAAAAACCTTACGATCAGGTTTGTAACTGGGAATTTGAAACGCCCGACATTCAATGGTTCGTCAATGGAAAATTAAATATAACAGAAAATTGTCTCGATCGACATCTCGAAAAAAGAGGCAATAAATTGGCTCTGATCTGGGAACCCAACGACCCCCGTGAACGATTTGTCCGGCTTACCTATCGCGAGCTTTATGAAAAAGTGTGCGAGTTTGCAAATGGACTCAAAGCCCGCGGAATAAATAAAGGCGACCGTGTGGTGATTTATATGCCCATGATACCTGAACTTACCATTGCTGTTCTCGCATGTGCAAGAATTGGAGCTGTGCATTCAGTCGTTTTTGCCGGATTTTCTGCTACAGCACTCTCCGATCGTATCAACGATGCCTCTGCAATAATGGTAATTACAGCCGACGGCTTGAATCGGGGTGCCAAACAGGTACCTCTCAAACGTGTTGTTGACGAAGCACTTCAAACCTGCTCCAGCATTGAAACTGTTATTGTTTTTAATTGTGTTGACTGGTCTCCTCACATGGAAGAAGGCCGCGATATTTGGTGGAATGATGTTGTTCGTGGCATGAGCAAAACTTGCAAGGCTGAAGAAATGGATGCGGAAGACATGCTTTTTATTCTTTACACGTCCGGTTCCACAGGCAAACCTAAAGGGGTTGTTCACACCTGCGGTGGATACATGGTTTATACAGCATATTCATTCCAGAATGTTTTTCAGGTGCGCGAAAGCGACGTGTATTGGTGCACAGCCGATGTGGGCTGGATTACCGGACATTCATACATTGTTTACGGCCCCTTGCTGTCGGGAGCATCCACGCTTATGTTCGAAGGCATACCTACCTTTCCTGATGCTGGCCGCTTCTGGCAGGTTTGCGATAAACACAGTGTTTCTATCTTTTATACTGCACCTACAGCAATTCGCTCACTTATGGCCTACGGCGAAGACCATGTTCTAAGCTACAGTCTGGATTCAATCCGTGTTTTGGGCACTGTTGGCGAACCTATCAACGAAGAAGCCTGGCGCTGGTATCACATTCACGTTGGTAAAGAAAAATGTCCAATTGTTGACACCTGGTGGCAAACCGAAACGGGAGGCATTATGATTTCGGGATTGGGTGGTTTAAGTCCCATGCGTCCTGCTCACGCAGGATATCCTTTGCCCGGAATTCAACCTGTCCTTCTCGATCAGGAAGGCAAAGAAATCTCAGAAAACGGTGTAGAGGGCTATTTATGCATGAAGTATCCCTGGCCGGCCATCATCAGAACAACCTACGGTGACCACGAACGTTGCCGGATCACCTATTTTTCAAATTATAAAAATCATTATTTCACAGGCGATGGCGCGAAGCGCGATGAAAACGGAATGTATCGCATCATCGGTCGTGTTGATGATGTAATCAACGTAAGCGGACATCGTTTCGGCACCGCCGAAATTGAAAATGCAATCAATGCCAATCACCGGGTTGTAGAAAGCGCGGTAGTAGGATTTCCACACGATATTAAAGGTCAGGGTATTTATGCTTACATTGTTTGCGAAAGCTATCCCGAAGACACGGAAATCGCACGAGCTGAAATTGTAGAAACGGTTGTTGAACAAATTGGAAAAATTGCAAAACCCGAAAAAATTCAATTCGTTACAGGACTTCCAAAAACACGATCAGGAAAAATCATGCGACGAATTTTGCGAAAAGTAGCTGAAGGCGAAGCTGATAAACTGGGCGACACCTCTACCCTGCTCGATCCCAATGTTGTTGATGAAATTGTTGCCGGAGCTTTGTAATTAAATGAGTTAAATCCTGCTTTCGCAGGAAGAAAAATAAAAAAGCTTCGAATCAATTGCGGGATTTACCATAACGATGAAGTCTGAATAAATACAATTCGACCTGTTGATTTACCCTTACAGTTGAAGTTTCTCTAAGCCTAATCACCAAAGGATCATTTTGCCATGCCTGCTAGTTTCATAAATTATCGATGCTTGATTGACAATAAACATCGATCTTGATAATTTCTTCAATTTTATTTTTCAAATTCACTTGCATTTGATTAAAATTTTATAACTTCCATTTTATAAATCAAACGCTATGAAACTATCTCTACCAATTATTATGTCGATTTTGTTTGCTTTTACAGCCGTAAAAGCTCAAAGTCCATACGGAGTTTATCAAATTCCGTATAATCCTGAGGAGTTAAACTCCGGCAGCGCTTTGTCACTTGGTGACGATTTTTACTCTGGCGTTATAAACATTGGGTTTCCATTTACTTTTTTCGGACAAGAGTACCAAACGCTAATCATTTCCTCCAATGGGTATGTTCGCTTTGATGTTTCTAATGCGAATTCATTCTCTGATTTTTCAGTCAATCAATCCTTACCTAATCCAAATGCCCCTTTGAATTCAATATTCTTAAGTTGGTTTGATATGAATCCCGCAAATCAATTATTGATTTCTTATCAAACCATTGGCCAGGCGCCCAACAGAACATTTATCGTTCAATATGCAGAGGTCCCCTATTTTTCATGTCCACAAGCAGAATTTACAGGGCAACTTCAATTGCATGAAGGTTCCAACAATATTGATATGCATATCGAAAACAAACCATTGTGCAATGAAGCGGGTTCAGGTTGGTCTGATTATGCGATTCAAGGTATTCAAAACCTGGATGCCACACAATCTTATCATGTGCCGGGAAGAAACAACACCGGAGTTTGGCAAGCCTCTAACGATGCCTGGAGATTTGATCCTGATACTGTAAATGCTTCAGCTTGCATTATGACCGGTCGCGTTATTGCCGATTTTAATGGCAATTGTATTATGGATGAAGCTGATTATGCGCTTCCGAATCAAGTAGTCATTCGCGATGTAAATCAGGCGTACGTAACAACAAATCAATCGGGGATTTTTAGTTTTGAAGCAGATACCGGAAACTATCAAATTAATTTCAATGGCTTAAGCTCAAATCTCCCTTTTGGAACCATTAATTGTCCTTCTGATGCAGTTTTTAATTTAAGCCTGATGGAAGCCGGTACTATAGCAGACAGTTTGGACTTTTTTGTATATCCCGATTCATCCTGCGCTGATGCGCAGATTTCAATATCTCCACTGGGGCCTTTTCGCAGATGCGCCGGCAATGACAATCACCAGGTTATTTATGTAACAAACCACGGCTTGATGCCTGTACAAGGATACTCAGTTTCATTAACCATTCCGGATTCTTTGTACCTATACAATACTTCTCCTGCATATTCATCGCAAGATGGAAATACCTTTACCTGGAATTTTTCAGATACGCTCGTTTTTGGAGAATTAACGACGATACATCTTTACGATTCGCTAAATTGTTTTGCTACAGATGGCTTACTCAAATGTATGACTGCCAGCCTGACTACTTCAACAGATTGTAATTTAGATAATAACAACAGCGAAATTTGTCAAATTGTAAATGGTTCATACGACCCGAATCACATTCAATTACTTTCAGCACCTCCAACACCGCAATATGTTTACAACATGGAGGTTGAAGGAACAGAACAATGGTACACGTATCGTATTCAATTCCAGAATACCGGCACGGCTCCTGCGCAAACAGTTGCAGTAACAGATATCCTACCTCCATTTTTCGACTATTTATCTGCTGAATTATTGGGCTCAAGTCACGAATGTATGCTTGTAAATGCAGGAAATGGCACTTTGCATTTTGTGCATTATTTCATTAATCTTCCCGACAGTTCGGAGAACTTTGAAGAAAGTATAGGCACGGTATTGTTTAAAGTACGGGCTAATCAAATGCTATTTCCCGGACAAGAAATTGCGAACCGCGCTTCCATCGTATTTGATGTGAACGAACCCGTGATTACCAATGATGCGATATTCGGAGTTCCTCTGCCAACAGGATTCTCAAACTCAAGCGATGATTTCCGCTTATTTCCCAACCCGGTTGATCAATCATTGAAAATATTCACGGAAATTCATCAGGGAACCATTGAAATTGTTGATTTGAGCGGGAGGCTTGTTTTAACTCAAACTATTAACAGCAATACCAGCACGATTGAAACAACTCATCTGCCTTCAGGCATGTATTTCCTCACTTTAAAAAATCAATCACAAAAGGTTTCTACTCAGAAATTAGTTGTGAAACATTAAGGCAATCTTGATATTATTTATCCTCCGCTTTAAAAAAGCGGAGGATTTTTTTTTAATGGAAAACGTGCATCATTAAATTCAAGAATCCTGCTACAACCTTTTCAGTAGATCAGCTTGCATTTAGAAACATATTTAATTTATTAAGAAAATTAAAGACACTTCCGTCCAAGACGTTTTAAATTAGGGTAAAAAAATCACTTCCGTCCAAGACGTTTTAAATTAGGGTAAAAAAATAGGAGTTGGTCCAGATAAATCCGGTATGTTTAAATCGCAAAACAAAAACAAAAACCAACTCCGGCATGAAGATCACATTATTTGCTCAGATATTCCAAAAAATCAAGCGAGATTCTTTCAACAAACTAGCAGAAAA
>Ga0169931_10002882_pt1 | contig 27723 bp, 15 predicted proteins | sample Kivu_15m_20L_FD_129675 | JGI IMG/M metagenome (GOLD analysis project Ga0169931, IMG submission 129675) | Freshwater microbial communities from Lake Kivu, Western Province, Rwanda to study Microbial Dark Matter (Phase II) - Kivu_15m_20L... | ecosystem: Environmental > Aquatic > Freshwater > Lake...
TATCCAGTTTGGTTACAGGCGGTAGTTAATCCCGAAGCTGAAGAGGTATAGATAAGTCCAGTTTTAGCACTATAACCATTATCAGCTGGTAAGGTGCAAGTAACTGTAGAGCAAGCGGTTCCAGTTTGCGAAATAATCCCCGGATTTCCTTGAACATTTACCCCGTCAGCTCTAGAATAAACCGTTCCGATACAGCTGTAACTTGGGGCACCGAAATATCCACTGGCACATGTTAAACCTTGATTAATCCCGTAAAATACTTGCTGATTAGAGGTGGTTGTGTTGTATGACGCAGGTATAGTACATGTGATTCTAGCACAATTATTAGTTGTAGTATTGGCGTTGGTGAATGTTTTAGAAATGTTACAGGTAAAGGATGCGGTTTTGGTTTGATCAAAATTTATATCATTACAAAAATATGGTTCATCGTTTGGCGAATATGAGATAGTTGTTCCATTATTGAAACCAGTAACAGAATTAGTTGAACAAATCGTTTGCACACAATTATTAGAAATAGTCAAGACTTCAAGACTTGAACAGCTATAAGTAACGGTTCCTTCATATCCAGCTTTACATTTGAAGCTTCCAGAACTCACACCCACCGATCTTCCATCGTAAGAAGCAGCACTCGGAATGTCACAAGACTTTAATGCGCAAGTTCCAACGGGAGTTATGTTTCCTCCAGTTAAACAATCATAAGATAACTCACCCTTGTAATTTGTTTTGTTACATAAAAATGTACCCTTGCCAAATGAAACCTCTCTACCAAAATATCCGTCTCCCTCAGCAATATTACATTTTACCGATGAACAGGTTGAAGTTGGAGTTAAGTTTCCGTTTTTAACACAATTATATGATACCGAGCCAGAAAATCCTGAAATGCAATCGAATGTACCTGAGCCATATTCAACAGTTCTTCCCTTGTAAAGAGTGTTATCAGCAATTTGACATGTAATTTTGCTACATCCGCCAATTGGAGTAATAGCTCCTTGAGTGCTACAACTATATGTTAATTTACCAGTATAACTTGGGTCGTCGCAACTAAAAGAATCTGATCCAAAATCAACGGTTCTAGCAATGTAGCCAAGTCCAGCAGAAATTGAACAGGTAATTTTGGAGCAATTATTGGTCAATGTGGCAATTCCAGTATTTGCACAATTATAATTTAGTGATCCAGAATATCCATTGGCACAAGGTAAAGAACCCGTTCCAATAGCTACAGATGCTCCATCATAAGAAGTGGTTGAAGCAATATTGCAACTAGAAATAACGGTGCCAGTCTTTGTAAAGACAATATTTGATAAAGTTAAAATTCCTGCCGAACCCATCGAATTTGTGGTATAAATTCCCGCTCCAAATGTGTTAGATGTTCCAGTTAAGTTTATGGTAATTGAACCATTAGCCGAAGAAACCCCTGTTGACGAGAGTGGATACCAAACATTATTCAAGAAATATCCCGGTTGGTCGGTTAAAGCCGTATCGAAGCTGTTAAAATATTTCCAATCAAAAGTAATTTTGGTAATAGTATTGTCAAGATTGGTAATGGCATAACTATATTGAGTAATCGATGAACCGCTTAGATTAGGTCCAACGATTTCTATAGAGTTGTTAGAAGATTGCGAAATAAAAGAATTAGTTGGTAAGCTAGTCAAATAATTCCAATTTAAATTAAAACCAATATTGCTACATATACCATTAATATTCAAAGCGGTTGATGCACCTGATTGATCACATCTATATGACAAGGTTCCGCTATAATTACTAACATCGCAAGAAAAGCTTCCGCTACCAACATCAACTTGTCTGGCAAAATATCCAGTTTGAGCAGGAATATTGCATTTTAATTTGTTGCAGTTATTAGTTAGTCTAGCATTTCCTGAGGATTGGCAATCATATGAAACTGAACCAGAAAATCCAGCATCGCAATTAAAACTCGAAGCCCCAAAATTTAGAGTTCTTCCCGAGTATCCAGTGCCATCGGGAATTTCGCATTTAATAGCCGAGCAAGATCCATTCATGGCTGCTCCTGCCGAATTGCAATCATAAGACACCTTACCTTTAAAACCATTAGCTAAATTACAATTAATAGTTCCAGCTCCATAATTTACTTGAGTCGCTCCATAACCATCGCCAGCAGGAATATTGCATTTTATAGGCGTGCAAGTTCCTGTGGCAGTTATGTTAGAACCATCGGTTATGCAATTATATGAAAGAGTTCCAGTATGATCTGCGTTACAACTAAAAGTGCCAGAGCCTTTGTAAACCGATCTTGAGCTATATCCAGTTGAACCAGTAACATTACAACTAATTTTAGAACAAATTCCAGATGGCTTTATAACTTCGGGAGCCAAACAATTATAGGTAACCATTCCCTGATAACCATCCTTATTGCATGCAAAGCTCGAAGAGCCATATCCAACTGATCTGGCGGTATATCCTTCGCTTTCCTCAATATCGCATTCGATATCAATACAACTTGAGCCACTAATTACTTTTCCAGCATCGCATCTAGTCAGGGAGCAACTATTAATTATACTAGAAGAACCATTAAAATTACAATTCCAACGATAAAAACCGAAATAATTACTTTCGCATTCGCCATCTATTCCAGAAGTTCCAGCATTGACGGTTTTAACTTTCGCACCAGAACTTCCACCAACAACACAAGTTCGAAGTGTGCAATTATTTGAAGTAATAGAACCGATTCCACTTGCAGAACAGTTCCATGAATAATTTCCAGTATATCCCAAACTAGAGTTGCATACACCATTAGTTCCAGAAGAACCAAGCGATACTTCTTTGGAAATTAAGGCAACATTATTAGTTCCAACAACGCATTTATTAACACATTTATTTAATTTAACTTTACCAACACCATTAGCATCACAACTCCATTCATAATTTCCACCATAACCCGCAATACACTGACCATCTGTTCCAGAGCTACCAATAATTACTGACTTCTGGAGCATTCCAGTCCCCTGAACTGAAGTACCAACATCGCAAGAATTTTTACAATTATTACTTATAACCTTACCATCAACCAGACCAGAACTTGAATCAACATCGCAAGTCCATGAATAATTTCCAACATAACCACTAGCACTATCACAAACCCCTTGATTTCCTGCTTTACCAAATCCAACTCGAGCTTTGATCATTCCAACACCATTCTGAGAAGTTCCAACATCGCAATAATTCAGACAGTTATTCTGAGTCACCACCCCTTCCCCATTGGTTGAACAACTCCAACTATAATATCCACCATAGGAAGATGCACATTCCCCATCATTTCCAGAAGTTCCAACTGCAACTGTTTTTGAAATCATACCCAGACCATCGCCAACTTTGCAATTTGCAATTTTGCAATTATTTTTAACATCAGCCACACCATTAGTAGTACAAGAGTAACTATAATTTCCTCTATATCCACTCAAACATTTTCCATCCCTTCTTAAAGTCGTTCCAAATGGAACAATTTTTGACTCCATTCCAACCCCAATTCCAACCGAGCAATTTCCATCAATGTAACAAAGACCAGAATTGATTGTGGCTTTTCCATCGTTACAATCCACATCAATCCCAGTTCCAACATATCCATCATCACATTTTAATGAAGCTTTACCATGTTTTAAGGTTCTCATTGAAATGCCAATAGTAGAAAATTGACAATTTTGAAAACATAAATCGGTAACTTGTGATACACCTTTTTCACAACTAAAGCTGTATGATCCATCATAACCAATGTCGCACAATCCCAAATTACTTGAAGTTGAAGAATTAACAATTTGTGGTCTCATTCCAGAATATCCTCCAACTGAACATCTCGAGTCTATACAACCACCAACGCTGGAAACCACAATTCCATTTTCGCAATTCACCAAAAATTCACCCTTATAATTTACTTGGTTACAAGTTAAGTTACTAAAACCATGAGGAATACTAACCTGAGTAAGTCCAGTTGCAGAAAATAAACATGATTTTTTACAAGTTTCTAAAATCTGTAAAGATGAATCATCATTACAAATATATTTCATTACCCCACTAAATCCAGTTTCGGTACATTTCAAAGAGCCTTCACCATTTGCCACATTCGTGGTTTGAATTCCATTGGACACAACATTGCATGGACAGGATTTTTCAAAAACCCAAACTCCGTTTTTTCCGCATCTTTTTGCAGAGCGAAGATTGGTATTGGGCTCTGGGCAGGTGGAGGTTGCATAAATAATTTGATTAAATAAGGCATTAAGATTGCCATAACCATCTCCAGAATTAATACAAGGCACTAAAAAATCAGCATTATAATCTCTAACTAATTCGCTTTTGTTTCTGGAAAAAACATAATCATCAAAATTATTATCGTTTTTTATCGATTTTACAAAAATATTATTCATGACAATTTGATTGCCAGAAATTGAAGTGAAACTATTTTCAAGGTCACCAATGTAGTCAGCGGGAGGCGGGGAAGATGGAGAAGAAGAACTTGTGCTAAAAGAATTAAATTTATTTTTGCCAAGCCCCATTATTAAAAACACTGCTTTACTATCAACAATATTATTATCCTCTTTAATATTAATAATTACGTCATCAACCAATGTTCCTAAATTAATAGTTGTGGTGTTGTTGATATCCGCAATTACTCCCGCTCTTTTATCAATTATATAAACAAATTTCGAACGAAATTGATCTTCCATATAGTCCGAAGACAAACCCAAAGTTTGCACTGGCAATGTTCCATATAAAATATTTGGATTAGAATTTAGTTCATAAACTCCGCTACCAACAACACAAACTCCAGAATTATAAGATTCGCGACCATAATCTTGGTCAACTCCCTTAACTTTGTTAATTTTTGCTGGACATGGCAATCTTTTATTTTGAAGCATAAAGCGACCCATAGCCTTATAAACAACCTCGATTTTTTGGGCATCAGATTCGTTTTTGGAAGCACTATTTTGAATTTCAGATATGGCAATTGATGTGGTAGCAACAACTAAAGCAGTAGAAATTAAAACCGAAATGTCGTTAAAACTAAATCCCCTTTTAATTTGCTTTATGCAAAATTTGTTTTTTATAAAATTTAAAATATTTATGAAATTAAAATTCATAATATGAGTTGACAAATTATATTATCTTGTTAAATTTTATAAAATATCGTAAATAGTTTTCATTGGGGATATAGCTCAGTTGGTAGAGCATCTGCTTTGCAAGCAGAGGGTCAGGAGTTCGAGCCTCCTTATCTCCACCACATTTTTTCCTACCAAATTTATAAACGATCAATTAAAACTAAATAAAATTTTTATAGATTCCCTTTAATTATCGATTTTAATTTTTTTAAAAACCAATAATTCAGTGTTTAAAACACTTAAAAATTTTTTAAACTTTAACTTTTATTCGTTACCTGTTTAAAAAAAATTAACTAAAGTTAGTCTATTTATAAAAAATATTATACCAAACAAAACCTAATATTTAATTATAGTTTTTTTTAATAATCCCAAAATAGGATTTTAATAAAATGAACGATTTTTTAAGGCGATAGAAATGGTCCCCTCATCAAGATAATCAAGCTCGCTGCCAATAGGAATTCCATATCCAAGGTGAGAAATTTTTACATTAAATTCTTGCAATAAATCAACTAAATAATGCGCAGTATTTTGTCCATCAATTGTCGCTGAAGTTGCAATAATTATTTCAGAAAAATTTTGATTTTTGACCCTTTCAATTAAACTATTTATTCTTAAATCTTCGATGGTTTTTCCACTAATTGCCGATAAATTGCCACCCAAAATATGATATTTTCCATTAAAGGTTTTGGATTTTTCTATTGCCCACAAATCGCCAACCTCCTCCACTACGCATAATAAATTTTGCTGTCTAGAATCATCTTGGCATATTGAACAAATTACTCCCTCATCAATATTTCCGCATATTTCGCAGTTTTTAATTTTATTATTCAATTCATTTAACAAATTAATCAACGGAATTAAAACCTTTTCTTTATTTAAAGCTAAGTGCAAAATAATCTTTTTAGCGATTCTTGGTCCCATCGAAGGCAATTTGGCAATAATTTTAGTCAGATTTTCAATAATATTACTTTTCATTTTAAATTATTTTCTTAAACCACATTCTGCAAAAACCTTATATTTAAAGGTCGTAAGCTGTTCAAGCCCAACTGGTCCTCGAGCATGCAATTTGCCAGTTGCAATTCCAACTTCACCACCTAAGCCAAATTCATTTCCATCAGCAAATTGAGTCGAAGCGTTGTGCATAACAATTGCCGAATCAACTTCATTTTGAAATTTTTGTGCCATAATTTTATTTTCGGTAATAATAGATTCGGTGTGCGAAGACCCATATTTAGCAATATGAGCAATTGCTTCATCAATATTATTAACGATTTTTACCGATAAAATTTTATCCAAATATTCGGTATAATAATCTTTTTCTTTAGCTAATTTAATTCGAGAATCAATTTTTACCGCGTCTCTGAAGCCACGCACTTCACAATCGCAAGCGAATAAATCATTTAAAACTTTTGGCAAAAAATCTTTTGCAATTTTTTTATCAATCAACAACGATTCCGTCGCCCCACAAATACCAACTCTTCTAAGCTTAGCGTTAAATAAAATTTTTTTTGCCTTCTCGAGATTTGCATCTTGATGAATATAGGTATGACAATTGCCATCAAGATGTTTAAAAATTGGAATCTTAGTTTGTTTTGAAATTGCCGTAATCAATTCTTTTGAACCCCTAGGAATTACTACATCAATAAACTCATCTTGCTGTAAAATTTTTTTTAAAAAATTTCTGTCATTTTTTTCCAAAAAACTAACCGCATTAATATCTAGTTCAAAATATTTGAGTGCATCTTGATAAATTTGGGCGATAATTTTTGAAGTAAAAATTGATTCAGAACCAGATTTTAAAATGACGGCATTGCCAGATTTAATTGCTAAAGCCGAGATGTCGGAAGTTACATTTGGTCTGGATTCATAAATTGCCAATAATAGTCCAATTGGGGTTGAAACTCGTTTAATATTTAAGCCATTTTCACGATTTGTTTCAAACAAAATTCTGCCAACTGGATCTGGCAATAATATTAAATCTTCGATGGATTTAATAATTCCATCAATTCGAGCATTATTCAAAAATAATCTGTCAATTTTTGCAGAATTTAATCCTAATTTCACTGCATTTTCTACATCAATTTTATTTTGAATAAGAATTTTTTCTTGATTTTCTTTTAGCAATTTAACAACCATCTTTAAAACTTTATTCTTTAGCTCACCAGACATTAAAGACATTGACTTAGAGGCGATTTTAGCATTTCTACAAATTTGCACAATTTCAGTTTTATTAACGGTCATAAAAATGATAAAAATTTAATTAAATATGAAAAAAATATAATTCCCATCATTGAAATAATGGCAAGAGTCAATATCGTAAAAATTAAATTAGGATTAAAATCGATTAATTTTGCATAATTTTTAATGTTTTCGACATTATTATTTGGTGTATTAAAATCGATTTTAGCACAAAAAATAATTATAATTTTGGAAAAATAGTAAATCAAAAATAATATATTTAAAGCAAAAATTAATAATGCCAAAACTTCTTTTTTTACCCACAAGGATTTTACCAAATAATATTTATCAACCATTGATATGGTTGGTGCTATTCCAATTATTGAAAAAATAGAAAAGAAAAATATTAAGCTGGTAATTGGCATCAAATGAAAAATTGATTTGTGATTCTTCAAAGGGGATTTTTCAAAAAATAATTCAAAATTTGCCAAACACAAATAAACCATTGAAAAATTAAGCAAAAAAGCAATTGTCGACACAAAGGAAAAATGAAATTTATTCGATAATTGAAATAAAATAGTTAGAATATAAAAGCTAAATTGATTAACCAAAAGTAAATATGACGAACCCCTTAAATCATTATTTTTATTGAGCATAAAGGCGGTAATTGCCATATTAATCAAAATAATAATTTCAAATAAAATTAATCCGAATTTTTTGGCTAATAAAGCGAGACCTTTTAACCCAAAAATATAATTAATAATTTTTAAGAAAACAAAACCGCTAGCAAAACAATAAGTTAATAAAAATAAAATTAAAATATTTATACTATCAAATTTTATATTTTTAAAAAATAAATAATACGGCATTAAAATTGATAAAAATAAGCCAAAAAAGAATAATAAAAAAATAAATCCAAATAATTTTTCGTTGTAATTTTGTGGCACAATAATATTTTCGATAAATTCTAGTTGGCCATTGATTTTAAAGGTTAAAACCATAGCCAAAAATACTAAAAAACTTTCAATATAAAGAGAAAAGGAAAAAAATTTGGTTAATTTTGATTCATCAAAATTCAAAAATTTTTGACTAAAAAAGTTACATTCAATAATTAAACAAATATAAAAAAACAAAATGGTAAATAAATTTTTACTCAAAATAAGTAAATTAATTGTGGAAATTATTAATAATGCGAATTCTTTAAAATCATTTTTATTTTTTTGAATTGAAATCCTTAAATATGCATGCAAATAAAATGCCAAAACCAGCCAGATTAGGGCTAAAAGATATAAGAAAATGATACTAATTTTATCAACATAAATTGCCAACGAAATAAATCTGATTGCTTCGGAAATAACAATTTCATAATCGCCATTTGATAAAATTTTAGTTGATTCAATTAAGTTGATAAAAAATAGAATTGGAAATAAACAATAACAAAAATTATAAAACTTTGGAAACTCCAAAAAAAACCGAATTGCAAACCAAGATATCAAAGGAAAAAAAGCCAAAATAAATAAGAAAAATTGACCCTGATTCATAAATTTTAAATTGAGTTTGAAAGTAAAAACAAGGCGAATCTTGTGGCTAAATTATTGACCGCTCCCGCCGAAAAAACATTTATGTATATCGCTAAAATTAAAATCCAAAATACAAAGATTTGATAATAATTAATTTTACTTAAAGCAATATTTTCATTGGATTTTAAAGGTATTTTATTATTGATAATTGATGCATTTACTATTCTTATGGCAACTCTAAAATGCACAAAATTTGAAAAAACCAAAGCCAAAATCATCATCAAATTTATGCCAATTTGAAAAGAAGCTAAACCAATATAAAAATAGCCAAAAAATAAAAATGTAAAAGGTAATCCAGCTATAAATAAAACAGTAAATTTTAAAGGAACCGCAATCAAAGGATTATTAACTAAAATCTTATAAAGAGATTTCATGGATGAAGTTTTGTATAAATTTTTTTGATATGTTGCGTAAATAAAAATAAAAAAATTAACTAATGCAAAATTCAGCAAAAAGAAAAATAATGCCTGCATTGATTCTATTGATTGCATAGCAATTGCAGAAATCATAAATCCAATGTTGTTAATGGAAAAAAAAGCACAAATTAATTTCAAATGATGCTCTCTAAAAAGCTTTATTGAGCTATAAATAATTAAAGCAAATCCAATAAAAATCATAATTGCTGAAAATTGATATTGAGTGAAGAGAAAATTATGACCAAAGAAAAAATAGATAAATTTCATTACCAAATAAATACCAAGCAAAGTTTTAATAAAAAAAGCATCGATAATAAGAAAGCTGGCGACTAGAGAAGAGCTTTTAATTTTTTCAAAATACTGCCAAAGAGGAAAAAATTTAAAAATAAAAGCCACCGAAATTAAAATCAAAATATCAATCATAATCCAAAAATTAGTTGCGGGGAGTAAAAATAAATTATCAGCAATTTTTTCAAAATTCAATTCGCCAAAAATTAAATAAATTGAAAAAAAACAAATCAAAATCAAAAGCGAAGCCGAAGTGCTTAAACAAAAGTTTTGGAAGGTAATATTTAATAATTTTTTATTAAAAGAAATTGTGGCAATTGCAAAAAAAGCGAAGCTATATATTTCTATGAAAAAAAACAAATTAAATAAATTATTTGACAAAATTAAAGCAATTAAACTAAAAATTTTTAGCAAAAAAACTGAGTAAAAATTAGCTTGGTGCTTGGATTTTAAGAGATTTTCTAAATCATTTTTATAAAAAATTATAACCAAAAATTCTAAAAAAACCATCAAAGACAAAAATATAATTCCCATTAAATCTAAAGAAAATTCTAAAGCCAGCGAAACAATGGATAGATCATAATCACTGCTTATTTTTTCATATATCAAAATATCAGGAAATATTTTTAAAATTAACGCAAAAATTCCAAGAAAGCAAAAAATTGTGACCGAAAAACAAAATTTTTTATTAGGAAAAATCTGACAAGATAATGAGGCAAAAAAAGGCAGGAAAATAAGTGAATAAATGTTTGAAATAGAGCCAATTTCCATTAAATTTTATTAAATTTAAGATGATTTTGAATTGCCAATCAATTCAACAAATTCATTAAACAAGTAAAAGCTATCACTTGGACCGGGCGAACTTTCTGGGTGATATTGCACAGAAAAAGCTGGGCAATCATTGAGTCTAATACCCTCAATTGAGCCGTCAAATAAGGAAATATGAGTTATTTCAACATTGTTTGGAAGTGAATTTTTATCGACACAAAATCCATGATTTTGACTTGTAATTTCTACTTTGGAACTTTTTAAATTTTGAACGGGATGGTTGGCACCTCGATGACCTTGATGCATTTTTATAGTTTTGGCTCCAGTTGCCAGCGCCAAAAGCTGATGCCCTAGGCAAATCCCAAATAATGGAATTTTATTTTCCAAAACTTTTTTGATGGTAGCAAGTGCATATTTACCTGTTTGAGCTGGGTCACCAGGGCCATTTGACAAAAACACGCCATCTGGCTTTAATTCAAGAATTTCATCAAAGGTGGCATTGGCGGGAACAATCTTTACATCGCAACCAACCTCATTTAGACACCGCAAGATATTTAATTTTGCTCCATAATCAATAGCAACAATGTTGAATTTTTTTTGATTTTCTTGATTATAAGAATTGTTTTTTTGATTCCATTTTGCTTGCGAATTCCAATTATAATTTTGCTTTTCGCTGGCCTCAAAAGCAAGCTCTACACCTTCGAGATCGGTGGCATTTTTGATTTTATGAAAAGTTTGTTCTATGATCTCGTTGGTTAAATTATAATCAAATATAATTGCCACATTTTTAGCACCTTCTTTACGAATTTTTTGAGTTATTAATCTGGTATCAACCCCACAAATTCCAGTTAAATTATTAAGAATTAACCATTCATTAAAATGCTGTTGCGATCGGTAATTTGAGGGATTGGTAATATTTTCACGAATAATTAAACCACACGCCCTAACCTTTTTTGCCTCAATATCATGGTTATTAACTCCAATATTTCCGATATGTGGAAAAGTAAAATTAATGATTTGCCCCAAATAGGATGGGTCGGTTAAAATTTCTTGATAACCAGTAATTGAGGTGTTGAAACATATTTCAGCAGAAATAATATTTGGCTTTCCGATGCCGTAGCCATAAAATTTAGTTCCATCAGCAAAAATCAAAACAGCATCTTTATTTTTACTATAAAAACCTTTAGAAATTATCATGTTAGCCTGAACTTTTAGTTGTTGTAAAATTTATTTTATAATTTAAATTATTTAAAATCGAAATTCACATTATTTTAAATAATATCTTAAAATTAATTTATAAAACTGCAATCATCAAATTTTACAATGATAAAAAAAATTTCCAAAAATCAAAATAAAGAAAATTTTCTTGGACAAAAAACCAATTATAATTTAACAAATCCTCATCAAAATATTTTAGAAGGTGTCAAAAATCCTCATCTCGATATTGATTATTCCATCAAATTAACTTGCCCAGAATTTACATCAATTTGCCCTATTACATCACAACCAGATTTTGCACATATTATTATTGATTATGTTCCAAATCAAAAAATTATCGAAAGCAAATCTCTTAAGCTATACCTGTTTTCTTATCGCAATCATGGTGCATTTCACGAAGATTGCACTGTGCAAATTGGCAAAGACATTATTGCAACCATAAAACCAAAATGGCTTAGAATTTCTGGATTTTGGTTCCCAAGGGGCGGAATTCCAATTGATATTTTTTTTGAAAACGGCACTTTGCCGAAAAATATTTTCATCAAAGAAAATAATTCTTATAATTATTTAGCCAGAAGTTAATGTTTTTTCATGTTCCAAACTTTAATCCTGTAGCCTTTTCAGTTTTTTTCATTGAGATACGCTGGTATTCTTTAGCCTACATTTTTGGCATATTAATATGTTATAATTTTTTAAAATTTTCCAATAAAAAACAAAATTTTATTTCAACCAAAGCCCTAGATGATTGGATGTTTTACGCCATTTTATCAATTTTAGTTGGCGGAAGAATGGGTTATGTATTATTTTATAATTTAGAATATTTCTTAAAAAATCCACTTGAAATTTTAGCATTTTGGCATGGCGGAATGTCGTTTCACGGCGGTTTAATTGGAGCCATAGTTGGTATGTATTTTTTTTGCAAAAAACATCAGCTAAATTTATGGAAAATTTACGACAATTTAGCAGTTATATCGCCTTTGGCATTAATGCTTGGAAGGATTGCTAATTTTATTAACCTTGAATTATATGGTAGACCAACCAACGGAAGTTTTGGCTTTATCTTTCCAAATTCCGACCTTATTCCAAGGCATCCAAGCCAACTCTATCAAGCTGGACTCGAAGGCTTATTATTATTTGTTATTTTACTAACATTATATTTTAAAACCAACTTGATTAAATTTCCTAAAAAATTATCAGGAATATTTTTAATTGGCTACGGAATTTCTCGATTTATCGTCGAGTTTTTTCGGGAACCAGATCTTCATCTTGGTTTATTTTTTAACTTCATCTCCATGGGACAAATTTTGTCATTACCAATTATCATATTTGGATTAATAATTTTATTTTATCGAAAATTATAACTAATTTTTTTAATAAAATAATAGCATTAATTCTTACTATTTTTAAATATAATCACCTTATAAAAATCTTAAAAAAAAATTAAATAAAACTTGCATTTATTTTAATGGCTTATTTTGCAATATTTAATTTAAAAAAACACCACAAAGCCAATCTCTTAGAGCCTCTAAAAAATAATACAGCTATCAATATTTGTTTTAGTTAGATCGACTCGATGTCAAGAGATTTATTTTTAGTTTTTATAAATTTTTTTCTTTACCTAATGGAAGTTTTAAGAGATTATATTTACCAATTAAATTACAGAAAATTTCAAACCAAAAATAATGATTGTTAAACTTATAAATCCAAAAGATGCTTTCGAAATTCTTAAAAACCAAAATAATAGCATTTTGGTTGATGTTAGAACCAATGAAGAATTTAACTTTGTTGGCATGGTTGATGCTTCAGCTTTTCAAAATAGAATGATTCTTAATCCGTGGCAAGTTTTGCCACAAATGAATTTAAACCAAAATTTTGCCAACGAACTTATCGCCAAGGCTCCGCTTGAATCAACCTTATTATTCTTATGCAAAACAGGCGGAAGATCAAACCAAAGTGCCGAATTTGCTTTGAGCTTAGGCTATCAAAATTGTTACAACATCGTCAATGGCTTTGAGGGTGATTTAAACGAAAATAGTCAGCGTGGCTTTGTTAATGGCTGGAAAGCTTCACACCTACCTTGGAGGCAAAGATGACCAGCAACACCAAAATTCTAACAGTTTGCGTTGAAAATCAACCAGATTCAGCACTTGATTTTTTTAATAATATTAGCCAAATAATTGGCAATGATATTGCAGAAAAATGGTTTAAAAATATCGAGATTATCTCGCAAAATCCTCACGAAATAATTATTAATTGCCCTCACAAACTCAATCGCGACTGGATTAATCGCGAATATTTTTCTAAAAAAAATTTTAATGAAAATTTAAGAAAATTTTATCCAAAATTATTTAAAATTTCCGCAATTTGTTTAAATCAAAATCAAAATTTTGAATATATTAACTCCAATAATTCCGAATTAAGTTCGAAAGAAAATAACATTGTAAATTTATCTAAACATGACAATGTCTTTGCCTATGGAACCGAATTAAACCCTAAATTCACCTTTGAAAATTATATTTTAGGAAAACACAACAAGACCGCTATTTCAATGGCTAAAATCGCTAGTGGAATTGAAAATAACAATCTCTTTAGCGACAAAATTCCACTTTATATTCATGGTAATGTTGGAATGGGAAAAACTCATTTAGCTCAAGCTATTGCTTGGAGCATCAAAGAAAATCAAAAAAATAAAAAAGTGGTTTATTTATCGGCTGAAAAATTTATGTTCCACTTTGTGCAATCGATTCGTAATAACGATGTGATGCCGTTCAAAGAAAAAATGCGTTCAATTGATGTGCTAATAGTTGATGATGTCCAATTTATCGCTGGCAAAGATTCAACTCAGCAAGAATTCATGAATTGCTTTAACGCCTTAGTTGAAGACAATAAGCAAGTGGTTTTGATTTGCGATCGTTGCCCAATGGATTTAGAAAATATCGACGAAAAGCTGAAATCCAGAATCGCTGGCGGTATGATTGTAAATTTCAAAAGCCCAGATTTATCTGATAGAATAAATTTTATAAAAAATAAAGCATTACAATTAAAATTTAATATTAACGATGAAATTATTAATTTTATTGCAGAAAATATTAAAGGTTCATTAAGAGATTTAGAAGGCGCCCTTAAAAAACTTTATGCCGAATTTTTATTTGCCGATGCCGAACTAAATTTCGCAAATATTCGCAACATCTTAGGAAATTATTTCAAGAAAACCGAAAATAATTCTTGCAATATCGATCAAATTTGCAAAATTGTAGCCGAATATTATAACCTTAAAATAAGTGATTTAAGCTCCATAAATCGCTCCAAAAATATTGCATTCGCCCGTCAGGTTGCAATGTTTTTATGTAAAAAATATACCAATGATAGTCTGAAAAAAATTGCCGAAAAATTCCAAAAAAATCATGCCACAGTTATTCATTCTTTCAAAATTATTTCAGGCCTTGAAAGTTCATGCAATAAAACCTCTCAAGATTTAAAAAATCTTTTTTATAAAATCGAAATTTTAGGATAAAATTTATTTTTGCAACAAATCAATAATTTCTTGATGATCAAAATATAAGGCTGGTGCCTTATTTTTACTAAATCCTTTAGCGATAATTTCTGGATTAATAGTAATTGAAACCATATTATCAGCACTACCAAAAATTATTGGTTCAACACCACAATTATGAGCACATTCAATATCGGCAATGGTGTCACCAATAAACCAAATATAATTTTTTTCTAGACTAATTGAAGATGACATCAAGGCCAGTTTAACTGGATTGGTTTGGGGTTTATCAAAATCAGCATCATGAGCGCCAACCACTGAAAAAAAATATTTTTCAAGATTTAATTTTTTTACCTCTTTACGCAAGGTCGAGCCAATTTTGTTACTTACCAAAAAAACTTTAATATTTTTTTGCAATAAAAATTCTAACAAATTTAAGGAATTTGGTAATAAGGTAATCTTATTAAGATGAATATTTTGATAAGATTTTTTATAAATTTCGCCCGCCTCTTCCCAATTATTTCCAAAAATTTCTGGGAAAGATTCGCGCATCGATTTATGAACGCTATTTCTAACCTTTTCAAGGCTCCATTGCGGTTTTTCCATGGCTTCCATGGTTTTATTTATGGAATGGTGAATCAATGGCCAAGTATCAACCAAAGTATTATCCCAATCAAAAATAATTGCATCTGGTAGTGATAATTTTTGAAAATTTTGTCGATTTGTTGTATAGTTTTGCATTTTGAAGTTTTTAAGTTTTCGCTGGCCTTGGGTCAAAAAATTTATCGAATTTATTTTTTATTCCATCCATTTCTTTGGCTTCAGGCAAGGCATCCTTTTTTTTCACGATATTTGGCCATTTTTTGGCATATTCTCGATTAATTTCAACCCATTTTACTAAATCTGGAGCCTCTGGCGAAATAGCTTCGGCAGGGCATTCTGGAACGCACACCCCACAATCTATACATTGACTAGGGTCAATTACAAGCATATTTTCGCCCTCATAAAAGCAATCAACAGGACAAACACTTACACAATCGGTATATTTGCATTTTACACAATTGTCGGTAACAACATAAGTCATTATTTATAAATATTTATGGTTAAAGAATTAATTTTATATAAATTTAAGATAGTCTTAATTTTAATCATTGAAAATAAAATAAAAACCAAAAAATAACAGGCAAATGTTAGCAATAGCGGAATTAAAAAAGCTGAGTGAATGGCAATGCCTGCGCTTCTGATAATACTAGCTTTTTGGTGCAATGAATTCCAATATTCAACTGAAAATTTTATAAGAGGAATGTTTATAAAGCCAACAATTGCAATAATTGCCGAGATTTTTTCTGCCTTAATTTTATCGACGATATTATCATAAACAATAATGTAGGCTAAATATAAAAAAAACAGCAGTAACACTGAGGTCAGTCGAGCGTCCCATGCCCACCAAGTTCCCCAAATTGGCTTACCCCAAATGGCCCCCGTAACCAAAGTAATAAGAGTAAACAAAGCCCCGACTTCGGCAATCGCTCGAGCTATTAAATAATAAAATCTATTTTTCCAAATAAATGCACTAATATTAAAAATTGCCATTAGGCTATAAATCAATAATGACATCCAAGCCGAAGGAACATGGATATACATTATTTTTACTGCATTTGATTGCTGATAATCATTGGGTGAAAAATAAATTTTATAGCCGGAAATTATAATTAATGGCACTATAAAGCAGGGTAAAATTTTAACAAATACATTAAATAATTTATCAAAATTTTGTAATTTAAAAAAATAATTTATCATTGCACTTCAACATTATTGTTAATTTCTTTAATGGTATATTCTTTTTCAATTTTAATATCAGATTCTAAACCACGATATTTCAGCAAAACATCCTCCTTGCGATTATCTTTTAAATAAATATGCGAAGAAGAAACAATTCCTTTACTTAAATTCCATGTTGGGTCAACATGAATCCATTTATTATCGATATAAATCATATTCCAAGCATGGCTTTCGAATTTATCATATTCGCCAAGTGCAAAGCCATGAACCACAGAAGATGGAATCGAGGCAAGTCGAGCCATGGCATTAAAAAGCGTTGCATATTCGCTACAAACCCCAGCTCTGCTTTGAATAATTTGCGTAACATTTAATAATTTTCCAAAATAAGATAAATCATATTTAATATATTCATTAACATATTTTAAAATTTTTACATAAGTTGGCAAGCCATTATATTCAGGCTTATTTAGTGCTATTTGTAAAATCGGAGTTAGTAAATTTTTATCTTCATTTGAGATTTCAAGATAGGCATCTGGTGAGCGCAAATTGTCAATCCGATATTTTTTTCCTGTAAAAATATTTGCCTTATGAAAAATATCAATTGATTTAATATTTGGGTTGGTTTCAAAGGTTAAAATATCATTATCTTTAGTGGTAATATGTGTTTTTGGAACAACATTTGAAGCAATAAATTGTTTTTCAACCTTTTGAGCGCCACCCCGAAATAAATATGGAACCGTAATCTCCAAAATTCCTTTTGAATTATTCAATAATATTTTACTTTTTATTTTAACATCCCAAATAGCTCCAGAATTGGTTAACTTCAACATTTCCAAAAAGCCATTTTCTGGAATTATACCATTAAAAATTACCAAATGATCAATTTGTTTTAAATTAGAGTGCGATGAAATTAATTCATAGTCATCAGTAATATCTAGCAAAATTTTACCATTGGCTCCAGAAGCAAAATTTGGAATATAAACCTGCTCTTGACGCAAATATTTGCTAATTTTAGCATAATTATTTTTTTCGCGATATTTAATTTCAGCGATCTCATTATTGACCAAAGGCTTCTCAAAAATAAATTCTATTTTTTGATTATCAATCTGATATTTTGCGGGTAAATTGTTAATTTTAACATCAGAAATTTCTGCATTTCGATACTGCGAGCTTCCAATTGAAAAAGATGATAACGCCGAATTTGGTGGAATATTTAATATTTGCAATTTAATTGTATAATCTGATTGCCGACCAAAATTGGTAATTTTTGATTTGTCAGTCCACTCCAAAATTTTAACCTCAGATTTAGCGACTGAGATTTTAAGGAAAAAACCTAAAATGAATATTAGTAAAAAATTAAAATTTGAGGTTTTAAATATATGGTCTATCATATTCTGGTGCGTTTTGAGAAAGTGGCAATGAAGGAATATCGGCATAAATTTCACCATTCATTTTAATAACCACTCTGCCCGAATCGGTAACAACGCCAATTACCGCAAAGTCCAAACCCCATTTTTCGAAAATTTTTTGGGCGAAATCAGTTTTTTCTGGTTTTATAATCATGAGCATTCTCTCTTGACTTTCTGAAAGCATAATTTCGTAGGGAGTCATGTTTTTTTCTCGCATGGGAACATGCTCTAGGTTTAACTCAATGCCAGTTCCACCCTTACCCGACATTTCAAAAGAAGATGAAGTCAAGCCAGCCGCCCCCATATCTTGAATAGATAAAATACAATCGGATTGCATTAGCTCCAAGCAAGCTTCAAGCAATAATTTTTCGGCAAATGGATCGCCCACTTGAACTGTTGGTCTTTTATCTTCATCGCCCTCCTTAAATTCATCGGAAGCCATAACTGCGCCATTTATTCCATCGCGACCAGTTTTGGAACCAACATAAACCACACTAGCCCCAACTTTACTTGCCGAAGAATAAAATATCTTGTCCTTCTCTGCAAGACCCACAGTCATGGCGTTAACAATAATGTTGCCATTGTAACTTTTATCAAAAGTGATTTCCCCACCAACCGTAGGAACCCCTACGCAATTGCCATAGCCACCAATTCCAGATACAACTCCATTCACTAAATGCTTGGTTTTGGGGTGCGATAATTCTCCGAATCGAAGAGCATTTAGATTGGCAATTGGCCTAGCTCCCATAGTAAAGACATCGCGTAAAATTCCACCAACACCAGTTGCAGCTCCTTGATAAGGCTCAATAAAAGATGGGTGATTATGACTTTCCATTTTAAAAATCACCGCTTGACCATCGCCAATATCTATGACTCCAGCATTTTCTCCGGGTCCACAAATAACCCAAGGAGCGGATACATGCATAGTTTTTAGCCATTTTTTAGTGGATTTATAAGAGCAATGCTCGCTCCACATTGCAGAAAATATTCCCAACTCAGTGATTGTTGGGGTTCTTCCCATAATTTCGATTATTTTACTATATTCTTCATCACTTAAATTGTGATCTTTAATTAATTTTTGAGTAATTTCTACTGATTTCATTGCTGAATTTAATAATTTAATTTAAAAAAATTTTTTTTATTCTAAAAACTTATAATAAAAAAATCAAAACAAAATTTTAAGATTTTTTTAGACAAAAATAATAATAATTTTTTACAACAAAAACTTTCTTGTTTTTAATTATTAAAAAGATTATAATTTGTAATTATTTTTAACAAAAAAAACAATTTTTTTATGTCGAATTATATCGTTTACGGGCTTGGAATTTCAGGCATTTCCACCGCTAAATTTTTACAAACAAATAAATTAAATATAGTTGCTACCGATGATAATCCAGAAGTATTAAAAAATAATATCACCAAATATCCAAACATAAACTTTAAATTACCTAACGAAATTTCATATAATAATTCTTCCATAATTTCTTTTGCTCCCGGGATTCCACTTTATTTTCCAAAGCCACATTCAATTCTTGAGATAGTAAAAAAATATAATTGCAAATTATCTTGTGATTTAGAAATTTTTTATAAATTTAATCAGAAAAATAATTTTTTTGTTGGAATCACTGGAACCAACGGCAAATCAACAACTACAGCTCTTACTGGCTTTATTTTCAAAGAACTAAATTTTCAGGCAGAAATTGGCGGGAATATTGGAATACCATGCTTTGATCTTCCTCAAAATCAACAAAATTTTAATTATATTTTCGAAACTTCATCTTACCAACTCGATTTAATGAATGATGTTGCATTCAATATTTCCGCTCTCCTAAACATTACACCCGATCACATTGATCGTCATGGCTCCCTAGAAAATTATATTGAATCTAAAAAAAGAATTTTTCAAAATCAAACCGCAAGCGATTATGCTATTATTGGCTTTGACAACAATATTACCAAAAATATTTATAATGAATTTATTAACAACAATAACTTTAAAGCAAAATTAATCGCTATTTCAAATCATCAAATTCTTGAAAATGGAATTTCAATTTTACAAAACCAAATTCACATAAATATTTTTTCACAAAAATTTACTTTTGATTTTGCTCCAATTCTAAAGGGCGATCATAATTTACAAAATATTGCATCAGCCCTTGCTATTTCTTGTTGCAAACTCCATCGTGACAACAATTTTAACCAAGATAATATTCTTAAAATTATTAAAATAATTGAAAAATTTAAAGGTTTAAAACATCGCATGCAACTTGTCGATAAAACTGATAATATTAGTTTCATCAATGATAGCAAAGCAACCAATGCTGATTCCACCGAAAATGCTTTAAAGGCATTTGAAAATATTTTCTGGATTGTTGGTGGAAGGGCAAAGGAAGGTGGCATTGAAAGCCTTAAACCATATTTTAATAAAATCTATAAGGCTTATTTAATTGGCGAATCATCAGCAATTTTTGCTAAATTTTTGCAACAAAACAATGTTAACTTTACATTATGCGAAACCCTAGAAAATGCTTTTAAAACCTCTGTAAAAGATGCCGAATCTTGCGATTTATTAATTAAAAATATTTTACTTTCTCCAGCCTGTGCTTCGTTTGACCAATGGAAAAACTTTGAAGAAAGAGGAGATTTTTTTTGTAAATTAGTGAATGAAAATAAATAAATTAAAATACATTCCAAAATATTTTTTCACTGTAATCCTATCGCTATTCTTTTGTATATTTTTTGCTAAGAATTTTAATAATTCTCAAGGTCAATCCTTCGATTTTAATGGAACTGTTAGTGTAGAAACATTAAATGGAATATATGGTAAAAGATTTTTTAAATATACCAAAACTGGAAACGAAATCAAAAATTACATTAATTATTTTGCTCCACTAAATTCTTACAATAAAAACACAGCTTGGGAAATGCCCCTTGAACCGTGCCAATTATCTGATGCCTATACTCTAGACAGAATTGGATTAGATTGCATGATAGCAATTCCTCCGCCCTGCAATTCAGATGGATCACAACCCACTGGAATTAAAACTCAATGTCTAATTTATGCCGATGTTTTTAATGAAAGCTCAACCAAAAAACTTGACCCAAAACCATGTTCATCAGGATCATCAGGTGATAAAGTAAGTTGTTTATCAACTACAAATAAAGACTATTGTCACATGGTAGATTATCCTGTTTTAGGAATTAATTGTAAATTAGCTCCATGCAATCTAATTCCAAACATTAATTTTCGCCGCCCCGGCGTAAATTGTTTAGCAGATTGCAACAGCTCAGAGGGACCAAATATTGGAAAAAATCAATTTTTTATGGAAGGATTTAATTGTTTAAAATCATGCAGAACCAACCCAGCTTCAAATAAAAAATTTGGTCATCATTGTGTATTAGAATTTAATGAATATGTTATGCCATTTTGTGCTGAAGCTATAACCGATTTCGGAGAGTCAACAAAAGAATATAATAAAACTAGTAAAAGCCCTTTTGAAAGAAGAGTAGATTGCATCGATTATAAAGATTTGCCAATTTGTATTGGAGCAAATACCACTTTAGATAAAAACAATTTCAAATGCTCATATAACTGCCTTAGCGACAACGATCCAAAAGCTGATTTAACTTGCATCAAACCAGAATATTCAAATTCTTTTTGCCATACAAATAAAACTTTACCTAGCTGTATAAAATATAATTGTAGCCAATTATCACCCGAAGAATTATCTAGATCTGAAAATACAATTCCCAATCAAAAACTAGAGTCTGATAATGTTAGCTGTATAGCCTCAGTCGTCACCGATTTTAGTTTTAAGCAATTATCATATTCTAAAAATCAAATTGGAAAAAATTACACCCTACCAAAAAAACCTTGTCAATCACCTGATTTTTCTGATACCGAGGCAATTGTTAAGGTTCTTGGCTCATCTTACTACAACCCATCACCAACAGGAAATTATCCTTTTTTGCAAATAGTTATTGATGACAAATTGAATAATAACAATGACCAAAACACCATAAATAGCCATACCCCAACCCATACCAACTTCACTCAAAGTTCCATTTTCGATAAAGATTCTTTGTGCAAATTTAATAACATCTCTCAAAAAATTTCTTGCGTTGATTACAGACATTTTAATAAAAAAGCCCCTTATGACTGTGATTCTGATGGTTTATCAGATACCAATATTTCAGCAACACCTTGTAACGATTCCAATTCTGGCTCTTATTGCTTTTGTAATCAGTTAAATCAAGAATATTGTTACAAAAACAAAATTAATTGCAATAGTTCTAAAAATCAAATTTACTCAATTTGCACCCAACTAAACAGTTCATCGCAAAAACCCGATCCAGACACAAGTGTATCATGGTTCTTTAAACCAGCTCTTGACCCAAAAGCTATTAGAAGAGTCAATGACGTATATAGGCTTTATCCCTTACCAAGATCGCAATATCATCCACTTAATAACGATAGTGAATTATCTCAAGTTCAACTAAATAGCAGAAGTGATAACATAGAAATGCCGAAAAATGTTTTAAGAGACAATTATCGAAGAGTTTTAGGTGCTCTATCGGATACGACTTCACCGGGAATTGAGGCTACAAATCTTGGATTGCAACCACATTCTCACGAATATATGTGTGGCATGAATAATAACATCAGAGCTATCCCAAGAGAAGATTCAGTTTACTATAAATCACAAGTGCATTCTTCATACGGTCTTGATAATAAAATAATTCATAAGTTTGAAGTTTGTGGCAGATTTATGTCTTCAGGAGCCTTAAATGGGGAATCTTGTGGCTGGAGAACGTGTAGAGCAAATTGCACAGGATTGGATCTTGATTGGTCAACGGTTTGTACCAAAAATTGTGGAGCCGATATTTGTCAAGAGCTTCAAGTTATAACCGATGAAAGTGGAGCCATGACAGAAAATTGCTTGACCGACCAAAAAAGCTTTAATGCATTATATCCAATTGAGCGTACTGAAGTTAAGCATGGAAGAGGCGGAGCGTATTATAAATCAGTATTTAAAATTCCAAAATGCGTTGCAATTTTACGTCCAGTTGAACATGCAAGAATTAGGTCATATATTCCAGATTCATCGCAAAATTATATCTGCTCCGTTCTTGAATTTATGGGAGTAACCAATAGGCATTTCAATGATGCACCATATTTCGATGGTGATGAATTTTTTCTAATTCCATCTGGCTTAACTAAAGATATCCCTGAAACTAAAAATGGCATAACCATTACCAAAACCAAAACTTTATTTAAAAAAATTTGTGTCAGTGGAATTTATGATAGCACATCTGGAAATTGTATTAACGGCTTCAATAGCAACGATCAAGACATCGCTACTGATGTATGGAGAACCGCAAAAATTGTCCGCCATATCCTTCCTCCTCCAAATGAATCAAATAACTGGGACATGGCTGTTACTCGCGATGGAACTGAAGATTTATTTTATCTCAATGATGATGGTCGCGATTACATCGATGAATTTGGAAGCCCTGACATGGATTCGACCCCATCCAGAAGTCAAAATGAACCAAATATGTCAATACATCGCATTGATTATAATAAAAAAATTAAGTATGAAACCACAGATTGCATTAAATTTAAACTTCGCCACTCTTCACCAATATATAATCCAGTTGAATCCAGACAAACCGCTCCTTCTCTTTTCATTCCCCCAATCTTAATTGACGACACCTGCTCAACAGGAGCTGGAACTAATGTTTGTGAAACCGCTGAAATGACCAATTTTTACACCCCTGCGATTAAAATTGTGTGGGGTAACAAATCATCAAGTTATCCAGTATCAGATGCCCCAACCGCCATAACTAATTACAAAATTATTAAAATACCAAATAATCAACAAGTCAGTTCAGATTACATTATTTATCTTAGAAACGCTGGTTTAAATGATTATTCTGGAATTCAAAAAACAGTTTTCTTAAAAAAACAATTTGACATTGAAGTTCATCCAAATGTTTGTTTATATGAAAAAGAAGGTTCAGGAGTTAATGCAAAAGAGTATTTAATTGGTTGCGTAAAAAGAAAAAGAGCGATTGGAGCCAATTTAACTTCAGGCTCTTCTATCCCAAATACCCCATCAAACCAAATTCCTTATAACGAAGAAACATTTTCGGTAAGATTTTTTGATCAAGCTCATACAGGTTTAGCTGGAGTTAATATCGAAATTCCAAAATTAACTTCACCCGATGAGTCATCAAATTTAAAAGAATGCGCAGCAAATGTTTCTTCTCAAGGTTTTCCAATTTGTATCGAAAGACACGAATGCACAATTTTAAATTTTGAATGCGTTGAAAATGAACGAGATTTAATCAGCCAATTAAATTTAATGCCAAGAGATGAGGTTATGATAAATAAACTTAAACAATTTAGCACTTATTGTAACAAAGTTTTGTTACCAAAATGCAATGCTCTTAAAGGCTTGGCGCCATCAAAATCAAATTTAAAACTAAACACCAGTCAAATTAACGGATTTAACGCTCCTGCATTTGGTAATTATTATGGTTGGTTCAATGAAGCTTGTATCACCAGTGGAATCGAATATTTAGATAATCCCTCCATGAAAAAATATGTAGTCGAATTAATTCCAGAAAATCCAAGCTTTAGAGGAAAGTGCGAAGGTTATCCGGGATGCACATTACATGATTTTAACTCAATCCAGACCTTGGCTCTTTCTGAAAGCCAAAGAATCAGGGAAGCAACCTCAAAAGAAATAAATGGTAATTTATGTATGGAATACACCAAATTTTTGCAAGCCTGCGCCCCTAAATCATTCATCAGTGTTATTAATCCAATTCAAAATGATCCATTTTATTTGAACGATTTGGACAACCCAGATATTTCCCATAGATTAAGATTTGAAGACACCGATGGTCACTCCGAATTTGATATTGCTTTTATTGGAAATACCGTCGATGGAACTTGTAACGGTTTTTATCAAATCAACAATGGTAATCCTCCACAAGCCCGCTGTACTCAATCGGGCTGGGACAGTTTTACCAATAGTTGTATCCAATTTACTTGTCCAGAATTAATTGTTCCTTCAACTGGAGCTAATGATATCGGAGAATATTCCTCAAATTACGATTTACCTAAAAATTTCAAATCACTTATGGGAGAATTTCATGGCTACGGAAATTGGAATAGCTTGCCAATTACCGGCATTAATAAACAAAACGGAACTTTTAGAGGTTGTATCACTGGTTATAAGAAAAAAAATTCAACCCCAACATACATATTTATGACCGCAAAAGACGGAACTGTTCAATTATCAAACTATATAAATAATTTAAATTCACCAACTGATGCAGATAAAAAACATGCTATTTTATCTTCTTTTAAAAAGATTGCCAACACCTCATATACCGTTGGTATCAGTCCTTCAAGAAAATGTAATCAACTTGGACAATGGGAAGATGTTACCAATTCATGTGAACGCATAAAATGTCCAGCCTTAGATTTCGAACTACCATCAGATGCTGGAGCATATAATCTAGACGATGTTATCACTAGATATTCTGAAAGTGGGGGGGTTGGAATAATTTCCACCTCGTCTTCACCATTGGTTTCTTCGCCTTCGGACAAAATTACTTTTACCGCTCCATCAAATTCTTCGGCACCTCAAATTAAAGTAAAACCAACATCCACCAATACAGAATATCTATTACTAACTAGTAACGGGGCAAATATAAATTTGGCAAAAGACCAAATTTATGTATTCGAATATAAAGCTCCAAATTACTACCAACTTGACTCTTCTAAAGATTCAGTTCTTAAAGAATTGTGGAAAAGATCTGGTGGAGCAAGCTTTCCAGAAGGATACGCCATCAGAAGTAAAAATTATTATTATATGCCAAATTCACTTGATTTAAATGATCAGCATTTAGTTTCTGGAGAATGCAATTCTCAACTTGGCTACATATCTCTTGGAAAAAAACCAACCATGCTTTGCGATTCTTTAGGAAATTGGACCAACTTAAATAATTCTTGTGTTGGCGATTGCAGTGCCGTTAACTCAGTTATTGGCAATGATCCAACTCATGGTTTTGCGATTTGGCAAAAACAATCACCAAGAGTCGGAGAATCGGTTTCATCCAGTGCCACATCATGTATTTCTGGCACCTTCGCTTATCCATATTCCCCTCCAAATGATGACGAAGGTAACAAAAAAGATTATGGCATCAATAACATCAACCTAGATATCACAACCGACAGCTATGATGCTATTGCCACAACAACTAATGGTGCAGATTTTACCATTCCAGCCGGAACCTTGCCAGCACCTTCCGAGAAAAATCTTCAGGGCAAATCATATGCATTAAAAATTCAACAAAATTTTGGAAGTTCATCGGCATTTAGCGATAGTAGCTCGGGCGATAAAATAATTACTATTTTCAACGACTCCGCACATACAATCGATGCCCCAACCGACAGAGTTTGGAGTAGAATAAATTTTGCCAGCTACGGAACTCCTGATTATTCGAGTGAAAATAATCTTCAACAAGATACTGAAAATAATTGTCATTTCTTATACACTAAATTAGTTTTAGCCTTAAAATGCCTCGGAAAACCTACTTGCAATATATCCCTATCAGATTTTTTAAACTACGATAGTTATATGCCTGAAAATTGCCAACAAAATTTTGGCAATGGTTTAAATGGCAAAATTTCTACAATCGAAGAAATTGGCTCCACTGGTGGCGGTGGTGGAGGCAACTCAAGCGCTGAATCTGGAACCATAAATTCGGTCACAGTTAATGGTGTTACTTCACATAGCTTAAGCCTTAGCGAGAACGGAAGATCATTTTGTGATCAAAATTTACATATAAATTTATGCAATGTTACCTTGGCAAATAATGGCGGACTTAAAGTCAACATTACCGAAAATGACACTGGTTTGTTTGATGGTCAAAGTGGTTATGCCATTATAAAAGTTGCTCCTACCGATGATACTCCAGACGAAAGCAAAACCGTTTACAATTATTCTGCCCCCGGAGTTTATACCATCACCGTTCCAACCCTTGCATCTGTAATTGGTAAAACTGATATTTATTTTTATGTTGACTACGAAATAGCTGGTGGCGGTGGTGGTGGAGGTGGCGAAGCAATTGCTCAAGGCACCGATGGCAATCCGGGTTCAAAAGTCAGTGGTAAATTTAAAATAGAGGCTGGTAAAAGTTTTAAAGTTCATATTGGTGGCGGTGGCAAAGCTGGCAAAACAGGTTGCTTCGGGTCTTCTCCACCTGCAGGAGCAGTTTCTATGCTTGAAGATAAATATTTACCAAATAAAAAATTAGCCATTGCTAAAAACCAAAATTTTGCCAAAAAGTCCGAAGGTAAAACTTATGACAAAATCTTCGCCAAAAACTCCCATCGCCAAATCTTTGACGACAAAGTTTATTATAGGAATTCAAATTTTGCTGAAA
>Ga0169931_10002884_pt1 | contig 27720 bp, 24 predicted proteins | sample Kivu_15m_20L_FD_129675 | JGI IMG/M metagenome (GOLD analysis project Ga0169931, IMG submission 129675) | Freshwater microbial communities from Lake Kivu, Western Province, Rwanda to study Microbial Dark Matter (Phase II) - Kivu_15m_20L... | ecosystem: Environmental > Aquatic > Freshwater > Lake...
CGCTGCAGACGCCTCCGCCGCCCGTACCCGCGGCCGTTCGCGCCGCTTTTGCTGGCGTTTCCTCGCCTGCCAGTTACGCACTTCCCGCAAACATTCAGGGGCCTGACAGCAGGTCTGATTCCAAGTGGCGGGGAAAAACGTCTGCCCGCACCCTTTTCGTACACAATCCCGCCGTGGAAAGTGAGATTTCCGCGGCGCACACGGATTGTCCGTGCTAAGTTTCACGTGTTCCACGGGAGGTCTTGCTCCCCGTGGATTCGCCCGAATGGCTGTTCAGAGCCCTTCGGGCATTTTTTTTGAGGTGCCCTTACGCTGACGACCTCGCCCGTAGGAAACCTGGCTCACGGGCGCCACCAGGCTGCCGAATTCCTGAACAGGCAATGCTCAAAGAAATGCGGTCGTCACCGAGCGTTCGTGGACAGCCTCCTCCCTGGCGAAAGAAATTCAGGGAAGTAGATGGCGAAGGAAATTCAGTTGAGTTGAATTTTCCAAAGGAAATCCAGTGGGGGATTAGAGTGCACCCTCCCCGTTGCGCGCAGGCAGACCGCTGGAAGTGCGGGTCTTGAGAGCGCTGTTCCCATCGAATTCCTTATCTCTCGACAGGCGACATCCGCTTGCACGCTGCGGCTGAGCATCCATTGCCCAGGCTGCTGCACAGACGCAGGTATTGCCCAGGTCTCGCCAACCGGCGAAACAATTCAGATATCATGGCTCCCTCCGTCGGATATGGGTTTTGTGGGTGATATCAGCATTGCCGCTGGATGCTCCCGCGTCATCCTCACCGCAGTTAACGCCAGATTCGGTCGAGGAAATGCAAACGGAACCGATGGCCCTCTCAGGTTCGCAGCGCAACTTCGGCCGTAACCCGAAGCCTCCGCCACGTTGCTCTCCGCGAAATCAAGAATTCCCCGACTCCAGCTCTCTTCACAAGTGCCACATACCTGCAGCTTACGTTTCCAGAAGTGAGCGCAGCACGTTGCCCTCACAAAGTGTGACGGGACGTCCCAGTCGATCGTGGATGAGCGAGTGCGGATCCACGCCCAGCTGGTGATAGATTGTGGCGGCGAGGTCGGCGGGGGAGACCGGGAGGTCGGCTGGTTCAGCCGCATAGCGGTCGCTGGCACCGTAAACTGCTCCACCACGAATTCCGCCTCCTGCCATCACGCTGGTGAATACCCGGGGCCAGTGATCGCGGCCGTCGGCGGCGGCGCCTGCTCCGCCAACCACCGACTGACCAACTCGAGGCGTTCGTCCCATTTCACCCGTCCAGAGCACCAGTGTTTCGTCAAGCATTCCGCGTTCGGCGAGGTCGTCCAGAAGAGCAGAAAAGGCGCGGTCGGTCACGGGGCACAGACGAGTACTGAGGTCGATGAAGTTGCGGGCATGGGTGTCCCAGTAAACGCTGACATTGGTAATTCCGTCATTGGGCCAGAAGACGGTCACCACCGGAACGCCCGCCTCCACCAGTCGTCGCGCCTGCAGCACGGACTGGCCGTGCACGTTCATGCCGTAACGTTCCCGAACCGCGGCAGGCTCGCAGCTCAGATCAAACGCCTTCGTCACCTCCGGCGTTGCCAGCAGCTCGAAAGCGCGGCTGTAGTGTCCCTGCATGGTGACTGGCCCGCTGCCGGACTGAAAGACGGGCTTGCCAAGTGATTCCTGCAACTGACGACGGCGCTGCAGACGATCCGAAGTGACGCCTTCAGGAAGATCAAAATCGCCAACGTGATAGTCGGGGAGGCTTCCGTCAGCGTCGATTCGCATGGGATCAAAGACGGTTCCCAGCCAGCCGGCGCCCTGACCGTGAGTCTCTTCCACAAAGCGGGGGGCACCGTTGGGCACCACCGGCATCATCGAGACGAAGGGTGGCAAAGGGCCACGACCAAAGCCACGCTGACTCAGTACCGCTCCGATGGACGGCCAGTCTCTGTCACGCGGCAGCGCTGTGCCGCCAGGACTGCCACGGCCCGTCAACAGCCAATGTGGGGCCGATGTGTGGTTGACGTCGTCGTGAGTCATCGAGCGGATGACACAGAGGTGCTCCGCCCGTGCGGCCAGCAAAGGCAGATGCTCACAAATCTGCAGCCCGGGAACCGTGGTGGAAACAGGCTGAAACTGGCCACGGAATTCCACGGGAGCCCCCGGTTTCATGTCCCAGGTGTCCTGCTGAGCCGGCCCGCCCCACATAAACAACACAATCAAAGCCTTTGCACGACCGCTGATCGGCAGACTGCCCGCCCCTGCAGCCCCCAACATCGCAGGGCCGATCAGAATCGACTCAGATGCACGCCGCAGAAGATCCCGACGACCGAAGTTCGGAGTCCTGAAACGTGTGGATGTCCGCGCCACCATACACCCCGCAAATGAAACGGAGACTTCGTGGGACGCAGAAATACAAACGCCCCATGCTCAACTCTCTGAGCATAGGGCGCTGGGAATGCCAGGTCAACATCCAGGTCTAGGGAATCCCCGATCCGCCGCCGGACTTCAGCGCGAAATCGAAGGTCCCCCCGGAAGTGGCGACTGTCGCGCTGAGTACGGAGGTGCCGAAACCGGAATATTGCAGAGCGATGCTCTCGCGTGCCCCACTCATGATCGGTGGTTCCTGCGAATCCGCCGGCATTGGCGTTCCATCGGGACGCACCATCCGACTGATCACGACTTTGTACTTTCCCGGAGCAGCGCCAATAACCACTTCCGAACCAAAGACCGACTGCAGTTCATACTTACCAGCTGAATCCGTCGTTCCGGATGCCCCGTCACCCTGAGCAGAGCTGGAGGGATAAAAGGTGATCCTGGCATTGTCCAGCGGTTTTCCGTCCAGCGTTACTGTCCCGGTCACCGGAACGGCTTTCTCTGGAATGATCTTCTCCGGACCACCACCACAGCCTGCTGCTGCCGAGACCATTGTCAGCGCCAGCAACTGCATGCAATACCACCTCGACACCATCATGACGCAGCCTTAATCATAGGTAGAAAATTCAACAGCAATCCCCGCACAAAATCAGTACTCGCCGATGACCTGTCCATCAGCACGGCGATGCAGGTTGATTCGCGTGTTGGCGTCCATGTTTTCAGACAGAAAACGCACAGAACCGTCAGCGAGAACGACCTGACAGCCGCCGGTGTGCAGGCTTCCGGCCGAGGCCCAGTTGGCAAGTCGCCCTGGCTTCCGCATGTACAGGTAGGCTGGATCATTCGGACCATAGACCCACGTGTTGATGGGATACCATGAAAGGTCAATCCCGATGCCGACGTGATGAGCATGTCCCCAGGCGGGTGGAACGCCGTTCCAGACTTCCCGAATCGTCTCCGTAACCATCGCGGTGTTGCTGGTCCCATCACGAATGGCCGCCATATCGGTCGACCAGCTGGTGGAGAAGATCGGTCGCTGGGCAGAGTCAAGGTAACGCTCTGTGTAGTGCTGATAATAGTACTCACCGTACCACGCGTTGAAGTCGTAATTTGTCCGCGCACCACCGGGATTTGTTCCACTCACCGAGTAATACTGGTTGCTGCTGTTGTAGAACTTGTCATTGGGGTCACTTGGGCAAAGAAATCCCGCGATCACAGTCTTCACAACCTGATAGTTGATATTCGGGTCTCCGGCAACGGCGCCCGGCTGATACCCACCATACACGTATGACCAGCTGGCAGCGGTATTGTGGTTGTACAAATTATACAGATTGGCCTGCTCGATGTAGGGCAGCAGCATCGTCCAGCCGCTTGCGTTGGTGTACCTCGCCGGGCCTCCCTGAGGTACGCCGCCCCAGCCAATGAATCCAACGTTCAGCCGCGACGGCGGAAAGACCTTGTGTGTGTCGTGATAGTTGTGCAGCGCAATTCCGATCTGCTTCAGATTGTTTTTGCACTGCGTTCTTCGGGCCGCTTCGCGGGCCTGCTGAACCGCAGGCAGAAGCAGTGCCACCAGGATCGCGATGATCGCGATCACCACCAGCAGTTCGATAAGTGTAAAACCGCGGCTGCCGGAACGAGGTTGTCTGATGAGGTGCATTACCAACTCCCGAATGAGGATGTCCGAACGGACGGGAAGACCAGAGAAAAATGATTACGCGACAGGAGGATGCCGGGCGGAGCAGTAGCAACGATGCAGCGTTGAGCCAGTCACGCTGTGTCAGCCTGCCCGAGAGACAATGACTTGAAAGTCTGCCGGAATTTTGCAGGCAAAATGCCGCCTTCAAGCCCGAACGAACAGGCGTCTTCATCCTTCCCGCAGCAGTTGTGGATGAAGAGTACGCAAACGATATGCCGTTCCCAGAAAAAACTCGAAACACCGACGATTTTGACGGCCGCAGGAGGCGGTTTTACGCTGCTTGCCTGTAAGTCGGGCAGTTTGCCGAGCGAATCAGCAGACGTTTAGTGAGAAGGCAACTCGCATGTCACCGGCACTTCACAGGACCGGCTGGACTATTTCCTGGCGCATCGCTACAACGACATCAGATGGCTGTTCTGAGCGGTGAGGCACGAAATCCGACAGGAGTTTCCCATGGCCCCGGTGAGTTACATGATGTCGCGCGTCCGGCGACGCTTTTTTTTGCCCGGTCTGCTACTGCTCACGTCACTGTCGCCGCTCCCTGCGGCTCCGGCGGTTGACGCTGTTTCTGATTCCATCGCTGTCCTGCAGGCAGCCCGACCCGGTGGTTCCGGCAGCGTCGCTAATCAGCAGGCAGCAGCAGTGCTCGTTCAGCACGGAGAGGCAGCAGTACTCCCAATACTCAACGCATTCCGACAGGCCAGCCCAGTCGGCGCAAACTGGCTCAGAAATGCTTTCGAACAGATCGATGCAGACCTGACAGCCGCCAACAAGCCGCTCTCCGCAAAAGTCCTCGAAGGCTTCATCGCCGACACCGGAAACTCACCCACTGCGCGTCGGCTGGCCTACGAATCGCTGCGGCGACAGGACCCCGAGGTCGAAGGACGGCTGATTCCCGGATTGCTCCTCGACCCCAGTCCCGAGTTCCGTCGCGATGCTGTGAGTCTGCTCATCACGGCAGCCGCGGCTGCCGAAGGTCCCGTCGCCGTGGAAATGTATCGCAAGGCGTTCAGTGGTGCCGTTCACGAAGATCAGGTGAAGCTGATTTCCGAAGCTTTGCGGAAAGCCGGCGAGACAGTCGATATCAGCCGTCACTTTGGATTTGTGTCGTCCTGGATGATCGCCGGACCATTCGACAATCGTGACGAAAAAGGATTTGCCGTGGCGTATGCCCCGGAAACAGAAATTGCCTCCGGTGGTCCTGACCTGTCCCATGAATACGACGGCATGGACGCTCGCAAGGTCAGCTGGAAACCCATCGAGACGACCGACGACTTTGGTGTGGTGGACATCGCCAAACAAATCGAGAACTACAAGGGTTCAGCGATGTATGCGACCGCAGTCTGGACCAGCAGCGCAGCTCAGACGCTGCAGGTGCGTCTGGGCACTCCGAACGCATGGAAGCTGTGGGTCAACGGCAAACTGGTATTTGAACGCGAGGAATATCATCGCAGTTCGCAAATGGACCAGTACGCAGTACCGATTTCACTGCAGGCCGGCCGCAACTCAATCGCCCTCAAAATCTGCCAGAACGAACAAACTCAGGATTGGGCTCAAAAATACCAGTACCAGCTGCGAATCTGTGATACGACCGGCGCCGGAGTTCTCCCGGCCGCAGCCACTGCCGCCGTTCAGACATCAGGAGAAGTCAAATGAACATGCTTTCCATTCAATCGTCTGCTGCCTGCTGTGGACTGCTGCTGCTCAGTTTTTCCCTGATTCCCGCCGGTCATTCCTCCGCAGGAGACTGGCGGCAGTTCCGCGGCAATGCGGCGGATTCTGTCGCAGCCGGCGAATCGCTCCCGACAGAGCTCAGCGGTTCCACAATCGCCTGGAAAGCTGAACTTCCCGGTCGCGGCCTCTCGGGACCAATCATCGTGGAAAACCGCGTGTTCCTGTCGGCCAGCTCCGGGTATGCTCAGGATCGCCTGCACGTCCTGTGCTTCGACACCGCAGCCGGTCAAAAGCTCTGGGAACGCGAATTCCAGGCATCCGGTCGCACATGGACTCACGAAAAAATGTCCAACGCCACCCCCACGATGGCAGCGGATGACCAGCGAGTCTTCGCGTTTTTCTCCAGCAACGATCTGATCTGTCTCGATCTCGAGGGACGGCTGCTCTGGTATCGCGGCTTTGGCAGTGAATATCCAAACGCCAGCAACAGTCTCGGCATGTCCTCTTCCCCGGTTGTTGTCGGTTCGACGGTTGTGGTGCAGGTCGAAAGTGACGCCGAAGCGTTCGCCTGCGGAGTCGATACCGTTTCCGGAGAAACTCGCTGGACCATCGAACGCCCCCGCGCTGCCAACTGGACCTCCCCCACAATCCTCCCAGCCACAGACAAGCAACCCGCACTTGTACTCCTGCAGTCCTCAAAAGGTCTGACTGCTGTCAACCCAGAAACCGGTGCTGTCACCTGGCAGTTCGACAAGGGGGCCTCAACCATTCCATCGGCGACAGTGGCCGGTGGAGCTGTGGTGATTCCATCGAATGGCCTGACTGCAGTCCGCCCCGGTGAATCCGGCCTCGATCAACTCTGGAACAGCGGCAGCCTGAGTCCGGCAACGGCCAGCCCAGTTGCCGTGGGTGGACTGGCACTCGTGCTCAATAGCTCAGGTGTGCTGAATGCAGGCAATATGGAGAACGGTGAGCGTCTCTGGCAGCTGCGACTGCGAGGCCTGTTCAGCAGCACCCCGATTGCGGCCAATGGTTACCTGTATGCGTTCAACGAAGCCGGCGTCGCCTTTGTTGTGCGACCGGAACAGGACAAAGGCACCATCATCTCGGAACTGGATCTGGGCGAGATCATTCTCTGCAGCCCAGGGGCCGCGAATGGAGCGATTTACGTTCGCAGTGATCAGCACCTGATCAAACTGGCCAGCCCGTAACAGCGACTCAGCTCTCCTCCAGACGCTGTTGCCAGCGTCGCTTGAACTGATCCGCCAGAACCGCCGCCAGCAGCACAGTGCCAAGCACAATCTTCTGATTCGATGATTCAACCCCCAGCAGGTTCATTCCATTGCGAATCACCGCAATGATGAAGGCTCCTGTGAGCGTTCCCGTCATGCGGCCCTCGCCACCCATCAGCGAAGTGCCGCCAACAACCACTGCCGCTATCACCTCCAGCTCGTACATCTCTCCATACTTGGGATCCCCTGCATCCAGTCGGGAAGACAGAAGCAGTCCACCGAAACCCGCCAGCACGCCACTGATGGTGAACACGGTGACGCGAATCTGACCAAGCGGAATGCCGCAGAGTCTGGCGGCTTCAGGATTGCCACCAATCGCATACAGCATGCGGCCAAAGACTGTCCGGGACATCACAAAATGGGCGACTGAGTACATAAGCAGCATCAGCCAGACCGGATTGGGGATGCCGCCAATTGCACCACCTCCAGCTTCACGAAACGCAGGTGGCAACTGATTGATGGACTCCTGCCCGGAAATTCGCTGCGCAAGCCCGCGTGCAATCAGCATCATTGCGAGGGTCACAAGGAAGGAAGGCAGGCGAACACAGGTCAGCAGCAGTCCACTGATGGCACCAGCACTGCCGGATACCGTAAGAGCCAGCAGGCAGCCCAGAGCGACCATCAGCCCGGATGCCTCCGCACCGCCACCGATGTCACGAATAAAGACGGTCGCCGTCACCGAGGCCAGAGCGACCAGCGAACCAACACTTAAATCAATCTCACGCAGGATCACCACCATCGTCATACCGATGGCGATCAGAGCATAAATGGCTGTTTGTGCAGCGACGCCGAGCAGGTTATCGAGCTTCAGGAAGTCCGGCCAGAGTCGTTCGCGGGGAACGATCATCTGAGCGGATGACAGCACGGCCCCATTCCTGACAACTTCCCAGTTCGCCGTTGTGCCGGTGATCGCCGCAGCGGCCGCGTCGGGGTGGTCTTTGAACAGCCTTCGCGCAGCTGCCGGATTGCCTCGGGATACGACAACGTTACGAAGTCCGCCTGCTGCCAGCTTTGAAATCACTGCAGCGGTGAATTCTTCATCCGCTCGCCCTGCCGCCGCCACAATCAAAATCCTGTCGGTCCTGCGGAATCTCTGCAGGATTTCAGCTGCAGCCTCGTTGCCGGCAGTGCCGCCACTCGGGGTCTGAGCTTTCAGTGTGAGCAGGCTGAAGACAGCAGCCAGCAGCAGCAGAACCAGCAGCATGCCTCCATCAGCTGAAACGATCCTCGCCGACCACCCTCGAAGCCAGCCATTGCCCCCACTTTTGTGTGACATGTCATTCAGCATCCCCGTTTCGACAACAAGCCTTTCAGCGACTCTGCCAATTGTGTGAGCACAGCCATCGGAATGGTGTGCCCACCTGCGAAGCGGTACGTCTGCACTTCAAAACCTGCCTTTTGCAGAAGTTGCAGCAGTTCCTCCGCAGCGTCTGGTGGGAGGATTTCATCTTCGGAGCCGTGCGACAGCAGCACCGGGCATCCGCCATGCTGCGACGCCAGTTCTTCCCAACGCTCACGGTCCAGCAATGTGCCGGAAAAAATCACCAAAAGCGCCGGGTGCAGATGCTCTTCAAGCACGAGGCTTGTGCTGACCATTGCCCCCTGAGAGAAGCCACCAATGATCAGTTGATCATTGCGCAGATCCCACTCTTGAAGCATGTCATGAACGGCCGCCGACAGTTGTTGAGTCGCCTCTGTCATGCCGGGCGGCCGAAGCTGCGTGAGCTGCGAGTAGTCGCGGGTCTGTTGCATCTGCATCAACCGCGCCATGTTGATCGGCCACCAGGCCCGGCCACCAGGCATGCCGAATTCTTCCAGGTCCTCGGGCGCTGCGGGGCAGACAAACCGCACTGCTGCCGCCAGCTCGGGAACAGTCTGCAGCAAATGAACACCGAGCCCCGCAAGATCGTCACCGGATGCTCCGAATCCGTGGTTGAGCACTACAAGGAGTGCCGGTGATGTTCCGGGCGGGAGCGAATCGATGACGAGGGCCTGCAGGGCACCGAACTGACGTTCTTCGGCATTCAGGTGGGGCATGTTCAGTGAGCAGCCTTGCTGACGGCGGCAAGCACCGCGTCGTAATTCGGATGCTCGGCGATTTCGCTGCAGTATTCAGCGTAAACCACTGTGCCATGGCCATCAACAACGAACACGGCCCGGCACAGACAGCGATCCAGGGGACCTCCTTTGATCAGGACGCCGTAGTCCTCGCCGAATTTGGAACAACGGTGAGCACTGAGGGCTTTGATGCGGTCCACGCCTTCAGCGCCGCACCAGCGTTTCATGCCGAAGGGCAGATCCATGCTGACAACGAGGATTTCGACGTTGGGCAGAGAAGTCGCCTGCTCGTTGAACTTCTTTGTTTCCGCATGACACACGGATGTGTCGAGCGAAGGAACGGTGGCGATGATGCGGACCTTTCCGGCAGATGCCGCCAGCGTTACGTCTTCAAGGCCAGTGCTCTGCAGGGAAAAGTCGGGGGCCTGTGTGCCAGCAGTCAATGCTGCGCCAGCGACGTCCACCGGATTGCCCTTCAGATTCACTGCGCCGTTACGAATGTCTGCCATGATAAAACGTCCTTTCAGATATTTCAGGATGAAACCGCCACAATCGCTGGACCAGAGTTTTCAGTTAGACGCCGCCTTTGTAAGGATTCTTGGGGTCCACTGCGATCCCCGCTTCGAGAGGAGCCTTTGCCGCAGGAGGAGCGACAGCGGGCGGACCACCAACTGGTTTGGGCTTGAATACCATCACCAGCACCATACCACCGGCTGCCATCACCAGTCCGAGAAAGAACAGAGGGCCCGGCAGTTCAAACTTTTTGCCGTGAGCAAAAATTGTGAAGGATGCGATTGTGTTGATAATGGGAGCACCCGCGAAGACCAGTGGAGCGACGAGCAGCGGTCCGACGATGGGACCCATGGCCGCTACGGCATCGCGGGTGGCGAAGATGACGCACAGTGCACCAAGAGCTCCGGAAGTGCCGGCGAGGAGTCCCCAGATAACGCTGGCGCTGTTCCAATTGAGCTTTTCCGGGACTTTCGCTGTGGGGTCAGACTTCAGCAGCAGCAGCAGCAGGGTGGGCACAAGCACTGCAACCAGAAAATAGGCGACACCGACCAGAATAAACGCTCGCAAATTGCTTCCCAGTCGCGAGGTCGCTTCGTGGACGATTGGGACGTAGACGCCCCATGACAAGGCCGCGCCGAAAACGAAGGCCGCGATTTTAAGATTCATAACAGGGATTCCTGGGCCGGTGTGAAGAGAGCTTGAGCAGACTGCCGGGGTGAATTGTAGACGCATGGCACATGCGGCAAAAGGCCACAGAAGGGAATCTTGCGGTTTCCGACGCACGCCGCAAATCGCCGCCCGCCTGTCCCACCTCCAGTGCCATTTATTCAGTCCTGCGGATAGGCTGGTTGCAGCCCCAGAAGTCCCAGTATGTGTCGTTCACGAGAACGCATGACGGTTTTTTCAGGCGGGCTGAGATCGTCGTAGCCGCAAATGTGGAGCAGGCCGTGGATGATGTAGAGCAGGAGTTCGCTGGAAGGTGACCAGCCACACTCTGAGGCCATCTGAATGGCCGTCTCAGCACTGGCAATGATTTCACCCTCGATCATGACGCAACGGGGAACTGCGTTGCCCTCATCCTGAGCGTGACTTTCAGCTGCGGTCTCAGTCTCGTGGTCGTCGCTGTGGTTTTCTTCTTCGTCGTCGTCCGCGTGGTCGTCGTTGTCGGTGATGTACTCCAGCTGGAAGCTGATCACGTCGGTCGGATAGTCGTGCTGCAGGTGTTCGCGATTCACGCGATGGATGGTTTCATTGTCAACCAGCGTGATGCTGACAACGGCAGACTGCACGTGTTCTTCACGGAGGGCTGTGACGACCGCACGGCGGATGGCTGCGCGGTCGATCGGGAGCAGTGACTGGTCGTTGCGAATATCGATTTCAAAGGCCATCACTTCAGGCCTTCGAGGCCCGAACTTTTTCCTGATGCTCGCGATCCATTTCGCCGCTCCTGAGCTTTTTCCAGTAGGCGTTGAGGTCGCGGGCTACGCCACCAGAGAGCAGGAAGAGTCCGAGCATGTTGGGGATCATCATGCCGAAGATCATCAGGTCACCAAAATTCATAACGTTTTTGGCGGAGATCACGGAACCAAGGAAGGTGAACACGAGAAAAATCGCCCTGTAAACGTTGGATGTTCCCTCGCCCAACAGCCAGGCCCAGCAGCGTTCGCCATAGTACGACCACGAAATCATGGTGCTGTAGGCAAAGAGAAAAGTCGCCAGAGCGAGCACATAGCGGAAGCCGGGTATCTGACCATCCATCGCGACAGAAGTGAGTGCGGCCCCCTTCACCTGAGCAGGCAAGTTGTTCTCGTTAAATGTGTAAGGTGCTCTGTACTCTGCAGGAAAGTCCGGATTCTGGTAGTCCCATGCCCCGGTGACGACAATCACCAGAGCTGTCATGGTGCAGACAACGATCGTATCGACAAACGGCTCCAGCAGAGCGACAATACCCTCGCGAATGGGGTATTCGGCCCTGGCGGCGGCATGAGCGATTGCGGCGGATCCAACTCCGGCTTCATTGGAGAAGGCCGCTCTTTTGAAGCCCTGGACCAGCACCCCAAAGAAACCTCCACGGGCCGCATCAGCAGTGAACGCCATCGAAAAAATCGTGGAAATCGCTTCGGGAACGGCGCTGGCATTTTTCAGCAGTATCACAATGCCAGCAAGAACGTAGACGCCGCACATGACGGGAACGATCTTGTCAGCAGTGGATGCAATGCGACGAATTCCACCAATGATGACGATGGCCGTGAGCACCAGCATGATTAATCCGTAGACCCACGGGTAATCTCCGAAGAACGGCACTGTCTGACTTACGGCATCGAGGCTGCCATTCACCTGATAGGCGTTGCCACCAGCGAAGGACCCGCCAATACACAGGATCGCGAAAGCAACGGCAAAAACCTTCCCAAGCGGCGCCAGTCCAAGCTCGGATAATCCACGGGAGAGATAGTACATGGCTCCGCCCATGATACGACCGTCCGGCCGAACCTCGCGGTATTTTTGTCCGAGTGTGCATTCGACGAATTTCGATGACATCCCCAGAAAGCCGGCGAGCACCATCCAGAAGGCGGCGCCAGGGCCACCCAGGGCGATGGCGGTGGTGACACCGGCAATATTTCCAAGGCCAACCGTGGCGGAGAGCGCGGTGGTCAGAGCCTGAAAATGACTGACATCACCAGTGGCGTTGCCACTTTCATAGCGACCGGCTGTGATGGAGACGGCGTGAGTAAATGCACGGATACTAATGAAGCCCATCCGGACTGTGAAAAACGCAGCACCGAGGACAAGCAGGATCACTGCGAATGGAGCAGTTTGCCGGGACCCGTCTTCCTGTTTCGCCTGGAGAGGAACCGGATAGAAAATCACCGATTCCGCGTAACCGTTTACCCAGCCGAAGAAGCCGTCGATCGGTTCGAGTTCCCTGTTGATGCGTTCAAAGATTCCGCCATCTGCCGACTTCGCTGCGTCAGGGAGTTTGTCTCCCTGAGCGGTGGAGGGTGCTTTGGCAGCTGTATCGTCCTCGGCAGCTGCGTTCGCCGAAGCGGGTGGTCCGTCCTGCGCGGAGGCAGCCGGCGGGGCCGTCGCAGCAGGGTCCTGGGCGAACGCGTGAGGCATCGCAAGGCAGAGTGCCAGCAGCACGGCGACAACCCGGACGGCGCCGGAGGTGATCGGGATGCGCATTCAAAGCAACCTTTTGGGCAGGGCAGGATTGTATGTGCGGGTGTTCCGGGGTGGTGGCGGCACCATTGACCCGCTTCAGAATTGGCGATGATAATCAGAGAATTTCCGGACGCAAAACAAGGAGCTGCGGGGAAGTGATACAAAACCGGGAAATTTTTCGGTTCGCAGTCAAATTCCGCTTTGCGAACGTCGCAGCAGCAACGTGACGTGATAGTATTCTGCTCGCCTCCGTGGAAACTTATGCAATGATCAGCGAATCACAACTCCTCGTACTGCTGACTGACATTGAAACATCACAGGTTGAACGCACGGTTTCAATCAACAATACCGACAAGTTCTGTCAGGCAATCTGCGCCTTTTCGAATGATTTCGACCGTTCTGGCAAGCCAGGCTACCTGCTGGTGGGTGTCGATGACTTCGGGCGCCCCAGCGGCCAGAAGTTCACCGACCAGATGCTTCGGGATCTCGCGGGAATTCGCAGTGACGGCAATATTCAGCCACTTCCTGCAATTTCGATCCAGCGTTTTTGTCTCGAGGGCGGCGAGGTGGCGGTCGTGGAGACGCTCCCGTCGCCTTTGCCGCCAGTGCGGTATCGCGGTAAGGTCTGGATCCGAATCGGCGCTCGCCGCGCGGTGGCGACCGAGCACGAGGAAGCAGTGCTGATCCAGCGCCGCGTTTCAGCAGCACTGACCTTCGATGCTCTGCCAAATCTCGAAGCCGGCCTGAGTGACCTCTCTGACGTTCGTTTTCAACTCTCCTATCTGAAGGATGCAGTGTCAGAAGAAGTCATCGCAGAAAATCATCGTTCCCTGCGGCATCAGCTGGCCAGCCTGAGACTCTTCGATTTAAAAAGCGACTGTCCGACGAATGCTGGAGTCCTCGTGCTTGCGGACCGCCCAGTGCACTTTCTTCCGGGTGCCTACGTGCAGTTTGTGCGATATTCCGGACCCGACGAAGCCAGTGACGTCATCGCAGAAAAACGAGCCATCGGTGACCTCCGGACGCTCCTGCAAACCCTTGATCTGCTCACGGAAGTCAACATCCGCTCCTGGCCTGTCGAGGTATCGCCGCTGCGGGAAATGATGCGGTTTGACTACCCCAAAGTGGCACTACGTGAATTTCTTGTCAACGCCGTCATGCACCGTAACTATCAGTCCACAGCCCCGATTCGCTGGCTCTGGTTCAGCAACCATATTCGAATTGCCAGTCCCGGGGGGCTCTGGGGCGAAGCGCGAGCGGAAAACTTCCCTGGTCAAGTGGCCTATCGTAACCCGGTCATTGCGGAAGCCATTCGCACGATGGGTTTTGCAAATCGCTTTGGAATGGGTGTTTCGCGAGCAATGCGGGCGCTGGAGCTGAACGGAAACCCCGCGGCTAAGTTCGCGTTTGATCCCGGCGGAGTGGATGTGTTTCTGGAACCCTCCACGCATCAGCCCGACGCACGTGAAAGAGAAGTTCACGGCAGCAATCGATGAAGGCCACGCGAAATGCGCTGCGAATTGACCAGTTCAAGAGCCTCGGGAACGCGAGCAAGAAAACGAGTGAGCTGCGAAAAGGAGCAGCCCAGGGCAGCGGCTGCCCGGCGAACGTCGTACTCTTTGGCATCAACCGCATTCAGCGCCTCAGCAAGCAGCGCCGGAAAGTCTTCATGACGATCATTACAGGCGATCCGCTGGTTGCGGCAACGGGACTGCCACAACGGTGATGGCTGCACATCCGACGAATCAACCGTCCTCAGGTGCATTGCCAGCAGCAGACGGAGTCGGAACAAAGCCTGCTGGCGATTCGCATCCTGACTGCGGCGTTCCGCAGCAAACGCGGTAATCCCGGTCGGCTGGTGCACCAGCTCCACTGCCGTCTCTACCTTATTGCGATGCTGCCCACCCGGTCCGCTGTGACGAGTACGTCGCTGCAGACAATGCTGAAGCAGCTGGTCAGCGGGAATGGTGGAGGGATGCGGCATTTGGAGAGAGCAGGAGTCTGGAACCGGACCGGAGTCATTTGGTCGTCTGGATTTGAATTCTTCTCAGTCGCGAGTCAGCTGTCAATCCGTGAGCCACGCAGCTGAACCCACAGGCGCAAACTCAATGACCGGGGCGATGAAAGTGTGATGTCCGGTGGCTGTTTTCGCTGCCTGAGGGAGCGGCCGAATATCAAAGTCGCCACGTTGGTCCAACTGTAGCTCAAGTTCAGCGAGGTTTTGCGGGCGGCACAAATTCCTCAGCTTCGATAGCTTCGATGGAATTGATCCGCGAGCTGTTCTTTCGCCTGTCGTTCACGACACGAGCAGCCTTTCTGAAAGGCGCCAGAGCCCGGTTCATGCTCGCAGCCCAGCCACTCAAGACGCCTTGCCCAACTCTGATCATCATTGGCGTAACTCAAAAAAATACGCTTCCAGTATTCCTGATTTTGCTCATCCGCCAGCCATCTGCCACTTACCCGACACCGGACAGTCCTGTGTGCCATCCCCGATGGGAGTGGGAACTCATACTTGAGATTGTAGGTGTGGGTGGTGCTGCCTGCAGCGCCTGATGGTGGCGGCACAGCGATCGTCGGGAAGGTGTGGCAGTTCTGCACGGCCGGAACTGCCGCAACCCGGGAATCACTGGCGTTCGTATTCAAAATCCAGCGTGGATTCAGCAAGGAGAGCGCCCTTCATCGCTTCGATCAGCCTCGACCGATCAGCCTGCTGAGGATCGAGCTGCAGTTCGCGGGAGAGGGCGTAGACGGTGATGTGGTAGGTCTTGACTCCCGGGCCGCGGGAGCACATGGGGTCATAGCTCCGCTGTTTCCGGTCGTTGATACCGGTGACTCCAGTGCCCTGCGCAACTGATTTGGCGGCCGCATTTTGTGGCAGAGATGTTACCGAGGCAGGAATGTTGTAGACGACCCAGTACGACTTTTCCTGATCGGGGGCCACGTGCCAGAGACTCACGGCGAGAAACTTTGTGCCTTCCGGCACGCCGCTCCATGCAACAGCCGGAGACTGACTTTTTCCATCACAGGTGCAATCCACGGCAAGGCGGCCGTCTGTGCCCACGGAACTGCTGGTGAGCCTGACCGGGCCGGCTGATGCTTTACTGGACTTCGACTGTGCCCCCTTTTCAGCGGGACGGTCACCCTCCGGTGGCGGATTCTTTTTGCCCTGGTTCTTTTTTCCGCCCTTTCCCTGCCCCTGTCCCTTGCCTCCGCCTTTTTTCTGTGGGTCATCGCCACCTGGTGGTCGTTCGTCCGGGCGCGGCGGACGCGAATTCTCACGCGGAGTCCTCGCAGTGTATTCCTGCGTCTCCGATTGCCCATCAACGCTGCGGAAGGTGAAGCTGACAGCCCCCGCTTCTCCGAGCGTATACATCACCGTGCCAGGGCGACCATTGATCTCGTATGTGAGCACATAGGTTTTGGCGTTTGCTTTGCGGAATGCCGTAATCTTTGCGCCGCGAAGTGGCGGCAAAGCAGGTCGCGGTGAGGTTGCTCGCGGCTGTGGATCCACCTGCCCGTCGCGTTCCACGACCTCGCCAAAAAAACCTCCGTTCAGATACGGATATGTTTTTGTGGCGTGATAGTGATAGCTGTCATCCGGGCCCCGGTGGCCATTCCACTGATCGAGCGGCGCGAAGTCGGGCGATGATTCGTTCTGGTAGCCATAGATCGGGTACCCGTCGAGCGCCCAGCCGACGGGCTGGCCGGCGCCGGCCTGCTTCTGCAGATGTACGGGCGCGATGTGATAGTGATAGTCGTCCGCGCGACCACAGTGTCCGCCAAATTCATCAAGTTCCCCTGCCAACAGCGTATCCGTCCTGCCGTCGTTCTTGATGGGATTGAAAATCGGCACGCCGTTGACGGCGATTGCGATCGCGCCTCGGAAGAAACCGGTCTTCGCCGACAACGGCTGCTTCGCCGGGACCGGCTGACGCGGTATCCGCCAGGCGTTGTTGCCGGTGTAGGTCTGCGGGAGCGGCACCTGCTGTTGCCACGCTGTGATCCCCACCATCATCTGATGGTCCGGCATGCCGGCGGATTCGACGTAAAAGAAGTCGTTGTCGGAACGAGTCTTCACGGCGTCGGCAAAAGGCCTGAAGCTGGCTTCGAGCAGTTTCAGGTTATCGAGGACGGCTGCTGCCGCCATATTTGCACTCGCGGTCGGAAGAACTGCGGGGGTCCACGAATTGATCTGGCGGATCTGCTGGTGCCGCCGTGCGACCCAGGCCTGATCGTCAACAGAGAGTCGTCTGAGCTCCACAGGACGGAGCAGTCCGTCAGACTGCCGAATGAGCACTCGTGTCCCGTTGAGCGAGACGAAGTGGCCTTGAATCGACTGCGAAGAACCTGCCACGCTCCAGACACGATCCGCAGGCAGCGCGGAGTGTTCATGATGTCCGTCCTGTTCACCATCGTGCGCGACAGCCGCATTCACGGCGAAAATCAACAAAAGCGTCCACGTTGCACAGGAAACAGAAAACGCCGGTTGTAGAGCGATCATTCTTCACTGGCTTTCTTTTTCTTTGGTTTGTCGTTGACTGCGATTCCGAGATGTTTTTTCTGGGCTTCGGAAAGCGATTTTCTGAGCGTTTCGAAAGCGCGTGTTTCTTCAGCAGCGGCGGAAAAGGTGAGCTGGGCGCGATGCTGTGCCAGACTGCGGAGTGCTCGCTCATCGGCCAGTCGAGCCGTCGGTCCGGGTCTCAGGGCTGTCTGCAGAGTGGTCAGCGCGGCAGCGACATCCGTTCGTTGCCGGGCAGAACCTGAGAGCAACCGCAGCACAAGCTCCTGCTGGCTGCCGCCAAGGGCTGCGAGGAATTCAAGGACCTTCGCATCAACGATTTTGTCGCGGCCACCAGCACCACCTCCTCCAGCGCCACGACGTTCGGCGTCTGCCGGTGCGGGCTGCGAGGGGGGAACTGTTGAAGCGGGGGGGGCCAGCCATGACGCAAAGTTCACACCGAGTTCCTGCAGATCGCGTGCAGCATCGGCGGACGTGTTTCGCAGCTCGCCCTGCACGTCCTGCATTTCGGCCGTTGCCGTCTCGGGGACAGCAGGGCCGCGAATTGCAAGCAAAATCGCCTCCGATTGCTGGTTTTCGAGTGACCTGGCAATTTTCATGAAAATGCGTGCCTGCAGCAGTCCGAGCTCCGCGTCGATGCCGGCAATTTCCTGCAGCGGCCGTCGGGAGTCCGTGTCGAGCTTCCGCAGTGCAGACGGGGAGTCACTGGAGCGAACCGCCGCCAGCAGCTCTGTTAACTCACCCAGATGCTGTTCGCGCTGAGCAGACAAACTACGGTAGTCGTCGAGAATCGAAGCCAGCGTTTTGCGCTGTTCAAGGTTGAGCAACGAGAGCATCCAGAGGCCACGGACTTCTGCATCTGACGTATCAATTGAATCCGCGGGCGTCTGAAACAAATCGATCGCACTTCGAAAGCCCGACACAGGCGCTGCCGTTTCGCGAATCCAGCCCAGTGCGTTTTGGACCAGAAGTTCCAGACGTCGTACTTCATCAGTCACCAGATGCTGGTAGCCGGCGGGCAGCGTCGCCGACAGTTCGTATTCCCGGCGATCGATTCCCTTGTCCTTCATTCCGGCAGCTGGCTGATTGCCACCCTGACCACCGCCGCGAGGAGGCTTGCTGCCCTTCTGTGCGAACACAGTGGCGTTCCAGCAGTACATCAGGAGCACCATCAGCAGAGGGGCAGCGCGTAGCCGGCGTCGGACAGGAAATGCCTGATTGACGGAGAACCTTGCCTGAATCATTTTGCTGGGCGTGTCAGCGTCATATCGACGCATGATGAAACTCCGCAGAACATTGGCTGCCAAAGACAAAATCGATTCAGTTGCCCGCGGCACCGGGGTTGGTGCGGCCGCGCGGATCTCCTGAAGGAGCACCCTGGGTGGGGGTGCGGCCTTTTCCCTGTCCTTTCCCCTGTCCTTTTCCGGCCGCTTTCATCCGACCGCCACCGCCACCGCCACCTGCCGACGGACGATCCGGAGTCGCAGCGTCTCCTGCGGCGTTGCGTCCGCCCTTGCGGGCAACCGGGGGAGCATTGGGTTCATAGTCGGGGTTGACGGTGGGCATCTGAGCATCGATCGCGGCGAGATAAGCTGAGAGTTCCTGGTTGAGCAGCTTTGCCTGGGCCTGTTGAGTGTCTGCGAGGTTGGATGATTCGCCGACATCTTTTGAAAGGTCATACAGCTCCACGTGATCGTCTTCGAGAAATCGAATCAGTTTGGTGGAGCCCTTCAGGAGCGCTGACTGGGGACCGTCGGCCCCCTGGTAATGCGGAAAGTGGAAGACAAGGAAATCGCGGGCGCGTTTGACTTCACCGCGACCGGAGTTCGTGAGCAGTGAGGCGAAGCTGCCGCCTTCGACATTCTTTGGGATTTGGCTGGCCGGGATACCCGCCCATTCACAGAACGTGGGGAGCAGATCGAAGCCGACGACGGGAGTATGACACCAGGAATTTGCTTCGACGCCCGGGCCGCGAACGATGATCGGCACGCGAATGCCACCTTCCCAGACGCCTCCCTTTCCCCCGCGCAAGGCTGAGCCGCGATTGCCGCTGGCACCGTTGTCACCCATGTAAATCAAATACGTGGACGTGGAAAGTCCCAGCCTGTCGAGCGATTGCATGACGCGACCGACGCCTTCATCGAGGTCTTCCGTGATGGCTGCGACAGAGATGGCTTTCTCGTTGGAACCCTGCATGGACTGCTGATATTTGGCGAGCGTTGCCTTGCGAGCATTGCCGGATGCGTGCAGAGCATTCCAGGAGAGTTGGATATAGAAGGGCTTTCCGGCATCACGACTGCGTTTCATGAAGGCCTCGGCGCGCTCGGCCATGCCGAAGATGTCCACGGGGTTGGGATCAACAAAGCGAAAGGCCTGTTCATTGCCCGTATCCCCGTCATGTTCGTCATAGCCATGTTCTCCGGGGCCACCACCGCTCAGATGCCATTTGCCGTAGTGCGCTGTGGCATAACCTGCGGCACTGAGCAGTTCAGCGACGGTTGTTTCGGAGGCATCGAGGCTTTTGATGAGCCTGGGTTCAGTGCGTTTGTGTCCAGGTTCCGGCGGAGCGGCTTTGGTCCAGTGGAGCTGTGCGGGGCTTTTGCCGGTTTGGATGCTGATCCGCGTCGGGGAACAGACCGGTGCCGGGGAGTAGCCCATGGTGAACCGCATCCCCTGGGATGCGAGCTTTTCGAGACTGGGTGTGTGGTGAGCCGAATTGCGGGACCCGCGAATTTCCGGGTGCATCGCCACCGACAAACCACTCCAGCCCTGATCATCAGAGAGCATCAGAATGATATTCGGGCGGTCAGCAGCCAGACACTGCGGCAGTCCACTGCTGAGTGCCGCCAGAGCCGTCGTCAGACAGAGGAGGAGTGATTGGTGAAGAGAATACCTGCAGCCGGTGGGGCTCATTTGCCTTTCCCCTTCTTCTTCGGTGGATTGTCCGGGACGACGTTGTTGATGTTGGAAAAGTCCGGGCGCTGTTTGCCGTCAAGTGGTGACTTGACTGTGTGTCTGAAGAGCACTGTATTATCGAGCGCGATGTCGCCGGACCAGATGAACTTCGCACCGGCGAAGTCGTTGTCGAAGTAAGGCTGTTTGGGATCCACCTGCTCCTCAGTGTACTCCTTCGCTGCATCCCAGCTGCTGTCGTCGAAATCGACCGCAAACCAGTTTTCGGGTACCGGTACCGTTTCGACCTTCGGGTTTTTGATGTCGCCACCGATGGGACCTGACGAGATCACTTTGGCTTTCCATGCAGCGCTGGTCACGGTGCCGTCACCGAACTTCAGGATGAACCCGGCGTCTCCGATGTTGGTGTTGGCATATTCCATGCCGGTCTTCGGGTCGGCATTATCGCGAGCCATCACGGCGATGGTCATTGGATAACGCGGCAGAATATCCACGGAGATCACGTTGTGCGGGATGAAAGTGATGGAATCCACTGCAGTGAGTTCACCGTTGATATAGAGAACAAAGTTGTTATCCGCGTAGACGTTGGCTCGAACCGTATCGGCCATTTGGGGCTTCCGCATCTTTCCGGCAGGTGGCGACTGCTGAAGAGCGGACGCGGCGGCCAGGTTCCAGAGACCAGCAGCCAGACAGCAAACGGAGGCTATGGCGAGTAAACTGGCAGCCATGCGATTCATGTCTATTCCTGTTCCACCGGCAGGTCCGGAGAATGATGCGAGGAGTGATTGAAAAAGGATTCGGGCAGGGTTTCACGGCTGCTGAGCGTCAGCCGCAGGGTGAGTCGTTCAGGGCCGTAGGGCATATCGATGAATCGAATCTGGTGAATTTCATGAGTTCCTGCGGCGTAGGCCACTTCAATTCGCCTTGGCCCCTGAAAGCCGGGACGTCGGACGGCAATGAGCAGCCGTTCGGCGGCGGCAGAATCCGGGGCGGCAGAATCGGGGGTGGTGACCGGGGGGTCGGTGACTGAGCCTCCGTCAACAATCTGCACATCGCAGGTCTGCTGGAGCTGTTGCAGCGTTGACGTCAGTTCAACCAGCGACAGCGAATACTCGTGTCCCGGCAGATCGCGACTGAAACGCTGCAGGTCGCTGCTGATTCGCACCGGGCTTCCGGGGCGAACCGCCCAGCTGTGGGCGGCGTCGCATCCAGTGATGAATTCCTGGCCGTCCGTCTGATAGCGAATGAGCACAAACAGGCCGCCTCCACGCACATGCAGCAACGCGTTATCCATCGGAGGTTTTGGGGGCCGTTTTTCTCCGGCGGATTTACGGTTGTAACGACGACCGGCAAGAGCCACATTTTCCACTTCGATCTGGTAGGTTCGGCTCACTGCCAGCTGATTATTTCGGATCAGCCTCGACAGCTCTCCGGATGCCGCAGTCGCTGTGGTCTGCCCCCCGAAGGGACTGAGGAAATCGAAGAGCACCAGCAGGAGCAGCAGCAGAGCAGAGACCCCGAAAAGCCGCCGCAGCATTCGCCGCCGCTGACGATGGCGAGTGCTGTTGCGGTGAACTGCTGCAGCAGATTGAGGCAGTGCCGGTGGAGTCACGGCCCCGAGAGCGGTGAAGCTGAGCGACTCGCTGCGAAGCTGATTGTGCAGCAGCAGCAACTCTGTGAAGCGACGCATGTTGTCGGGAGACTGAGACAGCCAGTGCTGCAACGCTGTCTGCTGAGGCGCATCGAGGGTTTGATCCAGATAACCATGTAACAGCTCTTCAGGAATGTTCACGCACGGCCCCCTTCCGTGGCCTGCGCGGCCGCAGTGGCACGGTCGATACAAACCCGCAGCTGATCCCGCAGTCGCTGCAGAGCCTTGGAAACCGTATTGGCGGCCATACCAAGCTGTTCCCCGATGGCTGCCGGCTTCAAATCCTCCGCGTAACGCAGTTGAAACAGCAATTGATCCCCGGGATCCAGCCTCTGCAGACAATCCCTGAGAAACCGCAGCTGGTGGACTTCATGATCACTCACGGTGGCGAACGAATCCTGAAGCTGGCTGACGAGCGATTCGTCAAACAGCAGTCGCTGCTGACTGTCGCGGCGCAGATACATCCGGATCTGATTGCGTGCAATTCCCAATGCCCATGCAATGAATGGGCGGGAATGATCGTAGCGGTCGGCCGATTCCAGCACCGCAACTGCCGTTTCCTGCAACACGTCGTCCCTGTCCGAGAAATCTCGCACCATCGCCCCGATGAAAGAGGAGACCACCGGCTGGGCCAGCGTCCACTGGCGCATGACGATCCGGACATTTTCGTTCACAAAAGACGCTCCGCGAGGAATGGGTTATCCAATCTTTTGCTGATTGAGCGGAAACGTGACGTGAAATTTGGGAATTCGACCGATTATTGAGGATTTTTATTGATTGAGCTACCGTCGAGAGCCCTTGGCTGATTTGGCCAGAATGGATCTGGGATGGCAAAATTGAGGGGAGTGAGAGGAACTGTGTTTTTACGCATCCGCGTTACTCATTGCACCCATAATCCAGAGCCTCGCCCGCAACCCGCACCGCTGCGCACCGGAATACAACTTCAGCAGAAAAAACACTGGAGATTTTAGTAAAGGTGCATGGCACCTGTGCGGCTGGAGGGCAAATACAATGGTGGTGGTTCCACTCCCTGACGGTCGCGGCTCGGTTGGAGGGAGCGGGGGGCGGGGGCGGCACGATTTTGGGCGAACTTTTTATGGTTTCGGAATCCGTGCCTGAGGAACGAGACATTCCTGGATCTTTGCGGCCAGCTGATCCCAGTCGAATGGCTGGTCCACGATGATCTCCAGACGGCTGTCGCGACGCCAGCAGGAGCGGCGAATGCTGGATTCCCGTTTTGCCCTGTTAATGCTCCACCAGTCGTCCTCACAATGAAAAACACCCTTCAGCCGCTGGACACCCCCCCACGACTCCAGCAGATCCAGCAATGGTTCGCGCCGAAATCGCTCTTCAGCAGAGAACAGCCAGCCGCAGGCATACCAGCCGCTTCCACTGCTGGGGAACAGCAGCGGTCGTCCGGGTTCCGGAACCGCTGCAATGGTCCGTTGCTCGCCGTTTACCGGAACAGTCGCTCCCAGCTGGACCAGCGGCGCGGACGCGTCGCTGGCCGGGGTCGTCGGGGCCGTCGGGGCCGCTGCATGTGCATCCGGGAAACGCGGCGACCGCAGCACGGACCCGCTGAGCGTCAGCCAGTGTGACTGCAGCTGACCATGAGCTGTTTCGGCAATCAGCAGCTTCGGCGGATCCAGTTCCTCAATCAACGCTCGACAACGAGCGATGGAGTCCGGTGAGCGATGATCGGTGTGGTTAATCGCCACAATATCAGCCATCTCCAGCTGGTCATGGAATACCGGATTGCTGCGAATTCGCGGGTTGTCGGCGTCCTGGGGATCCACGAGACAGATCACGGCCTGGAGAGACAGGTGAGAGCTGAAAAAGCGGGATTCCCGAAGCATATCCAGAACGCTGGCCGGATGCCCTGCTCCGCTGGGCTCGATCAGCAACCGATGGGGACGCACACGGCGCAGGAACTGCACCAGCATCGGCTTGAAAAGCTCGGCTGTCTCACAACAGAAACACCCCCCAGCCAACTCCTGCACACTCACAGGACTATCGTCCGGAAGATCCAGCAGCGCTTCATCCAGCGATACTATGCCGTACTCATTGATAAACACGCCCCATCGCTCGTCAGACGGACGCTGCTCAAGAAGAGACCGGATCGCAGTCGTCTTCCCTGTACCAAGGAAGCCGGTAATCAAGGTGACTGGAGTCATGCAGGCAGTTTTCAGTTTTCAGTGTTCAGTTTTCAGGCCCTGGACAGCGGGCTTGCTGGGAGCCGACGCGGTGACCAGCTAACGTCCGCAGTTCAGGAAGGCTTCAAGAGAGGCTGTTGAATTGCCTCCCGTTTCGCTCATAACTGCTGTCAGGATATCAAGTTTTCCGTCGCCATTCAGATCAGCAAGAGTCATCGCCGGGTGCTGTGGGGGTCCGGACTGGATCAGATGTCGCAGGAAACTGCCATCGGCCTTCTGTTCCAGCCAGATGGTGGCCTGCAGTTGATCGGGGTTGGTTCCGTGAATTGCCTGAGTTGGCAGGATTGCGCAGGCGACGACATCGAGGTCGCCATCCTGATCGAGATCTCCGGGCAGAGCGCGATGGACACCGGGCATGGCCGCCAGATGCTTTGGTTGAAACTTAAGATCTCCCTGATTGACGAGCAACCAGATACCGTGAAAGGGTTTGATGATTCGTGAGTCGAAGGTATCGCCGGCGGTGTAAAGGATGTCGGTATCGCCATCGCCATCGAAGTCCACGGGCTCGATGCCACTGGATCCCCATGAGGGATCCGGAGCAGCAAACAGCAGCAACTTTTCGAAGCCTGTCGGCCGATTCAGAAATACTTCGACGGATTCGTGTTCCTGACTGATCAGGGCGATAAAGTCCAGACGACCATCACCGTCGAGGTCGAGCACAGGGACGTGGATGCCACCGGGACGTGAATCGAGCCGCTGAGGGCGCCAGAGAATCCGGCTGCCGGGGTGGCGACCTTCGTTCCAGACAACATGCAGGCCGCCAGTGGTGTGCCAGCCGAATTCGGCGACGACCAGATCCAGATCACCATCGCCATCAAAGTCCCCAGGTCGCACGTCGGCCACTCGGCCGATGCCTTCGAGGACAATGAGTGGTTTGCTGCCGCTGCTGTAGTCGGAAATCCAAAGCACTTGTCCGCGGTCGTGGTCAGCGGGGAGTGGGCTGCCAAGATCCGCGGCGAGAAGATCATTGCGGCCGTCCTGATCCAGATCGACGATTCGAACAGCGGCCGGATTGGCGACGACGCCGCGGAGTTCGAACAGGGTTTCACCGGCCGGATTGATTTCGCAGATCCTGCCGCGGAGCATGTCGCTGAACCAGAGATTGCGCTGCGTTTCGTCGGCTGTCGCGACGAATGAAACGCCTGGCGGGGAAGAGAATTCTGCGGGAGTGGCTGGAGTGCCGACCGCAGCACCGGAACCTGTGGAGACCGCCGGATTCCATTCCCGCCGTTCGAAGGCAACGGGCGATTCCGTCGCCTGCTGGTCGGCTTCTGGCAGCTTTTCGGGGGCTCGTGCCTGAAACCATTCCACAATACCTGACTGCACGGGAATAACAAGATCCGTGCGCCCGGAGTCGAAGTAGAACTGATAGCCCCGCTGCACTTCATGATACCATGCATCCCGAGGAAAACTGGATGGCTGCGGAACCGCGTGGCAGGCCCCACAGAAAGTGTTGACTGCCGCCGTCACATCGGCAGTCGAATTTGGGAGATCAGTGGCGTTCTGAGTATCGGCAGAGCCGGGTTTATCAGCGACGTCCGGGGTCGCCTTGCCGCTGCCTGACGTTGCTGGCGGCTGTTCCGCACAGCCGCCAGCAATCCAGAGAGCTGCCAGAACAGCCAGATGCTGGTGATTGACCATCCGGTCGATACCTTTTAATCTGCAGGAGCGCAACACACAGGTGCCCATCGGGTTTGTGAAAATCGAAAGCAATTTTGCTTGACAGGTGTATTCTACCGTGAATCAGGCTGCTGACGAACAGGGAAAAACGAAAACTTCCGCGGGTGCTGGCAGCCCCCGTCGTCGCCGCGTCATCCGGACTGGCAGTGGACGTTTTGGATGGCATTCCGTCCGACGTTTCCGCAGACCACTGGCAGTGATTCTGCTCATCGCCCTCGTTCTGACCCGACATCGCTGGTGGCCACCCGCTTTTCACCAGCTTGCCGAACGAGAACTTGCTTCTCATCGCCCCGCTGCCGCGCTCGCATGGCTGGATTACGCCGAAGCACTTGGCGCCCGGCGTCTGGACACAGCTCTGCTTCGCTGCCAGGCTGCTCGCCGCGATGGTGACCCGCGGATCATCCGAGAATCGCTCGACGCTCTCGCCCGCCGAGGTGCTCCGCCGAGACTTCAGGAACGCGAACTGCTCCTCTTCCAGGCGCAAAGCGGAGAAATGTCCGAAGCCGCCCCATGGCTCGGAAGATTGCTGACCGATGAAAACGGTGATAACCGAGATGTCTGCATTTCCTATGTCATCGGTTTCCTGCGGACTCAGAGGTATCAGGAAGCCGGCGCACTCGTGGACGCCCTGATGAAGGACTCCCCCGACGATCCGTTTCCATGGTATGTGCGGGGCAGAGTGTTCGCACTGCAGCAACAATACCCCCAGGCCGAAGCCGATTTCCGCGCGGCGATGGAAAGGAACCCGGAGTGGCTGGAGCCGGTCATCAGCCTGGCTGAACTGCTTGGCGACACCCAGCGTCAGCGAGACGCTGTTCCACTTTTTGAACGAGCCCTGCAGGCACCAGCACTCAGAGCCCGGGCTGCTGCCGGACTCAGTGAAGCACTCAAGGCCACCGGTGATCGGGATCGTGCACGGAAACTCCTCCGGCAAACGCTCGATGACGGCATCGTAACAGCAGACCTCTGGATTTCGCTGGGACGCAGCGAATTCGAGGATGGGCAGTACTCAGAGGCCGCAGATGCACTGGAAAAAGGCATTCAGCTGCGCCCGTGGGCCGACGAAGCATGGTTCACACTGGCCCAGTGTCGCCGACAGCTCGGACAGACGGCTGCTGCTGACGCGGCCTTCACTCGGGTGGAAGAATTCCGCAAAGCAACCGCGGAACTGAAACTTCTGGAAGATCGCATCACTGGCCCCAAACCCACCATCGAAGATCGCCTCCGCACCGGCGAACTCCTCCTGCAGTACCGCGACCCACAGGACGGCGTCGTCGTCCTGCAGGGCGTCCTCAACCTTGACCCTCAATCCCTCAAAGCCCACCAGCTCCTCGCCCGGCACTTTGCATCCCTCCAGCAAACAACCGAATCCAGCGAACGACAACGACGCTACCACGAAAGACAGGTGGAACGGTTGGCTCCGCCAGACAAGTAATCCACAAGGATCCGCACATGTATCCACCAGACGGCAACCTGATGGCGTCTGGTTTTCCTGATTCGCAATCGAAAGTATGTACGTCGTCGAAGGGCGAGGCTGGGATGGTGAAACGGTGTTAAGGACACCGGATTTCGTTCGGTGCGAAACACAGCCGGGGGCTTCCGCCCAACCGCTCGCAACCCAGCCGCAATCCCAGCCGCTATCCCAGCCGCATGGCGGCAGCCTGCGGGCAAACAGCCCTGCCAACGCCCCGCCAACGACCTCGACAGCGCGCGCACCTTCGGTGCGAAACACAGCCGGGGGCTCCCGCCCAACCGCTCGCAACCCAGCCGCAATCCAGCCGCAATCCAGCCGCATGGCGGCAGCCTGCGGGCAAACAGCCCTGCCAACGCCCCGCCGACAACCCTCGACTGCGCGCGCACCTTCGGTGCGAAACACAGCCGGGGGCTCCCGCCCAACCGCTCGCAATTCAGCCACTATCCCAGCCGCAATCCAGCCGCATGGCGGCAGCCTGCGGGCAAACAGCCCTGCCAACGCCCCGCCGGCACCCCTC
>Ga0169931_10002886_pt1 | contig 27700 bp, 30 predicted proteins | sample Kivu_15m_20L_FD_129675 | JGI IMG/M metagenome (GOLD analysis project Ga0169931, IMG submission 129675) | Freshwater microbial communities from Lake Kivu, Western Province, Rwanda to study Microbial Dark Matter (Phase II) - Kivu_15m_20L... | ecosystem: Environmental > Aquatic > Freshwater > Lake...
AAAATCATATATTTAATATCATGAAATCAATCATTAAAATAATGGGGATTGGGGATTGGGGATTGGGGATTGGGGATTGGCCCAATCCCCAATCCCCAATCCCCAATCCCCATTGCAATATTTATCTTGAAAAAATTTTTCCTTTGAATATTTAAATTTATAACATAATTTTATATAATTAAATTTTTTGTAAATTTGATCATTTACTATTTATTATAAATTCATATTATTTTTAAAAGATATGCCTAATTTAGTCAATGTATTACTTTATTTATATCATAATTATAAAAATTCTTTTACATTATTAACTAATAAAGACAAAAAAAATTAGAAGTTTATTTAAAATATATTAAATTTTATTTAGTTTTAACTTTTTTCTTCTTAAGTTTTTCTTCTCTTATTTTATTCAAAATTTTCTTTTTATTTTTTGACATTAACATTTCTCTTAAATCATTATTTTGCTCGGTTGTTTCTGCAGCAGCATCTTCTACTTTAGGTTCTTCTGCAAGTTGTGCTTTAGGCATTTTGATTTTGGGTTTGATTTCACCATCCTCAGAGTATTCATAGAAAGGAGAAACATGTGGAGGTAATTTCCTTCCTGGTCTATACTCTGAAACTGGAAGTAATTTTTTATTATTAATGCAATCAAATATCCATTGTGGCTGGACATATTCTTTATTTTCTTCAAATGTTATCATTTCTGCAGGTCTATCTATGACATAGTGGGTAATTCTAGGATCATCCTATTTTATAAATTTATATTTATTCATACTCGTTGGAAAGGAGAATTGTCTGTATCGTCTCCATATATTCCTCCACATGACATAATTGCTAAAGAGAAAATGTCGTTAGGAACTTCTCTACTGATGAAGAAAACACAGTTTTTGAACAGGTTTTTAAGTAATTTGTTATCTTTTTCTATTTCCATAATTTTTTTAAATTCTTCACTATCACAGTTGATTTCCTTGTGCAACTGAGAAAATAATATTTCATTAAATTTAATATTCTTACATTTTCATTTTCTTTGGATGTTTTCAAGTTAATTTTATCCTGTAAAGATCTAATATCTAAAGAATTGAAACCGAAGAACGTAAGATCAGAATTTTCTTGTGGAGGTGGGTATTCCAATCCAATATCTTTGAACAATTTTAAATTCACGAATTTCATTAGATTTGTATATAATTCAAGGAAATTCGACATAATCTCATAATCGACTTCGAAAGTTAATTTTTGAGGATAGTTGAAAGGAGCTAACCAAGTGATTGGTTGTCCTATGATTTCGGTATTAAGATAAATTCCCTTTATGGAAATAAATCCCTTTTTGAATGTTTGAGTGATAGCGCAGTAGAGATAGAATTCCTTGATCAATCTTTGACACAATGACACAGTTTCTGCCTTAATATTTAACAGTTCGTGTTTTGGCAGGTTGCTGAAGAGGTTAATTAAACAAAGTGCGTCATCTAAATCGTTCATAGCATCTACAAATCTTGGATATCTTTCTTTTAGGATATGGTCGATGCTGTATTTTGGTTTGTTTTTGATTAATTTTTGCATGTCGTATTTTTCTTGTTTCATCTTTGCCTTTGTGATTTTTTTTTCGTACGATTGGATTAGTCTAAACTATAATTGGTTATCTAAAATAATTTTCTTACCTTATTTAATAATTTTTCATGAGAGAGAAATTTAATATCTTTCAAAAAATAATAAGTTTTATTAGGTCCTTTAAATTTCCTTTTAGGATCTTTTGGGAATATTCCCTTTAGAATGCATAGACGTCTGAAATGTTAATGATTAATATACCTGAAATCTTTTAATGAGAGCTGCAGTTTTTTCAGTGCTTGTGATCTTGTAATATATTTTGCTGCTTCTCCTTTTGTTCCTTTCTTTATTTTTTTCCCCATTGATTAAATATCAATATAAGAAATAAAAAATATAAATATTTATTGTAATTAAATAATTAAATTTAAATGAGAAAATATTTAGTGAAATCTCATATTATTAATAATTTAATAGAAATGTTAAAGATCACATACTAAATATACTCAGAATCTTTATAACTTAGAATAATCCTAAAAAGAAATATAAATTCTTCTGAATTTTAAGTTTGAAATTACATTAATTATATATACTTTTAAATATCTTACTATCAATATTGATATTATTAACTAATATATAATAAATGACCAATTAAGCAGTTTTTTCGATTTGATTATGTGTAATTTATACCATCGTGGAGGCTATAGGTAAAAATTTATTATTTTTTTAATTTATTAAAATTATTTTTCAGAAATTTTAATTTTAAAATGAGATATTCACCAAAAAGAGAAGATGATAAATGGGTACAATATGACAAAACCAGAATGGAAAATCAATCACACACAATTATTGATTTACAAAGCGAGATCAACGAATACAAAAAGAGAGATAGAGCCTTCCTTATTCATCTGCACTTAAAAGAAAAACAAATAAAAATACTTAAAAAAGAAATAAGAGATTTAATTAAAAAGCAGAGTGAAACTTTAGCTGAAAAAAATGAATTGACAGTAGATCAACTTTTACTGAACGAATTCAAAACATTAAAAGCTTTACTAAAAGAAAAGGAAGATAAAATTTTAGCCAAAGATGAAGAATTAGCATCTCTACAAACTACACAAAACAAGTAAATATAAAAATTTTATAAAATAGTTCTCAATTTAAAAAGTTAGTGTCTAAGTGTAAAGATTTGATTAAAGAAAATAATGAATTGTACAACTATACACAAGGGGGTACCTTGGAAAATTTGAAATATGAAAATGGCCTAGAAAAAAGTCACATCGATCAGTTGATGATAAAGTTAAAAGAGAAGGATATTATTGGTGGAGAATTAGAATCCGAGATTTCAGAAATCAGTGAAACAATATCTTTTTTGAATAAAAAAATAAAAGAATTTGAAGAGAAGAACACCGATATAGAAAAAGATATTAAATCATATAAGTCTAAATATCAATAAATTACATATTTAATAATTAATCCTTTTTGTGTAAATTAATATTATTTCTAGATGAATTACCCATTAATTTTATATGAATATAATTAAGTTAATTTATTTATTTTTTTTCTTTTATATTTTAAGGCAGATTAAAATAATCATCTTCTAACTTGTGTACTCTAATAGTAGCATCTTCTGCTCCAGAAGCAATAATCTTTCCTGACGGTCCAAATGCCATTGTATTAACAGGACCGAAATGACCTTGGATAGAACCAATTTCTTCTCCATACATAATATTGTAAAACAACAATTCAAATCCTCCTTTTTTAGAATGAGTTGTTGTGACTTCTCTGCTTTCCTGTCCTCCTGCAAGAATGGCATGATATTTTTCTTCACCATCGTCACCAAGAGAGAACAATGGTGATATTTTGCATGTATTTATATTTCTGGTAGGATCTTGAGGATGAAGAGTGTGAATAACTTCAAAAGTGTCTGGGTCAATAACACAAGATTTACCGTCTTTACTAGCTGTTAATATTATTTCTTCTCTCTTGCTAATATCCATATCCATAATTATACTACTGTGAATCTTATTTTCTTTGATAGTAAGGCCAGATTCGTAGTCTATCATTTGAATTGCACCATCTTCCCTACTGCAGATAATGTTGTTATTCAAATTGATCCACTTGCATGTAACAAATTTTGAAACTGAAGAGGTAATAGATTTAATAGGGGCTACGTTTTTAACTATAGTATTAGTTGTGCTTGCAGATAGTATGTCGCTTAGTTTATAAATATCAACAAAAGATTTAGCATCTCTTGTTCTTCCTCCATAAGAAAACATTATATTTTGGTCTCCATAAGATAAGTCAACTGATCTAATGCTGAAGGTTGCATCCATTTCGATTTTTTTCAATACTTTTCCTGTATTGATGTCCCAAAAGTAGCAGCCTCCTGTATTATCTCCTGTTATCAAGATTCTTGAATCTAAAGTGACTGCCATGTTATTTACAGCGGCAGAATGATAGTACGTACCGATTCTTTCTCCTGTTTCAGATGCCCAGAGTGTAACATTTCTGTCATTTGAGCCGGTGAAAAGGAAATCTCCATCTTTGTTAAATTTTATGTCTCTAATTGGTCTTGTATGTCCTTGTAAAATTATGGGCTTCATGTTAACCTTTAATTTTATATAAAAAAATATTAATTTTTTACTAAAAAAAAGAATATGTTAGTTAAATAATTATTTTTGTTTTTGTAAAAATTAAAAATAAATGAAATCTTCTCCTGAAAAAAGACAGTCTTATTTGAATAATACTTCTTTCTTATTAGATCCAAGCTTTTTAAATGATGGAAGTAAAGATCGAAGCAATGAAGGTGAAAATTCCGTAGATAGCTTTTTAAAAGAAACTGAAGAAATAAATGATATAATAATCACAAATAATAAAGGAGAAGTTTTTTATCTTTATTCGAGATATAATACATTAGACACAGACTTTTTAAACAAATTCACTCATGATTTTAAGTAAATTTATCTAATAAAAGAAAAATTAGTACTATATTTAATTACTTTTATTCTAATACGTTTACAAATGAAAAAAATAAAAAAGGAGATAATTTAAATGAATTTTTATATCAAAACGGAATTCAGATTATGAAAAGAAAATTTAACTTTACTAGGTTATTAATTTTTATTGTTTTACATTTTTAGAATCTGCCTTCCATTTTGTTTCGCTCGTGATTTAAAAAACGAAGAAGAATTAGCAGTTATTAAGGTATATGATCAAATCTAATTGAAGTTAGTGAATTTAATAGGAAATAAAAATTATTTAATTTTTGTTACTTATTTCCCTGATTATTCATCAGCCTTGATAGTAAACTACCTAAAATCGTTCTTTCAATTATACAACAAAAATTTCAAATTTGACGATGACTACAATAGATTCGAATAATTCTATCTTATGAAAACATTAAAAAAATCTAATTGAGATTAGGTTAAGTTAAATTTTAATTTTTAAAAGATTTATTTGATTTAGAATAAATTTTTATTTTACCGTAAAAATACCTTATATATTAAGACGTTTTTAATATAAAAATAAAGATTAATTCTGATCTTTTTAACTTAAAGATAATAATTAATCTTAATGGTCTATACTTATGAACTCCTTTTGTTTATATTCTTAATTTATTTCTGGTCTTTTCAATATGCTCAAGCATCTGAATTTAAGTGTAATCATGATATTTTCTGTCAGGGTCCTTTGTTACATGCTGTGCAAACAGCTAGACTATTCAATGAATCAAAAACCTTTGTGGACATGCCTCTATTAGATAAGCCAGAGAATATTCTAAAAGCTTTTGAAAATTTACCAACAAACTACACAAGAGAAGATCTCTTAAACTTCGTTAACAAATATTTTGCTCCGAGTGGAAGCGATATGGTTCTAGTCGAACCGACTGATTGGAAAGTTGACCCCAAATTTATTAACGAGTTTAGGGATCATAATCTAAAGGATTGGGTAGATTACTTGCATAATAAATGGAAATTATTATTAAGAGTTTTCAATTACACCGAATGTGGGCCTGAATGTCATTCTTCTTTATGGGTGCCCAATCCTTTTATTGTACCGGGAGGAAGATTCAGAGAATATTACTATTGGGATAGCTATTTCATTGTAGAAGGGCTTATCCTTTCAGAAATGTTTGAAACTACAAAAGGACTAATCGAAAACTATTTTTACCTTCTAGATAAACATGGAATTATACCTAACGGTGGAAGAGTTTATTATTTAAATAGAAGCCAACCACCTGTTTTAACCTTGATGGTTCAAAGATATTATGAAGCCACGAAAGACTTGGAGTTTCTTAAAAAATCTGTACCCTATTTAGAAAAGGAATATAATTTTTGGATGAAGCACAGAAAAACCAATGTAGATGATTGCTACAAATCTAATTTGAATAACTACAATGTAGATTCTTATCAACCTAGACCAGAAAGTTATGTGGATGATTTGGTCACTTCGATGAAATTCAACACAGAAGAGGAAAAGGCAAAACTGTATAAAAATCTTGCCTCCGGAGCAGAAAGTCGATGGGATTTTTCTTCCAGATGGTTTGAGAATACAAATGACATTACTTCTATTAAAACTTCTGAGATAATCCCTGTTGATTTAAATAGTATTTTATATCTAGTAGAGATGACTTTGAGCCAGATGCATAATACCTTAGGAAATAGTCTAAAAAGACACATTTATTTCAAAAAAGCCAAATTAAGACAAAGTCTGATTCAAAATTACTTATGGAATAAAGAGCAATGTTTATGGAACGATTATCATTTGGACAAGAAAATGAAGAACAGTAACATTTATATGTCAAACGTTTTACCTCTATGGGCAGGACTTACCACATTCACCCAAGATCATGAAATCGAATGCTTGACGAATTCTTTGCTTCCATTTATTAACTTTGAAGGAGGCTTGCCTATTTCCCTTATATTATCAGGTCAGCAATGGGACTTTCCAGATGGATGGGCGCCTATGCAATACTTCTTCGTAAAAGCTCTTGAAAATTTAAATAATACGAAATCCGATTTACTTGCCAGACAAATTACTGAGAAATGGATTTACAATAATTATTGCACGTGGAAAAACACCTGATACATGTTTGAGAAATATAATATTAAAGATATTGGGAACCCCGGTCGAGGAGGAGAGTATGTTGTACAAGAAGGATTTGGCTGGACCAATGGAGTCGCTTTGTATTTTTTGCAAAAGTACGGTAAAGATCTAAAGTTACCAGAATGCCCTAAATTATAAGATATATATAAGATGTATATACATTTTTATTAAAAAATCTAAGACTAATTAAGATATACATCCATATTATTTCTCAATTAGAATTAAATTTTTTTTTACAAAATTGATACAATAAATGTTAAAATTTTATTTCAAATTTAATTCTTGGAATGATAATAAAAATAAATTGAATCATAATGTCTTTAATAAATATTTTTGAAATTCTGCCATCTAAAAAGGAAAAGCTTAACAACTACCTATACACTGAATTAAAGAATCAGTGTGCGTGGAGGGATAACAAATCTGATGCTATTCAAGATCAGTACAGATACTTCGAAAGTTATTTCGGCAAGGATTTTAAAAATAATTACATAAACAAAGATTTGATTTTCGACTATCTTAAAGAATCTGAGAAAGCCCATCATCTACAAATAAATTCTAAAATTTTGAATAAATCAAAATTTCTAGAACTTGATTTAGTTACAACCACTGATCAAGACTTTTATTTGTATTACTACGACAATGATGATAAGAATTTTAATGTGATTAACTTTGATTTATCGAATGAGAAAAGAGAAATGTCCCTAAAAAACTTAGAAGAATATTCTCTGTATTTCGATACTTACATTAGACAAATAGAGATACCCCGATCAAACTATTTTAGATCTGTTACAAATTATGTTAATAGATGTCTAATTATGGACATGTATTCAATTTACTCAATCGATTTTGAAAAATTGTCGGATGATGAAACCAAAGTCAAGAAATTTGACAAAATTTTAACACTGGAAGAGATTCCTAATTCTTTCATGTCTAATACATTTATAGATAAATTCTTTATTGTGTCTCATTCCAACACATATACAATAAACAATAGGGTAACCTTAATAGACGATAACTTCAGAATCTCTGCCATCAAGGATTTTAACTTAGGATCTCACCATCATAGCGATAACAAAAATAGGCAATATAAAAGAGGAGAATTCATGAATCATCCAATGATAATTTTTCTATACAAAAATATTGGTGAAGTAATAGTATCAGATTTTAGAGTAAATTTTACTTTAACTTAATAGTCCAAAGAAAATTTCGAAAAAAAAATATTTGACGACAATAAAACAAACATTTCAAGTGTGAAGATGCTTGATAATTTTAAGTATATTCTATTTTCTACAAAGAAAATAGAATTATATGATATAAGATATCCATCTTTCAAAGTAAGTGAATTTCCTCTTAATGTAAACTACAAAGGAATGGAAATAAAAAATATTTTAAAAATCGATGAATTAGACACCGACACTTTTTACATCGGGATAGATCAATCAAGAAAAGACTGTTCTCATTTGCTATTTAGAACTGTTGATGACAATCGGATGGAGTTCTTCAATGATTTCATTGATGTTAATATGATAAGTCAATCTAAAGAAGCTGTTGAGACCCATGACTCATGTAGTATTCTTGTTGATAAGGATAATTATATAAACTTTACGATTGATAATTTTGGAAATTTAAAGGGATTAACTTATAAACTAAAAAATTCTGTTGATTATACCAAGAGCAACATCGACATAATTCAAAATAATTTTGCTTGTAATAATAACAATGGAGAACTTGCTTCTAATGATGATAAAATTATCCAAATATTTGAAGCAAATTATAAAAATAACGCATTTAAGATTAACAAAAATAGAAAAGAAATGATGAAGTATAAATCAGTAGATGAAAACAAAGAAGCAGATGAAGATCTTATTATTTCTGATTTATCAGAATCTGATACATCTGAAGACGAAATAGAATTCGGTAAGGCCAAAGTAAATGGAAACAAACAGAAATTGTATAAAATTCAAAATAAGAGAGAGATGGTAGAAGAAATATTAAAGACTATAAGTAAAAACGAAAATAAAGATGAGAAAGAATTTACAAAAGAATATTCAAATTTATGCGCTAATTCACAACATGTAGATGATGAAATATATTACAGCGATATTCCAGAAGAATTAAAGTGGCTATTTGATAAATTTGATGAGGAAATAAATAAATAACTTGATAAAAATATTAAAAATGGTAAAATAAATTATTAAATACTATTCAATAAATTAAATAATGTTAGCAATTAGGAGAAAAATTACATGTAAATAAAATTAACTCTTATAAAAATATATTTAATTTATTTTAAATTAAAGTATATTTCCATTTCATTTCATTTCATTATTCATATTATATCATGTAATATATGTGTTCTAATTTAGAATAAATTTATTCATGAGTATTTATTCAATGCTTCATTCAAATATTTCTCTTCATAGTCTAAAACTCTATCCATATAATCCTGGAAACCGACAGATTTGCAATCTAGAACATTCTCGTATTCAAGTTCATTTTTAATTTTTCCTGACAAGCATTTATAAAAGACTTTATTAGCCTCTTTTTCAGCTAGCTAAAAAATTAAGATGTAAAAATTACTCTCATAGAAACGATAAAACTGCCTCCCCATGTACTATTACAATCCTGAGCACATTTTTTAAAGTTTATCTCATTTCCAGAAATACTATTACCAGAAATTTGCTTAACATCGTTTTGACATTGTAAATAACACCTTTTTATAGTAGTATCAACTATATTTATCGTATTCATTGCTAGATATTGTTTCCAATATTTAAAACTGTGATGAAACAAGGGAACTGTGTAGATTTGATAACCATAAAAGTTTCCTATCTTTTTACCATCAAGTACGCTTATTCCTCCTTCTTTTGATGGTGCTGAGATAATTTCATCTATTTGTTTCAATCTCGATTCAAGAAAAGCCATGATTAATATTATTTATTATTATTTAAAAATTTTATTTATTTTTTTATTTTTTGTTATTGTTTACATAAAATTAACTAATTTAAATTTGATAAAATTTAAATAATTTAATGCTTTACTGGTAATGTATTATTTAAGCTATTCATTCTATCCTCATGAGATATTTTTATTATCAATTCATCTTTCATATTATTTAAGAAAATTATAAAATGAATCAATACAAATTCTTCGTATTTGAATTTTAAAGTATCGTCATCGAAAATTTTTATTAATTGCTGAATTCTGGATAAAAGAGATTTGCTGTCTTTAATAAATACAACGTCGTTTTGAATTGTAAAATCTTCCATATTGTTCTTTATGTGTCTTCTGAAAAAATTTTGAAGGAAAATCCAAATTCTGAAATACTTCACGTTATAATATTTCATAAATTGCGTAAGTGTTAATAATTGATCGAAAGACATTAAATGCATCACATCTATGAAACGCTCCCATACAGTTTCTGAATTTAAAACAGTTTTCAGCTTCTCTTCTTTAATGTTATTTAAGTAAAAATAATTCACGAAATTGTAAAGATCGTTTGGATTCTTAATTGAGGAAATATCATCACTGAAAATAGAAGCAAAAATCGAGGATTTCAATTTTAAAAAAGTAATTTTATTATCACAAGAATATTTGAGGATTTTAGAAATTTGTTCGAAATCCTCGTCTTCTAATTTGTTTATATGTTTATCAAGGTAATTCTTTAAAATATTTTCTAGATTCTCTATGAAACTTTTAAATAAAGCAGCATTGATGATGTTCGGAAACCTAACCTGAATTTGATCGACATAATAACTCTTGTGGAAATGAGGAAAAAGAGAATAAACAAGATCTATTTTTTCAAGACTTGAGCCTTCTTTAAGTTCTTTGTGAAGAATCTCTATCCCGAAGTTCAAATATTTACAAAATATTTCGATTTGCGGTAATTCTATTTCGTCAATAATTTTAGACTGGAGAAATCCACATAAAGAGATAGAAAAATTCAAAATGAATTCAGGGAAGTTTTGATTTTTTAAGTTAAAATTTTCAATTAAAATATCCCAAAATAGTTTTGAGCCTTTTTTACAATTCGAAAAACATAGAGCGATAGAATGTATCTGTTCAATCTGAAAAGAGCGACTGTTTTCGATTAAATATTCTTCAAATAATTGCCATAATTCAGGATCTTCGTAGTTAACTATAGAATAGATTTTTAGATACTCAATGTAGTTTTCCTGCGATGAAAATAAAAGGTTATTCTTCAACATTATTTTTTTGTAATAGCCCCAGTATGTCTTATCATAAATTTGAACTGAAAGCATGGCTCGCATTATTGTCTTGAGAAAAGTATTATCCCCAAGCTTTTTTTCATCGTAAAGAATATAGTCAAGTAAATCATAGAGTTTGATTTTGCTATTGGGATCTTTTGGTTCGAATTCCTGGAATTTATTAAGAGTTAGGATTAATTCATCTTTCGTCATTTTTTCAAAATTCTTTGAAACAAATTTATTTAATGTGTTTATATTTGTAAGTTTGTTTTGATTTTTTACTAAAATAGAGAATTTTCTGAATATTAAATTTTTATACATTTTTCAAATAAATATAAAATTATAAGAATTAAACAAATTAATAAATTACTATCTCAATATCATTTATGCTTAAATCTAGAAAGCGCAGTATTTAAAATTTTAAAAGAAATTTGTTTAGAATTAAAGACAATTTAATAAAAAATAAGGATTTTATAATTGTTTCTCTGCTCCAGATTTCTCTCATGTATATAGATAAGAATTTTATTATCTATGTATTTTCTATTATTTTAAATGCGCTTATATATAATTAATTTTCTAATAAATTGAATTTTATAATTTAAATTTTAAATTTAAATGAAAGGACGAAGAAGACATCAAGAAGAAGAAGAAGACGAAGAAGAGGAGGAACAAGTCGAAGATGCAACTGATGAGCGATCATTTAAGCCAATCGAAATGTTATTGGTATTTAGAAATTCTTATATATTTTAGGAACAAGGAATTAACCAAGGAGATATAAACAAATTATCCGAAGCCGGTTTTAAAACAATTGAAGCTGTAGTATTTTCTACCAAGAAAACCTTAATAGGGGTAAAAGGACTTTCAGAACCTAAAGTTGATAAAATTATGGAGGCTGGTATGATTTATAAAATAAAATAACATCAAATAGCTTCTAAATTGTGTATAGTGGGTTTCGAGCCATCTAATATATATCTCCAGAAGAGAATGAATTTAATTTACTTAACAACTGGTAGTAAAGATCTCGACAAATTACTAGCAGGAGGAATTGAGACTGGGTCAATTACAGAAATTTTCGGAGAGTTTAGAACGGGTAAAACTCAATTATGCCACACATTATGTGTTACGTGCCAACTTAGTAGATCTCAGGGCGGAGGAGACGGGAAGGCCTTATATATCGACACTGAGGGTACTTTCAGACCTGAAAAATTAAAACCTATCGCCGAGAGATTCGGATTAGATCCTGAGGAAGTTGTCTCAAACGTTATGTACGCTAGAGCATATAATTCTGATCATCAAAATAAACTTCTTCTTCAGGCTTGTTGTTTAATGGCTGAATCTAAATTTGCTTTACTTATTGTAGATTCAGCCACAGCACTATATAGGACGGATTTTTCTGGAAGAGGAGAGCTTAGTGCCAGGCAGATGAGTTTAGCCAAATTTTTAAGAAACCTTCAAAAAATAGCTGACGAATTTCAAGTGGCTGTTGTTATAAGTAATCAAGTCGTTGCACAGGTTGATGGGAATTCATTCGGAGGGGCTAACGATAAAAAACCGATTGGTGGTCATATTATGGCGCACGCTGCACAAACTAGATTATACCTTAGAAAAGGTAATAAAGATAATAGAATATGTAAAGTTTACGACTCGCCATGTCTTCCAGAGGCAGAAGCTACCTATTGCATTACTGATCTAGGAATTGATGATCCTAAGGATTAGGAAGGATCTTTTTATTATTATTTTGTTAATAAGTATTATTAAATTAGTATATAATTATCTTGTTTATAATATAATAACTTGATAATTCATTATCTATTATAATTTATCATTTTTTTCTTTATAATCTGATTGTAATCTATTCAAGCTCTGGTTATGATAATCAACTAACACATTTTCAGCATTTAGATAGTCAACAATTTTATCAAATTTTTCCAATTTTACTTCAAAAACATCATTTACAAAGAATTTATCATAATAATCTTTGTTATTCCTCATGAATTCAAAGATATTTTCTCTTCTGTGATTTTCTAAATAATTCACAAAATCTCTGGTTTCTTTACCAAGATTAAAAAATGTATTTATCTGATATTTCATAAGTAAATCATTTAAATTTAAAAGAAATAAAATATTTCCTACAGTATCAAATTTATAGGAAAATAAAAAACTACATGAAACTAATAAGAAACCATATTGAGACCTAATTAATAAACTAGAAAGTATAAAATAAGCCAAAAGATATCTATATTGTTGTTTCTTATATATGTAAAAGACATCTTTCTTAGTCTCCTTTAAAATTTTCCTTTCGACAAAGGTTTCAGCATATTTGGAGTATTGATAAACAATAAAATTCTGAATAGCTTTTCGATATTTTAACAATACAGTAAACGAAAGTTTTTTCGGAATTTCAGGATAAATATTTAAGGAGGCTGATAAGGCCTGTTCGTCATTCAAATTATTTTTCTGTTTATTTAAATCATATCTAAGCACAATAACATCTTTTATTCTTTCATTGAAGACATAATTTTTATACAAATACAATATCTCTTCATTCTTCTTGAATTTCTTAGTTATTTTTTTAAATATAGTGTTTTTTTCATTTTCAAAATCACTCATATTAAATAAAACTTTTTCCTTAATTATAATAGTTCTCAAATTTTTTGTTTTTATATAATAATGACAGAAAATAAATCAAATTCATCCAATTTAGTAGTCGACATCGAAATCAAAAACGAAAAAGAATTAGGGACCCTTGTAAATGGATACAACCGAAATCAGATTCTAAGCCTAAATCATAAGGGTTCTATTTCTAATAAAATTCCAAATTTGACTTATTACGAATTTGCTGCAAAAGGTCGTCAGATTTTAAATATCGACAGATTAAATTTTACTTATCAACAAATTGAAAAAGTTATAAAAGAAATTTTTACATGCTCCTTTTGTATGGACATATTTAATGAACCTGTTAATATAAAAAATTGCCTTCACAAGTTTTGCAAAAAGTGTATTGAGAACTATACAAGAACCACGTATTATCTATAAATAATCAATTTTTTAAAATAGCAAGAAAGAGTGTATAATATGCAGGGAAAAAATTGAAACTAAAAGATTACTAAGAAATGACGAGAAAATAAAAACTATAAGTAAGTTTAATTCTAAAGGTAAAAAAAAACTTTAGTTAGTAGTATAATACCAAATGTTAGTGACTATTCTAAAGCTACAGATAAGTATTTTGAAAAGAATTTGAAAAATTACAAAATGGATGAGAAGAAGATTAGAAAAATTAAAGAAGAACACTTGAAAAGTGCGGAAAATCATGTTAAAAAAGAAACTATCCGTTCCAAGAATAATTTATCAGAACTAATCGATTTATCCTGCTTTATTGAAGAAGTAAAACAAGATAACGCTGTTGAAGAATCTATTAAAGTTAATGAAAACCTTCGTGATTCAAATAAAATTAACGATAACTTAAGCAGCAGAGGAATTCTTAAAACACTTGAATCTAACAATATTAGATTACCAAATATCTCAAAGGACATCGAAATCAATTATTCCGACAGAGACTATAAAGGAAATAATTTAGATGGTCTTATCCTTTCAAAAAAAACTACTAGAGCTGAGAACCAGAAGGATCTAGCCTCAATTAATGAACCGAACAAAAAAATGAAAATTGAAAACGAAATTAAACAATATGAAATATTATTAGAGGATGCAGAGAAGCAGATTAAAGAAAGTAAAAACATTGTCGGAGTGAAGCTTATTTGTGAGAGAGATTTTGCTTTTACAACATTTAATAAACTGGTATGCCTATATAAATTATAAATAATATTACCTTTTTAGAAGCTGTACACAAGTGAAGACATAACTTTGGAAGATTTTTCTCTTTACATACTAAGCAAACGAAATCTCCACTTCAACATAAAAGACCGAATCAATTTCTATATATATTACTCTGGAGAAGTATTTCTAATTATTTACTCTTTAGATTATAAACTTGAGTAAAAATGTTTCACTCAAACAGATTAGAGAAATTTACAAGATGAATCCAGAAAACATCAACATTTATTTTTACTTTAAATGATCATCAAAATATAAAATATTTTAATATTCGAATTATTAAAAGATAATTATTATATTATCATATATTTTATGCTGTGGGTGCTGAATCTTTTCTGTATTTTCCAATCATGTGCAAAATGATTACAACTCCGACATAAAGAAGACTCACAATGATTGCTACTTGGGGTTCAATTGAGAATCCTTTAGTTGATGCGGCTCCAGAGAAGGCAGTGCTCTGTCTTTGTTTTTCTTGTCTTTTTTCGACTTTTGCGCTGTAATTTTAAGAATTTCAATTATACCTGACGGCTTTGTTCATTTTAATTATATTAAATATTTAAATAATTTTATTTATAATAAAAATTTTGTAAAAATGTACAAATGGCCTTAATTAATTTATAATATATTTTTGATTATATTTAAATAATTTTACAAAATTAAAATATAATTAATAAGAGATTAAGAATAATTAAGGCATGGTATATCGAATAATTAATAAAATTTAAGGATGCCATATTTAAAGAAGAAATCCTCTAATATTTTTTAAAAATGGACATCGTTGAATTTAAACATTTCTTTTAATCTGATGAAAGAATCAAATTTTATCCCAGTTTCTAATTTTACTTGAGAATTTGATGAATTTTTTAACTTATTGCCACTTGTTAAAGATACCTTAGATTGTAAAAATGATGTATTTTCAGCAATATTGTCGTTGTCCTTTGTAACTGAGTTGGATGCAACCTTTGTTTTTGCTTTATTATCTACAAGTTCGATGTTTTCAGGCAAACTTTGTATTCTGTATTGTAAAATGCTTTTTTTATTTTTTCTGTTACTTTCATTATCATCGTACAGTTTATTTCCCTTATTCTCTTCATGAATAGTTTTACACAAGGAAAAAGCATCTCTCATACTTTCGATTTTTTTGTCGTTATAGTTATTCTCTGAAAACCAGGATTCCCCATTTGTTTTATCTTCATAAACGAGATTTCCTTTTATTTTTAACTTATTAAGGTCTTCATTTTCTACAACAGTCAAATTCACATCTTCCAACCCTGTATTTAGTCTAAATACAACTATTGGTAGGTTTGATCCCTTAGGGATACTAATTGTAGATATTGAACATTTAACTGCTTGTGTGTTGATATTGGTTCTTAAATTATTTTCAGAGCAAAAACATAAAATCAATAAGCTTAATAATGTAAAAATAAAGAGCTTCATTTATTTTATAATATATTTATTTTATGAATAAAGTTTCTGATTCATTTCTTTAGTTTATTAATTTAAATAGTTTATTTCATTTTATGATTTTATTTTCATTCCTTATTTACTGGATGTCTTAGACATTGCGATCAAAGGCATTGCTTCGTTGAATTTTTTGACATATTTTCTATCTACTTCTTTTCCGTTTTCGAATTTTCTTATTTTATATTCGATTTTTAATCTTTGGCCCATAGGGTGAGTAGCGAATGCACTAGAAATTATTTAAAAATTACTTTCTTAAAGCGTTAGCCTGGTTGTAGAGAATTCTGTTGAAAGTAAGTCCTCCTCTTTTAATTGCAAATTCGTACATTTAGTTTATAAAAATATTAATTTAATATAATTTAATAATTAATTAAATTTAAATAATTTTATTAAATTCATGATATTCCCGGATGAATACATCGACGATTATTACACTAGAATTTTAGAAAACGATCTTAAACCAACAAAGACAAAATATTCTAATCTCAATTATAGCAGGCTAACCGCAGATAGAAAATTAGTGCAAATAAACGTAGATGTGTATCTTAATGAGAATTTCATAGTAAGAGATCAAATAGATTGGGATTTATATGAGGAGAAAAAGTCCCCAGAAGTGTTTGCAAATGTGTTTGTAGATGAAATATCAGATATTATTGATCCAGATATGATCGAATATAATAAAAGAAATATAAGAGAACAAATTTTAGACCAACTTTTAGAACACATTGAAAAAAACACCTTTTTCCCCAGAGTAAAATTAATTAAAAAGGAAAACGAAGCTACTCAAAATTCTCAGCTTTGTATCAATTGTAACTCGATTATTTACAACACTGAATTTTGCATCAACTGTATGTATGTGTTTGAAAAGAAAATCGAAAAAAAAACTAATAATGAAGAGAAAATTGATGATAGTCGACAAACTGAAAGACAAAAAATTTTGGAGTTCAGACAAAAGAACATCAATGTAGATGAGCTGTCTGTTACTTTTTCTCAGGAAGGAAGAGAAAAGAAAGTCTGTAGAAAATGTGGAGAGATGAATGCCACTTCGGCCGCTGAATGCAAAAATTGTAAGAATAAATTTCCTTTGACATCGTTTTTTGATGCGAATGTGAATCTTGGTTATGCCCATCATTTTTGGAACAAAGTAAATAAGAATTCGACGGTTCAGCAATTGAAAAATTTTTCTGAATTTTTTACATATGGAGACACACATTCTTTAAAATATCTGTATAATAAAATCAAATATATCTTCCAGAAAGAGTACAAAGAAATATTAACTGAAGATGCATATAACGATTTATTAAAGGCGATTGAAAAAATTTATTTTTCTTTTTCTAACCCAACATTTACAGTAAGTATTATTCTAACACATTCAAACTATTTTAGACTGAAAAAGTTTTTGATTCTGCATATTTAACAAAATTTTCTAAGGCGAGGCCTAAAGTTAGAATGCTTAATTTTAACAATCTAACTGATATAAAAGAAGGCTGGCTACCTGATAATCTTCCAGAGAAGAATATCGATGAGAAAAAAGAGGAGAAAGTAAAGTGCACTGATCCTTTGTTAAAGCGTAAGAGAGGTAGACCAAAGAAAGTGGATATCTTCAAAAATGAATTAAGTAAGGACGACGATATCCAGATTATTCTACAAGAAAGAGATACCCTACTTCAAACTGATATAATAGTAGAGGAAGACATGCACTATGATTTTTGTGGAGTTTGCGAAGTAGAAGGAAAGCTCATCTGTTGTGAGACTTGTTCCTCAGCATATCATTTTGAATGTCTTGGATATGATAAAGTAATAATAAATTTATAATTCTTTAGTTTCCTAGGGGGAAATTCAAATGTTACTTTTGTAAAATTGTTAAGGTGGGTATTGATGATGCAACAACAGTCGACAAAAATCAAATGAAATTAATTAAAAAATTAATTACCTATAATCGCAAGGCTAAATGGCAATCTAAAGCTCAAGAATTTCTAGATGTTATAAAGGCTCATCACTGTACTTGCTTTTTTAAAGCAGCTGTGCCTACTGAGTTTACAAAATTTTATGAAGTCATTAAAGAACCGAGAAATTTGAATCTAATAGAAAATAAACTGAACAATAAAGAATATCATAAGTTAAAAGACTTCATCCAAGATTTGTATTTGGTATGGTCTAATTTCAAGGAATTTTATCCTTTAAATTCCTTCTTTCACAAGCAAGCAAATACTATGCATAACTTCATGACGCATTTAATTAGAGAAGAGGGGGTATTCGACACATTCGATGCAGATAATATGAAAGATAGAGATAATAGTAATTTTGATAATAGGAGAAACAACAAGGAAGAACTGCAAGAAGAATCAGATTTTGCTGTAATTATTTAGTTAATTAAGGAATAAATTTTTAACAAAAATAAATTCTAATAATTTTATGAGATTTTTCTTAATAATGAGATATTTCTATTACATAATCATATAAATTATGTAAAATTAGACAGCTGGTAGGGTACCCTGCTTGCCTTACGAATTTTTAAAAAATATACAATACCCCTCTAAATTATAAGCAAAATAAAAGTTAATGGATTAAAGCAGGAGAGAGATAAAATAGTAATTAAATTAATTTATGATAATTAATAAAAAGTGAAATGAAGAGCTTTCTAATTCTAACTATAACAATTATTTTATATTATATATCTGTTTGTAGAAGATTCAAAAAGTATAAAAAATTAAGAACTCCCAAGTCTTGCTTTGAAGCAGATCCATGTGATAATGGACAGTTTTGTTGCACATTGGATGATCCTAGTGTCTATATTTGTCAAGCAGAATGTCAGCCATTTGCATCATGCATCTCACAATGTGGCCGTTTGGATCTTGTCTGTGCTCCCGAGAAATTAACAGATCAAACTGGAAACTTTAAAAATGGCCCTAAAAAATGTCAAAACGTTGAAGAGAATAAAGACAACTTAATGAAAAATAATAACGGGAAACCAATTAAGTTCAACGATAATGAAAAGAAGAAAAAGTAAAATACTTTTAATAGACTTATAAATATAAATAATACACAATCTATTTTTAAAATATAATTACCAACCCAATTTTATTTATTATTTCTAATTAAAAAAATATTCAAATAAAAATCTTAACCTCAGATTGTATATTATGTAATAATTGCCTAAAATAAAATGCCTCCCTCTTCTTTTTGAATTTTACATAAAATAAATCACACGATTCCAATTTAAATATTTCGACCTCAAAATGTGCACCATTCTTTCCACATGATATTCTTTGTGGGGGATTAACATTATAATTAAATTTGTTTTTAGAGAAATAATCAATAAGATTGTCCATAATATCTTTTGGCGAAAATAGACTTATAAAACTAAAATCGAGAGGGCCTTTATGAGTCTTTATATTCTCACTATCATTTGAAAGCGAGGTCAAAATATCAGAGTTTAAATTTTTTTGGCTTTTAGCAACAGTCATCTTTGCCGATTCTGAATAAATATCATTCTCAGGTAAATTTTTTAATTCAGTTTCGTGAGGTTTGATATTGTTGTTTATAATTTCTAATTTTTCCTTACTTTTAATAAAATCTCTGTCTGAGGAATTAAAACTGTTTTTGACTGTCCAATGAATTCTCTCTTCATTTTCGTCAATTGTACTGATATTCTTTTCTATTTTTGTGAATTTTGATTTTAATTTCGTCTCAGCTCCCAATATTTCATCAAAAGTTTGTATGTTTAAAGATTGATTTTTCTGATGTCGACTATTTATGTTGATATCTTCTTTTGTTTCAAATATCTTTTCTAATTTAGAGGGATCACAATCCAGAGAGGAATTCTTTTTATGATTTTGAATTTTATGAACGGGAATATTCTCCTGTGTGGATGTTAAATGCTGAGATAATTCCTTGGGATTTATTTCTTTTCCAGATGTTTGCCTCTCCTTACTATTGCTAGGAGACTCTTCATTTTTATTCTTTTGAACATTAAGCTCTTTTATTAAACTAAGCTTATTATTTGCATTTTTAGTAGTTAGAAAATTCTTCACCTGTTGTCTATATGGACTACTAGGTACGTAAATATTTAAATTATTTTTGTTATGCACCTTTGATTGGGTGTTGGAGTTGTAATCGTTTTTTTTCACAAATGACTCCTTTAATGTTTTCAATAGATCTTTCTCTGAATTCCTACTTACATTTTTAGCTTCCTTAATATTTTTCAAATCTTTTCCTACATAAGAAATAACTTTTTTATCACTCAGTTTTGAATTTATTTTTGGTTTCTCCTTTTCCTTAGGCTTGACCGAGTTATTCATAGCGTTTGATTGGTAATTTAAAATCGTTGCATTATTATTGGCTATTACTTTCTTTTCGTTATCTTTAAACATAATGCTCGCATTCTGATGATTGAACTCTTCATCCTCTGCTATAACTCCGCAAGATAAAATCTTCGAAGAATTGAGATTAGCAGAAATATGTATTATATTATTATTGTTTTCAATACGGTCATTAGTGCTCAAACAATTTTTTGTAAATGATGGGGTCCTAGTTCTATAAGAAGTTGTTTCTGGACTAAATGCTAAATTTCTTAAATTATTATGATTAGATGTGGATCTTTCCACTGAAGATTCGTTTTTTAGATATAAATCGGGATCAAAATAAGAAGAAACATCTAAAAATTTATTTCTCTGCATTTTATTTTTTATCAATTCTGCATTCATTTTAAAATTATTGTTTCTCTTGACTACTTTATTCTGCTTTTTCATATCCTTGGTCTTTTTGAGACCTTTTTTATTTATATTATTGTTTTTATTTTCTAAAATTTTCGAATTTGATAATAAATTGACAGCATTAGAATAGGTGTTTAATTTATTGCTTAACTTGTTGTTGTTTATTTTGTCGATGAAACTTTTATTGATATTTTCTCTAAATGCGTCTGAATTTAAAGTAACCTCGTCTTTCTCGAGTTCTTTCATGTCATATCTGTCCTTCTGTTGCTCATATATTGATTTAAATTTCTGATTTAACACCTTAATAACTATGTCTTTGTCTGCATTCTTATTTAAAGTGATATCCAATAACGAAGCATTGTTAGAATCAGACCTCAACGAATCATTCGTTTCTTTATCTAATCTTGCAACTGTCGTTTTTTCTTTTGAAGATTCTTTGGCATCTTTCTTGCTGCTGTCTCTTAATCTACTGGAAATATTTTTATCTCCAACAAGTTTTTTTGCGATTAATTCGATTACCTTAAATTTGGATTTAGATTTCTGTTTTTTCTTTTCGCTGTCTTGCACGTCTATTGTGATTGAAGTATCTAATCTATCCGAAATTGTGTTTGTTTCAAGCAATTGATGTTTGTTCGTTATAGGATTGGAAATCCTCTTTGTCTTATTTCTATTAGATTTTAAATTGATTGCATTGTATTCTACTTTTTTCTTCAGGCTTGGTGTTGCTGGTTTGTCAATTTCCTTTTTTTTATTTATGTTAAAAGCAACTTTATTCCCATTGATAGCTAAGTTATTTTGTCTTGTTTTATTGACTATTGCTGATTTGTCCTTATCGAGAGTTTTACTATTATTAAATTTGGAAAGTTTTAGGCCTGTGTTGTTTATGTTTTTAATTGAATTGATGTTTTTATTTTCACTATTATTTTCTGGTTTAGTCGCTGTTTTCTGTTGTACTGCTTGAGGTTTGTTTGAAATATAATTATCAATGAATGAGGGAACTAACATCACATTTGTTTTGAAATTATTATTTTCTTTTATTCCACTATTTCCAATATTTTTTATTAATTTTGGTTCATTATTAACTAAATCATATTGTGTACTGTAGCTTGATCTGTGATAGTGAGATTTTTTATTATTTTCGACATTACGTTTGGACTTACCTTCATATTTGTTGAAAATCATTTCAGGTCTTAATTCTAATAGATCATTATTACTGGTGTATGTTTTTTGTCTTATTTCATAAATTGAATTTTCTTCATTTTCCTGTTTTGTATCGCTTTTAACCACTGTTTTAATTTGATTATCTTCCTTTTTTTCTTCTTCCTTTTCCTCTTCTTTTGATTCAATAATAGATTCTTCGTACACGACTGTATCACTACTAGGTTTGACTTTTGACTCCACGGGGTTTTCATTTATAATTTCAATCTCAGGTTCGACTTTCTTCTCTTCTTCATAATTATTATCTTGTTTTTCTTGCATATTTTCCTCAGATTTTATATCTTCTTTTATTGCAGGATTAATTTCCCTGGTTATTTTGTTTGTCTGAGTTTCGACTGGACTAACTAAAACATTCGTTGGATCATATATAAATCTCAGATACAAATCTGAATACATATCAGAAATAGATACCCCTCCCTTCTTAATATGCTTCCTAAGACATAGATAATAAACGCTAGTCATAGAATCATATTTGTTATTTTCTAAATTTGTTTTGCATTTATATTTGTTAAATCCATAATTTTCAACTTCTGCCAAGATATCCTCATCTATTGGAATCCTATTGACCCCGAGTGTTAATCCTGGACGCAATACTGGATTAATCAAATTAAACCAAGGATGGGCTTTGATCTGTTCTAGATTATATCTTTCATCAATATCTATATTCAACATGTTGTTCAAAAGGTCAACAGCTAACTCAGATAAATATTCAGGCATTTCATAATCTCGATCCATGATCTTCTGGCAGATAATTTCTTCTTTAGATTCGGCAAATGGAAGATATCCGCATAACATTGCGTATAGGATTATTCCACATGACCAAATATCAGAAAATAACCCATGGTATTCCTCTCCTCTAAGCATTTCAGGAGGAGCATAGCTTGGAGTTCCACAAGGAGTAGATAAGAGTGAACCTTTCTCATAAGAGGTAGATAAACCAAAGTCTGATATTTTTATATCTTTCTTGTAATCTAATAGAAGATTTTCTGGCTTAAGATCTCTATGAACTATACATTGGGAATGTAAATATTCCACTCCATCAATTATTTCTTGGAATATTCTACATGCTTCTAACTCATCCAATCGCTTTTTACTAACGATATAATCGAATAATTCCTTCTCCTCACAATATTCCATTACTATATACAAATTCCTGCTAGATTCCATTACCTCGTAAATTTGTATTATATTCTTGTGTCTTAACTTTTTTAAAATATTGATTTCCTTTTTTATTCTATTTATGTCTTCTTCGTCTTGTATTTTATCTTTATCAAGAATTTTTATCGCAACTTTTTCTTTTGTGTGTATGTGCGTTGCAACTTTGACTTTTGCGAAGGCACCCTCTCCAATTGTCGCTCCTAGAATATATGGCCCTTTATGCTTAGTTATACGTCTTTCTTCTCGTTGGGTTTTAAACGAAGCTATAACCTCTGATGTTGAGTCTCTTCTATTTTCTATTAAATCTTCATTGTCCATTTGTTATTTTTTTAACAATTTAATCATAATAAAAATAATATATTAAAAAAATTATTTGTTGATAATATTAGGATTATTTATATTCATAACTTTTGATGATTCATTTTTATCTTCATCTCCTATTAAGATGACTAACCTAAATTCGTTTAAAATTTTAATGATTATTACTTCTCTGGTTTCTCTTTTGACTTTTTACTGAATTTATTGCAATCATTTAGATCTTCGACTGCCATAACTATTTTATATATGTTATCACATGAATATATATGTGAATTTGTAAATGTTGACATTTAATTATATTAAATATAAATCATTTTATTTAATAAAATTAACTTAAAACGTATTTAGGCATTTTCAAAAGAATTCCAACTTCCTGAAAACTCAGTCTGTATATTGAAATTCTCCTTCTGTAAATAAGACTCATGAAGGAATTTCATGTATTGATCGAAAGATGGTCTCCCATCGTACGTAACTTGATACTTTACACTATAATGATCATTATTCTCATACTGAATGGGGGTTAGGGTCAGCACGTCATTAATTATTGTAGTTGTTAGGACAGTGTATTTGTGAACGTTTGGTTTGTATCCAGTCAGGTAGAAATAATCGATAACATTTTTATATTTTAGAGCATCAAAATCGCTGTAGGAATTCTCATTCACTATCTCCACAAAAACATCAAGTGTTCCTTTCCATTCGTTGGCAATAAATCCTATAAAAATATTTTCTTGATCTGGAAAGTCCTTAACTATATAATCAAGCGTTTCTTGAAGGAGTTTAAGAGAAGCTTTGAATATGATGTTACTAAAATTTGAATTTCCTAAGATTCTTCTTTCCATATCCACAAGCGAAATGTACTCAAATCCGAATATTTTCTGTGTATTGTGGTAGCTAATCAATGCACCATCCATACCTCCTATTTTAAGTTGAAACAGATATTTCAAAAATGCTCCTCGAATTAAATCGTAAAATTCTCTTTCGTAGCTTGAATGAATTCCGTGAAGCGAATTTACATCGTAGTCCAGGTAATCTTTGTAATTCATTACATCATAACGTATAGGAGCAACCGCTCTTGTTTTAATTTCGAAAACAATATCTCTTCCTTGACTGTCTTTCCCTCCACAATCAATTTGAGATCTTAGTAAAATCTTATCGTAACCGACGAATTTAAAGTAGTCGTCTTCCTTCAAAATTATTTCACTTCTTTCCAATGAGTTTTTTAAGTATTTCTTTTCAAATTCTTCCTCTGTATTAGTAAAAAGTTTTTCCATGTACTTTCCCATTTTCATTAGGATGATTTCTATTTTCGAATCAAAAACAGAATTTTTAGAAATGGCATATTTCTTGTTTTCAAGTTTACGAAGAATTACATTAGCCGGTTTTCTCTGAAACATCATGTACTTTAATGGGGCATTAATATATTCTTCAGAGAGATTGTAAAAATGCGGAGATTTAAAATTGATAAGCTTATAAAAGAAATGAGCTAAAGTCTCTCCGATTCCACTTGTACTTGAACAGTATTTATAATTATTTGTCAACATCAATTTTTTTAGATTCGGATCCTCATATGGTCTCATGTATGTATCCAAATTCTCTAACTGGATCATTTCTGGGGTCGGAAGGTTTTTAAAAAATTTGAGTTCCCTATTGGACATCTTTTCTATAGAACTAAGAGGATATATTCCTGGGTTTTTGACAACTTGCATCAAATTCGATTTCAAACTTGGAGCTTTGCATTTTTGATCGATTTCTATTTTATCGAAGTCTTTGTTCTCATAGCGTAGATCTTTCTTTCCCTTATTAGAATCGACATAAATACTTACAGATCTATTAATTTTCTCTTTGGGGAATATTTCATTTTTCTGTATTGATGGTAGCATATCTCTTAAAAATGTAGAAAGGTAATGCTCAGTGTTAATTTTCTTAACACAATAGTCGAATTCTCTATCTGCGTCGTCTTTTCCTGTTTGAATTTTTTGTGAGATCGTTTGATCTTCATTTAGTTTCGGAAAACTTTTTAGAATTTCTTTTAAATTTTTTGTTTTCTCGTTAACTTTACCTACTTTAGTACGAGAAGATTCTTGTAGTTTAGCGCTTTCTTGTTCATCTTTTTCTATTAATCTTCTTATTTCATTGATGGTTTGGTCATCGGAATAGTTTTTTCCTAAAATATTTTTTTCTGTTATTTCTCTGCCTTTCATTTTAATATGTTTGTTAATAACTTCTTTGACCGTCGTTAACACATTTGATTTATTGAGATTTTCTGGATTTACATCTAAAGAAATAAAATTAGATATTTATTTGATACTTTTGAGAAATTCATAAATTTCCTTGTCTAAGGGAATTTTCAGTGATTCCTCATCAGCAGCCAAAAATTCTTTGAAATATTCTTCAGCATTTAAGTTATACTTAGAAGTCTCTGTCTTATAGAAAGGTTTTGTATTTCTCTTAGGATTATTTTCTTCTCTTTCCATTTCATATATTTCGCCTGACTCTTCCTCATTTTCAATTGAGTTAAAACTAGAAAAATTAAATTTATTGAATCCAATTGGATATTTATTATCATATTTAGTTTTAATAAGCGTGTTTGTGTTTTTTAAATATTTGAAACATTTTTTTGTATTTGCAGTCAGAAATTTCAACATTAAAATGTTAAAATATTTTTTATTAATAAATTGAGTTAAATTAAAATTAAATGAATTCAGCATCTGCAAATAAATTGTTAGATAAAATTCCAAACTGTGTAATTGATGCTGATGGAATATTCAAGTACATTCAAATTCAAGTGAAATCAAGAACATCGAGTGAATCGAAATATGTTGTAAGAGGTTATTTAAAATATGACTATCATGCTAAGAATTACTCTGATTTTCAAAGTATAATGAAATATGTTGTATAATATTTTTAGGAGAATTAAATTTCTTGGGATTAGCCAAGGAGGCCTCAACGAGATGTATGGGAGGAGGAAGAATAGAGATTGATAAAAATAACAAGAAGATTTTTGTTTATGGATATTCGCAAGGTATAAACTTTTTTATTTTGTCATTCAGCTTATGGCCAGTGTGATCATCAAATTAGCTGTGATATCATAAAAGAATCTTTCCCTAATCATGAAATTAGTTGGAGTAATGAAGGCTATTGATAGTCCTGGTATAAGATTTGAAAAATTTTGAAAAGGTTTATAAAGATAGATATTTAAATGATTAAAATTAGTCATAATTATGCTTTCTTATATATTTTTTTATTTTCAATTTGTGTTTAATTGATTGAAAGCCTCAAAAATTAAGCTATAAATTATATAAAAAAATTTTAGATTGATTCTGGTGTTACTTACTAGTAAATTTTTAAATTTTAAGCTAATCATAAGCATTCTTAATTCAAAATCAAAAAAATTTTCAAGGGATAGCTTTCGAAAAGTTTAAAAGAAAAAAAATCTATTTATATTTTTCAATTTTTGGTTCTTAAGACACAATCATTTAAAATGATATGATAAAAATAAATCTTATTAGAAATAATAAAAGAAAAATTATAAAATATAGGTGATTTGATAAAATAAGAAGTATTCATAAAATTAGAACAAAAAATAATAAATCTAATGATTTATTGATTCATTTATAGGTACTCCATCTTCAAAAATAGAAAAACAATCAAATGAAAATATAAAAAGCTTGAAATTTCTTTTCAAGAACTTAGAGACAAATCAAAATATTTACAAATAAAAAATAGGGTTCAAATATAAACGAATAAAGAAACACGGAAATTGTTATATTGATAAATCAAAAATGATGAATCAAAACCTACAGCCAACTTAAACTGTTATTCCATTAAGGTGAATACGACATAGGGTTGATTAATAGACATACAAATAAAGAAAGAGTTGTAATACAATCAAGCAAATAAATATGTCAAGCCTGGAAATTATGCCTCATAACTAATTCTGATAAACATCTTAAGACTTAGTCTAAAACGATTTAATTAATATATAAATTCTCTCAAATACAATAAGGCTGTAATTGAATCTATTAGAGAAGGGAAGACATGACAATCTCTAAAGTTAAATTTTTATTATATTATATCAGAAAAATTTCGGCTTTGAAAATTTTAAGAGATTAAAGAAGAATATATTGACCAAGTAATCTATTACTGTTTAAA
>Ga0169931_10002888_pt1 | contig 27687 bp, 10 predicted proteins | sample Kivu_15m_20L_FD_129675 | JGI IMG/M metagenome (GOLD analysis project Ga0169931, IMG submission 129675) | Freshwater microbial communities from Lake Kivu, Western Province, Rwanda to study Microbial Dark Matter (Phase II) - Kivu_15m_20L... | ecosystem: Environmental > Aquatic > Freshwater > Lake...
AAATAATTACTGAGATAACTTGATGATAAATTCACTGCCGTAATGCAATAGTATAATTAAAAGTTAGCCTAAAGCCGAAACAACTATTCTCAGATCAGCGCTATGAAGGAAAGCGTTGTTTTTTCTTTGAATTAAACCCTTCCATTAGAATAAGGAGGCTCTTAAAGCAATATTGGGGCTGCTTGTAACCAGTTAGGTAATTTTCACATAAAACGTAATAAAAATAAAATTGGCAATCATGTAAGCATTCAGGCCATTCATAGACTTACCAATCTTTCAAATTAGATCAATTAATTTCTTAAAATATACAATGGCACTTTGTATTCTTCAAAAAAATAGAGTTTATAGTCAAGTTTTAAACTCAGTGAATCTTCAAATTTGTTGATGTAAAAATCTAGTGGTATTGCACCTTCGACCACAGCTATGTATGCTCAGACTCCCTCGAAAAATAAAAGCAGCAGAAAAGTTCTTATTGGAGCTTACACCTTGAATGTTAAGAAAATAGTCAAGTTACTCGAAAGCAGACCTTTGGTATAATCTTTAGCTGAAATGCAAGATATTGTCAAATCATTTCGATGCATTAGTGTTTAATATGAGATTAAATCTCTTTAATGATTTTATTTATATGAAAAAACTATCTTTTTTAAACATATTGATTGTAATAATAATATTTTGAAAAAATGGAGGTTAATTTCAGTTAGCCAAAAAGCAAGGCTTTCACTATTTTTCTCAGGTTCTTGCAGATGACTACATCAATCATCTTATCACTTTTGGTGACAAAACTGTCGTCTTCTGATAACATAACATGCTAACACGGTTCATACAATCTAGTATTGGTATCAAGCATAATCTTGTTTGTGGCAGCTGGAATAGGACTACTTGTAAACCATTGCAAAAATTAATTCAACAAAACAGTATTTTTTGTTTTCGCTTCGATTTGTCTGATTCTATCAACTATTTGCTTAATCGGGGCCTTCACTGGATATTCTTCAGATAATGTATGCGCATCGAACAAAATACAATACAAATTCGCAATAATCGATATTTTTTTTACAGTTGCTATCAATTTGGCAATTCTGTTTCTATCTTTCTTCTGGATTCAACGCTTTGCTAATAGTCCTGGTAACCTTACATGGCCTATTCTATTTTTCTACAGTTGGCCAGCTTAACTTATGAGTCTTATGGTCGTGATAGGGATCATTTCTTTAGTCGTTTTTTTGCTTACTCTTATTTCGAATTTGATCGCATATGGAACAGGTGTTACTGTTAAAGTCAAAAAAATAGTTGTTATTTGTTGGGTCTTGTCACTTTTGTTGATGATAGTCAATTAAATACTTGCAATAGTAACTCTTTTAGCTAAGAGTTAAGTCAAAAGTTTTGAAGATTTGTCAGCAAAAATGCTTCTGTAGATGTTTATCGGGATAAATGCTTTGTAATTTTTATTTTGGATTCTAGGAATGATGACTTTGCGCTTTTAAAATGGGGACAAAGTGAGAGATGCACTGCTCAGTTTCGGAAAGGAGGAAGGCTAGATATAACAAAATTTTAATGATTAAGAACAAGACAACAGGAGGTTTGGGACTTTAAAATGATTTAAGCTAATCTAATCTATTAAGTTATAAGCTCTCTACAATAATTCATATTAAATTCCAGCTAAAACAATTATAAATTCCAGTTAATTGAAAATCTATTGACCGTTACACCTACTTAAAAACATTGATTTTTGACTATAAACAGTTGATATTTTTTACAATTTGTCCTTGAATTATGTATCAGTAATTTTTCTATCGAAAAAATGGTAAATCGAGGTAGAAGGTCAGAAGAATAAATGCTTAATTCCAATTTATTCGAACTTTATTAACATTTAACACCTATATGCAAAGTACTGAACACTAGTTTTCTCTTTTCATACCGCTAAGCAAGCACCCGAGTCTAGCTTAGCAACTCATAAATGACCCCTCTTAGGTCAAATGTTCTTTCTTTTAAGATTCTCAAGACATGAACCAACATCATCGTTTAGTATCCCTATAAATAAAATCGAAGTGGCTTTTACAACTAAGCTAAAATGGTCAGATTATCTCTTTCCTCGAATTAAACTGGACTCACTCCTTCTAGATTCAGAGCATACCTAATCCTGATTCTTAAAAATAAAATCAAATTTCAATGATTCCGATCTCAATTTTATTCAAAATAGTCATGCCTTAGTCAAAAAACGTGAAACTAAGAATTATTCCTGAAGATAGATAACATCTATAAATTTTTAGAACTGTGCTGTAGAAAAAATGTATCATGCAAGAAGGGAATTCGACCATTTTCAAGCCAATAAAGAGAATCGGAAGAGGTCAAAGTGCTACTGTATACAGCGTTCAAAATATGCTAAGTAAAAAAACTCAGGCGATCAAAAGCATAAAAAAATAAAATGAATAAAAAGTTTCATCAATTATTAAAGAGATAAATATTTGGAGAAAATTGGATCATCCACATATTTGTAGCCTGCATTCTGTATATCAATCCGAAACTTCGATTTCTCTTGCAACATAACTTTTTTAGCTTTCGCTTTCAGCACTAATAAAAGCCAAAGGTTTTCCACCTCGTGACTTGACTGTTAGATTTTTAAAGCAAATATTAGAAGCAGTTGTCTATATGCATAGCAAAGGAATCATTCACAGAGATATAAAGCCAGAAAATATTATGATAAGAAATAATAAAAATTTAAAGTAGGCTGTTCTTATTGATTTTGGCTTAGCTTATGAGTTAGGTTCTTAAATTTAAGAAGATTCTCGATGTGGAACTCCAGGTTACACGGCGCCATAAATACTGAGCTTGCCTTAAGGCTACAAGAAGGTGACTTATGGATCCAAATGCGATGTTTTTTCAATAGGAGTTGTCGCTTACATGCTGTAAATAATCAATTATTTAGATTTTTTCATAAATTTCCTTTCGAAACTAAACAAAAAAACGAAATAATAAATTTGAATCTCTAATGTAAAGTATAATATCCGGCTGTAAGTGAGTAAGTAAGTTAAGACCTAATATTTTTGATTTCTCGTATGTTAGAGAAAAGCTAGACAGAAAGAGTAACTGCATAGGGTGCTTTGTAACTTCTATGTCAGTTAGCTGATAATACGGGCTCTCAAAAGGAGATAGTAAGTACAAAATAGTTCATAAAATGAAAAGAAATCTACAATAAATCATATGATTTTTTCATATATTTATTTTACGTTTTGAAATTTATTAATAATAAATATCGAAAAAAGTCATTAAAGCTAAATAATTCAATCACAGTTATCAAATTTCTTTTAAATTAAATATTAAAAGGAATGTGATTTTAAATATCTTTGACATAAATCAACAAAGTGCTCCGAACTAGAAAAACTTTTAAGGCGTTTCAATCATCATATTAATCTCGTAAGGAAGCAAGAATACTAATGACATTATCATCAGTATAATCAGCAAAATGAAAAGAATTCCTTACATTTTATATGTCGTTTTAATCCAAGTTATAGCCTCTAAATTATCAAATAGCTACGTTTCACATAGTAGGACGCCACGAAACTGAAAACGAAGTAGAAAAGAACAGAACTGAAAGAATGATAGAAATCACTCAAAAAGGCTATAGTCATCGCTATAAAAGCTGATGAAAAAATGAGAGGAGGTGAAGTCGAAGATGCAATATTCTTATCTATTCCCATTTCCAACCAGGCAGGAACTAATATGATAGCACCGCCAATACCTAACGATCCTCCTATAAAGCCAGCACTGAAGCCTAATATCATGGCTTGTTTCATAAAATTTTATGACATTCTGTCTTGTTAACTGCTGAAAACGTGTCCTAAACTTTATTTTTTTGAGTCTGAAGTTGAAATTTATTAAGCTATGGATCTAGCATAATATATCGAAAAGCCTAAGTGTAAAAAAACGCAAAACCACGTGCCAAATCCACAAGGTTCTAAACCTAGCAAAGAAGGAAATTGTTGTGAACCCTTGCATAGTAACAAAATAAGCGTGAAAATAATGATTTGTAGGAAAATAGATATTTGTCTCTTAGAAAAAGGCACTAGCTCCTACTTTAAAATAGCCTATAGTTATAAGTTTGTTTCTTGATTTTTCAAATCTTTAAGTTATATTGATTATTTTTGTAGCAAAGGCTATTTAGGTTTTTACTGAGAAAGCGCTTTATATTTCTGATAAGAAGACCATGCTATGAATGATAGGAGAACGGTGAACGATACAGTGATGATGAACTCGTTAATAAAATGATTGAAAATAGACTAGATTTATTTTTATTTACCCCGAATATTGACCCTGATACAGTCAAAGGCAGAGTAATCATCACGATTCTAGCATCAATAAGATTCCTTTTACCGTCACTAGTTCGTCTTCCGTAGTTCGAGTAGATAGATGCTACTGATCCGCCTATCAGGAATATGTATGTGATAGCCATACCGGCTTTTGTCTCATATCCTAGTCCCAAGATAAGAGATACGCTTATGATTGGCCCTCCCCCTATTCCAGCTGCCTACATCTAGGATAAATAACTTGAGAAATTCCAACAAAGAGAGCAATAAAGATGTAGACAGCGATGTCGTACAAGATATTCCCGATAGAATAATCTGACTACATTAAAAATAAAATAATAATTCTACAACATGACATCAAACATAACTTGCTTCTTAATACAAAAATATTGCAAATATTTTTTATATCTTTTTTTGATGTTATAGTCATATATATCAAATACTATTAGTAACTTATGTATTTCTTTTCAGGTAAAGCCTCACTTACTTATCCATCTTCCATTTCATATATTCCCCGATCTGCTATTGATACTCTTTATACAACATTATTTTGTTGATCTAACTACGCAAGAAAGCAAACCAAAAAAACCCTAGAGTTCCTACTACCAGGCAGTTCCTTACAGCGAATCGCCAATACTTATCATTTTTTTATATTGTAGCTTCATCTTTCAAAGGATTAGCCAACAGACGTCTCAAATTAAGTTTTTTAGCCATGAAAACAAAACCTCCGGCGACGCAAAGATATTTTAGAGGCGTGATTATTATTTTTCGTTTGAGCTACTATTTGAGGCTTAGATCTGCTTATTTAAAAATAATTAGTGAAGCGACTTCTTGAACTTTTTCCTCCATTTTTGCTTTAGAATTAAATTATAATAATTAGAGTAAATATTAAAAAAAAAAAATTACTTTATCTTTGTTAATTTTTCTTGAAGAATTTTTAGCTGAAATGAATGAAAATATTGTTTTTTTGATTATTTTTTTGAAAAGACATTTTTCATTTTTAATTATTTTTGAAGCTAAATTCACCTTATTTAAACTCACAAAACCTAAACTAAGATCTTAGATGACTTTTTTTTTAATTATTAAGAATGTTAACTTTACATTAGATAAAAAATATTATTTTCGCTATGCAATTATTTCAATTTAAAAGACTAACTATTTTGAAATTCAATATTAAGCTTGTAAATTTTCTATACTTTTTGATGCTTTTGTGATTGAAAAGCCTTGAAGAATCTAATACGAGCGGGCCAATATGTTTAAAAATATCAGCAGCAGCTTCTAAAGCAATCTTTTAAAAAATCGCTTTTGCAAACAAGATCTCACAAATAAAATAGTATTTTGGTACAAGCTGACTAAATATTTTATATTTTGTATTTAAGGCATTTTGAAGTTATTAATAATACGGGAGTACGCGCAAAATAATTTTGTTGTTTTGATATTTTAAGCAAAAAAACATCAAAAAAGATCCAGTTAATCGAAGAAACACCAGTTAAGTCAAATCTAGATTCTGAAGGGACGGGTTTATTTGGTTGAGCAGTTTATTCACTTTTTGTACTATAGCCGGCGGGGGGCGATATAATCTATAAAGTAGAACAGCCTCCCCTACCATGCAAACAGAAGAGTTTTAAATTTCAGACAATTATTCTTATCACTCTGTTTAGTACTAGTGCCTCAGTAAGTTATCTCTTCATTCAGCTCCCAAAAGTTATCAAGATCTCATCGAAAGTCAAAGGGCTGCTCGGAAATTCGTAAGTGAACTGGGTGATCTTAGTGAAAAATCCTTGCCGGAATCTCTTGCCACTTATTGCTAAAAAGCGTCAGTCTAGATCAGCAGTTCCCAGGCAGTGCTCGATTTAGTTGATAGCAGGCTGAATAAGTTTGTGATGACTAATATAGAATGATTAAAAATAATCGTCTGAAGAAGAACTGGAGTGAAGACGATATCGCACTACTGGTGTGGTTTGTTGGCAAGTATATGCAGCAACGAGATATCCAGTCCCACGAATTCCTTGTACTAATGTTCTTAGGAAGAATAGAAAAGACTGGAATACTATTGCAGCCGTTATTCCTGGAGCTACTGCCAAAAGCTGTCTTTTCAAATTCGTTAGTTTAAAAAAGTTTCGACTAGCTCAGCACAAATGGCAGAAAGAATAAGAAAAAATTTTGTTTTCTATCGTCAGGTATATTTAGTCTTAGTCAGCTAACTTGGAACCAGTAATTGGAAGAATATCGCTGAAAAATTATATGAAAATAGTCCCAAAAAAAAGATTTTTAGAACTGCCAAACAGTGTCGCGAGCACTGGAGCTGCTATTTGAGTCCTTAATTGAAAAAAGGGCCTTGGGACAGATAAGAAGATAGAAAATTATTAAAAATAGTTCTTTAGAGAGATTGTCAAAAAAAATGGTCGATCATAAAGGAGGAGTTTAGAGGCCGTACCTAGAATGCCCTTAAAAACAGATACAACTTATTGATTGAAAAACAGCGCAGATAGAGTGAATTTACAAATGAAATCGAGTTAATAATAGAAAATCTTAACCAAGAATAGACTGAAAAATAACAAGAAAATCAAAAAGGTGCTTAATAAAATTGCCAGAATATTACGAAAAAAGCGAGCAGTTTATCTTAGAGTGAGCAAGATATAGTAATTTAAACAGAAGCAAAAATTAGTACACGCACTGAAGGTTCAGTACCTTTGGTTCCATAATAGCATAGAAATGTCAATGTTCCCTATAATCCTAAAGGATTCATCGTTTTTTACAACGGAACTGAAGGAATGAATATGCCTCATTGGTTTTTTCCCATCTGATTGATCATATACAACATGCGATCAGCTATTATATCTATAATTGACTCGATAAATTAGTATAATTGCCGATGAAAAAGCAGACTGACAACCTGTCTCTTTAAATTAAATCCATAGATCAACCTATAGACTCTGTAAGTCAGATTGTGTGGGACAAGCACAACCCTGTGCCTTCCTTTGTGACTGCTTCCTGGGATGGCCACATCACATACTATACCATAACACATCAGGGTGTTGTTAAGGGCTGGCATTATTTTCTCAAGCAGCCTGTCTTGAGCGTAGATTTACATCCTGAAAACATAGCTTTTGCAGGACTATCTGATGGTTCGGTGATCTGTGTAAAGCCAAAATAGAACGCGGAAATCTTTCTCTATTGTCATTAGAAGCCTATTTGCAAATTGTTCTGGATTTAAGAGAAAAACATTTTAATTAGCTTGGGATTTGATCAAGTAATGTTCTGTTGGGATTTAATCAAAAGATAGAAAAAATAATACATTTTGCCATTTAAAACAATCATTGCATACTAAAGCTATCCTTATCTTCTTTTAGGTTCGAATGAAAACAAATTAGCACTCATGAATTTGAACATTTTTCCTGAATTGACCCTTCCAACTATTGAAGACTATCAAGATATTGGACTGTAAACATATAGTAAACTTAACTGTTGCATGCTAAGAATATAAAAAAGAACCATAGCTTTGGGTACTATTGATGGCAAATCGTTATTAGTTACTTTTGATTAAAACTTAAAAATGAAAAAACAGTGGTCTAACTAAGGACAGCGTAAGATAAAAAATGGGAATTTGTTAGTTGGCCAGGTTAACGCAATAAGTCTAGGAATTTATAAAGATAATATATTTTTAGTCGGTGGAGGCAGTTTTTCATTGGAGGTTCAGAATTTGTTTCAGGGCAATAGCACAATACTGGCTTCAGTGAATCGAGGAGATGGAGCTGTAAATGCTTTATGTTTGAATCCAGCGATGAATTACTTAGTCTATTCGACCGGGTGCGATTGGAGCTCAGGTCTTTATGAACTACAGGCTAAAACACGCACAGTCCTTCATATTTAATAACTTACTCCTCTTAAGTTGAGCCAATATGTCAAAAAATGATTAGCATTCAATAAGTTTAGTATCTGTAGATATTAGTTAAGACTAAATGATGTCATAAAAAAACATAATTTTGATTTATTTATTATTGAACAAGACATTAAATAAAGCCACAATAGTCGAAACGGTCATTGTAAATTTTATTTATATTATGATACATCACTTCCAAGGTATTCCGACTTTTTTTTATTGCCGATATATTTAAGTATGAAGACGCTCAGTACTTCGCCCATTAATTGACTCTCGAGTCGATAACTTCTTCATACTATTTACAATCTATCGGCTTGAATTTCTTTTTTCGATACTGCCCGAAGACATACGTTTACTAAGACTGATTTATTAAAGTTTTTTTTAACTATGAATCGATTGATCGCTATCATCTTCGTCGAAAATTTCTTTTATTGCTCGCTCCATAAGATTTAGATTAAGTTTAATCTTTTCGATTATTCTTTCAGCTGGGATTTTAAATCTTTATTAATCGAAAATATTTTTGTTAGTCGATTTGCCTAATTGAGCAGGTATTCTGCTTTTTAATTTTTGATTATGGGCTTTAGTGTCTCTCAGAATTTCCTCTTGTATACGAAGAAGCGAGCTATTGTGCGTGTTTCTTCGCAAGCTAGTTCTGTTTTTGTAAGATATATCGTGCTGCATTTATATGATAAATTCTAATTTTATTGATAAACATTTATAAAATAAAATGTTTTTTGATTATTATCGTAAAATACTATGAAAGCTATGGTTGAAATCTATAAATTTAATAAAACTAAATATTAAAAATCAAATTTTTGATCGCATAGCATTTTTGTTATTAATTATAACAGAAATGAAAAAGAAAGTTAGCTTTTAAAAACTTACTAAAAGTAAATCAACGCTAAAAAAAACAAAGGCAAACATAATAAGGCAGTCTCATCAAATTAATACAGTTCATTTAACTGATCTTTGTTTGTCTTAAAAGATAAAAATAGGCGAACTGATACTAATCTTAGAAGAAAGAAAACAATAAAATCAGTTTCTTACATAAGAAAATAATAAACTTCGATAGCTAATAAGATAATATGAGTCAAAAAACACATAATTAGAGGAGAAATACTAACAAAAAAATATCTAGAATCTGCACCTTACAACTTATATTGAAGAATTAGAGCAATCTTACAAAACTTAAAAGACAGAAAAACATAAATTTACCATACAACTGGATTAAACTCTGCAAAAATTAAGAGAATCTTAAATCAAAAAAAGCAAAATAGAATATTTTAATCAGACAGTACAGACTGTAAAAACAAATATCTTGATTAATAGTAGTACACAAACTAACTAAATGAATCGATAGTCAGACTTAATGCCGCTTACGACGATAAATTACAGCAAATCATTTGATAAAATAATGAAGGCTCCTTTAAAATAAACCTACTCGAAAACAGTAGGACTTAAGGCATTTTTGAATTAATCGCAATAAAGAAAATCTTCTGATTCTGAATAAGAAAGCTGTGGGCTGTTATCAAGAAAATGGGAACAATTAAAATAGCAAAATCGATAAAGTCTGCAAGCAAAAACAAAAATTTAGAAAGATCACATACAAAAATTTGCTTTTTTATAGTCTATGCCCACACAAAAGCAATAGATTCAAAATTTTGATCAGCAATAGCTTAACAAATGGTTGAAATCTAAAAATTTTTGTGCTAGCAAACTTATGAAATTAGGTGGTGTTAGTATTGACAAAACAGAGAAAAGATCCTCAGAATCACCTTAAGTAAGTTATCTAAGATCACCTTCTTTTAATCAGAACGAACAAAAGTTGACTACTTCTGGCAGAAAAAAGTAAGCCTATTCATCAAGATAAATAAACTTTTTTGAAAGCAATCTGTTGTAGCTCGCATAATCGAAAGATTCATAAAATTGATTGATATTGCTTAAGAATTCAATATTAAATTTGTATAAAGATATTTTGATTTACAACAAAGTAGGCTGAAGGTTGTTATTTCAAATTATTTGTATATGATATTTTTTAAAGTTTGCTATTATTTAGATGTAAAAGTAAGAAAACAGTCAAAACGATTAGCTCGATCAGGCTTTTGTGTAAACTGACCCGAACAAAACTTTCTCAAATCCGAGTATGAACACCGACTGGAATCTCTTAGATGATCCAGCTCTAAATGACTAACCTCGCAATTTTGAATAAGCTTTTCACGAGCTATCCCAAAAAGATTTCAAGTAATCAGCAGTTGGTAATAACTTTAACCAAATAAATCAAAGTGCAATAGTCTTTCACGAAAAAGCATAAAAATTCACAAAAAGTTCAACAAGTTATGTTACCAAACAAATCGCGGAATAAGATGACGAGGAGTTAAAAGATTTATACAACGAAATGTTTGGAGGGAATAAGAAGCAAACGAATAAACGTTGATTCTACAAACATGTCCTTTTAATTCTCTATTTAAAGTTAAACATATAAGAATATTTATTGATAGTTGTAGCCTATACGATCTTATCACCACAAATCTTTTAAAAAACATTTATAAGGAATTAATTTTTATATTTTTAAACAGATATTTTGATTGCTTCAATCAGTTCACGTAATGGATTTTGACATTAGCGAATTGCCTGTAGCCATCTATTCCACACTCCCGACCGTAACCACTTTTAGCCACTCCTCCACTGGGGAAAGATGTCTCAGACTTAGGAATTTAGTTAACGAAACCTAGACCACAACGAATTTCGTCCATCACTTGTTCTCCTCTTGAAGCACTGAATACTGAGGCTCCTAAACCGTAACTTCCTGTATTGGCCAATTTGATAGCGTGCTCGTCGTTTTCAACCTTGAACAATTGGTAGACAGGACCAAATAGTTATTCGTCCCAAACTTAATCAGAACCTTCGATGACGGTGATAGGGAAAAACGGTTTCTTCATTTCACTGCGTTGATAAGAAATTTTGTATGATTTCGGAAGTTTTGTTAACTGCTTAGATAAGTTGTCGTGCAGGTCTTACCTTGCCAATGGTCCCATTTTGGTATCTCTGTCCATTGGATCTCCATATTTTACTTTAGAAAGACCTTCGATAAGCTTAGATTTGAACTGGTCATAAAGACTGCTGTGAACGATGAATCTTTTTGGAGAGAAACAAACTTGACCAGCATTGAAGCAGCGACCTCTGACTGCTTAACTGACTGCCAAATCTAAGTTAGCATCATTTAAGACCACAAAAGGGTCGTTACCACCTAGTTCCATGACTGATCGCTTTAGATACTGTCCTGCTTTGGCAGCGATTATCCCTCCAACAGCAGTAGATCCAGTGAAACTTACACCTGAAACTGAGTCATATTTAAATATTTGATCTATTTGATCATAAGTTGTGTAAACATTTTGAAACTATCCATTATTTAGACCGGCCTTGATCATTATATCTTCGACAACCCGCCCTACATTGGGACAGCTATCTGCGAATCGGGCCATGATTACGTTTCCAAGAAGCAAGTTAGGAAGACCACCTTTCAAGCTAAGATATAACGGGAAGTTAAAAGGAACTAAAAAGTATAAAATTCCAGTAGGGAAATATTTTACAAAAGCGTGTTTCTTAGCACCTGCGTTGACTTCTTGAGGCAATATAGGCTGATAGTTTTCACTATAGTATTTGCAGAATCTGATAGTTTTGCTCACTTCCATCTCTGCTTCGGTGATAGTTTTTCCCATTTCGTATGTGATTGCCTCAGAAGCAATTTTATGATGTTCTTGAAATACTTATCCAAGTCTAGCAATTAGTCTCGCTCTTTATTGAATAGTTCTTTTTCTGTGAATTTCATAGCCCTGCTAAGCTCTTTTAATCTTAACATCGAGTTCTTGGTTGGTTAAAAATTTAACAGTTTCCCTGAGTTCCCCAGTGTACGGATTTTTGGATACAATTTTTCTCATAAGATAGATATAATGTGTATTACCACAAAAATGTAATCTTACTAAAACAAAGGAAAATTATAAAATCATCACAAAAATGAAAGAAAGTCTTATGATTAAATCTCCCAAGGGCTCATCTTTTCTATATTGCTATTTGTTAATTTATTTTAAACAATTTTTTCGGGTTTTTAGCATTTACTGCTACTACTTTTGACAAGTCTTTTGTAGATATTAGTTTTAGGGCGCTTTTGAAGCCTGCAATAAAGTATTTTTTACATCGAAGACTGGCTTACTACGATTCCGAACTTATTTTTGTCTAAAATTCTATTAGTTTGAGCACTCATCGATTTGGAAAATCGACTTGAGTTTACTGTATTTTCAGGCGGATATTTTCTTGGACTTCGAACAAACATCTCAAGAGGTATAAAGCTATGTCTTCTTATCAGTTTTTGTTCCTTTTCTTTTTAGCATGGTTTCAAGGGAGATAGAAATGTCTTGATAAATTTCGGTGGATCTTTTTGAGTTTTGATTTTTGGCGATTCTAATAACTTTTAGCGATCAACTTATCTTCTCGAATGAAACAAAATTTAGTCGCTAAACATATTTGGATCCTCAGATTAATTATAGTGATCGTTTTAGATTAAACTATCAACGGTTATTATCTTTCTTTTGTGTCTTAGATTGATGCTCGTGACGAGTTTTTCAGTTTTTATTATTGACATCTATTTAATAACTATATTTGCTTAAGTTAATTTGACAAAATATTAGAAAAAATCATTAAACAAGAAAGCTATAAATTTAAGCTAAGAAACTTCATAGCTGAATTAAACTTCATAATTGATCTTTAATTATCTTATATATATATATATTATAAATGACAGATTTTCACGATTTAAACTAACAAAAACGTAAAAATGCATTTATGAAGATGAATCATAGACCAAATTTTCAGATAGATTCAATCCAAATAATGCATCTCATCCGCGTGCTTGTATTCTTACTTTGATATTCAAAGCTCTTGCATTTGTCATCTACTTAGCGATCGGTATCATACTTAACGATTATGTAACGTATCTTTTGACAATTGCTTTAGCTGTCACTGATTTTTTCATAGTCAAAATGCATACTGGTCGATAGTTAGTAAATTTGGACTGGTGGAGTCATATTAAAGAAAAAGGCTTTGATGTATGGCTTCCAGAATAAGGAAAAAATGGAGAAGTTCCTCACAAAGTTGACAAAACAATATTTTGGGGTGCCCAGATAGCTGCTCCTTTGATTTGGGGCATTCTAGCAATCGTGAATCTTTTGACACTGAGTCCCTTAAAAGTATTTTGAATTCTATTTAGGTTTTAGTATGTGTCATATGCGGAGGACTTTTAGTCATAAACTTTATCTCTTTTATGAGCAGTAGATCAAGTAAATAAAAATTAACATAGAAGTGAAATAAGCTTTAGATGCAAAAAAATCTATATAAACTAAATGATAGCAATAAATATTTAAAATTAAGGCTTCTATTAATTTTTTTAACTTTGCACGTATCATAAATTATCATTCTTAAGTGCCGTATAAGGTTATAAAAGGATGCTGAAGACATTACTCACAATTAGCTCGCAAACTTGGCTACCAGCTAATCAAATTTTTGATAAAACCTTTTGCAAACTAACTCAGGTGCTCAGGAATTTGAAGTTAGTTATGGTCTTTCTAAATAGATACAGAAGTACGTTTATAATTTTTTTCATCGTTTATTTTTTACTAAAATGATAAAAAGGAGTTTTTCCAGTAAGAAGCTCATAGGCCATAACTCCAAGACACCACTGATCGATACCTGGCCCATATTGTTGTCCTTCTAAAATCTAAGGCGCGTTGTAATCGAGAGTTCCACAAGGTGTAGATCTCATATAGTTTTCACTGCAATAGGCTGCACATCCGAAGTCGCATATTTTACACACATCCTGAATGAGCTATTAAATACGTAAGAAATGACAACATTTTATGGCTTTATATCTCTATGTGCGACTTATTTAAAGTGCATATATTGAATTCCTTTGAGAATATCGGCCATGTAGAGACTTACTTGTTCCTAGGGATTTTCTTTTTTCTTTGTTTTATTGAATAAATTGCCTCCTTCTAAGTATTCTTGCAATAAATAGATATGTTCTTTATCATCAAATACTGTGTAAAGTTTGACTATGTTTGGGTGATTGAAGTAAAGCTGTAGCTTTATCTACATAGCTAATCGCTATTTAAGCTTCTACGTAACCAGTTTAGCCTTTTTTATTTGTTTTAAAGCGTACAAACTATTTGTTTATTTGTGATACACCGAAAAGACTTAACCTAGCTGACCTTAACCTAGCTTTTTTAAGATTGAAAACTCTTCAATACTTACTTTTTTAACAGAAGAATCTTAAAAAATGATATCAGCCTCCTCACATTTGACGCTAATACTTTGAGTTCTTTTGAAAAGTGATTTTGATATTTTTTCTGGATTAGCTGATTCAGTTTTTTTAAACGTAGTCTCATTCATTTTTCCTTATGAAAAACTATCAGTAATAGATTCCTATCCTTAAAAGCATCGCTATACACTTGCAGATGAAACATCATTTTTAAAAGATTCTGGAGAAACTGCTTTTTTGTTGGGTATTGTTTACGAATTGTAGATATTTTACGTTTAGTTTTTACCAGAGCAGTCTACAACTCGAATAGATATCGTTTTTTGAAAAATATTATTAATGTCTTCACCACTCAAAATAGGTGTTGTTTTATCAACTATAGTCTTACGAAGACACTGCTGAGGTAAAAACGAATGTTATGAAGTTATATCGTAAGAACCTTTTCTGACTTTTTTAGGAGTTATAAGCACCTGTTCATCTAAACTACCAGCCGCAGTATTCACAGTTGGAGTTTTTTTGAGAAAGGAAGGAGTATTGGTGTGAGATTTATGAAATGAGTTTACTTGTCTCTAACAATTAGCGACCTACATTTTATATTTATATTTCTACTAATCTATTTACTAAACTTTATGATTCTCCAATATATATTTTTTAATGATTCAGCAATAAATGAACGAATCGCTATCTCCGTGGAATGCCTCTCTTGCTTTTTAAGAAACAAAGCAAAATTCTAATAGTAAAAGAAAATCTTCAATAGGCAAAAAAAGAAACTTTTAGATCAATACATTTAGAGCATCTACAGCTAATATAGTGATGAAAAAAGTTTAAAGACCGCCTATCAGACTACAACAAAGAATATAAGTTTTTGTTTCAAATACATAAAACACACATATGAATTTTCGATCGCAACATTTTCACAAAATGCATAATAAGGACATATAGATTGATTTACCATATCAAACAATCTAGTTCAAAATCAAAAGAATGCCTTATAAAAAAATAAGATAACCAACAGTTAGCCACCCAAAACATACCTTTCAACCCAATCGTATAAGTAGCTATAGCAATTTCGTTAAATAAATCAACTAAATCAATAAAATAAGCTTGCCTACAAGAAGTCCACAAAGTTTATTAAATTTTCATGCTATTTAAGAAAAAATAAGTTCAGGGCAGTATTAGAATAGAAAAATAAAGATTCGTCAATAATCATATAAAGCTCCAAAAACGTAGTCTAAAAGAAGACAGAACCACAATAATCCTTAGCAAAAAGTTCATATACTTGATAGAATTCTTTGTAAATTTTAATGAAAATTATCTGAATAAAGCCCTTATTTATTTTTTTTAGCTAGTTTTATACTTGTATTTAAGAATATAGATCGTTATTGAAAATGAGCGATGACCGACCTATAAAGCCTGATCAGTAGTATTTAGATCAGTTTATTAAAAAAATAAGTCAAGTTTAAACAAAAAAATATCTCAAAAGACGATCTTAGCCTATGCTTTCTTGTCAAGTTACAGCACAGATCTCTAAGTAACATTAACGATCACCTCAAAAGCAATCAACAAAATCTAAGGCATAAATATATAAATAAATCAAACGTAAAAACATACTTAAATTTGGATAGAAGAAAGCGCCTCCTGTTTGTGTAAAATAGTAGCCCAAAAAAATCAATCCTAAGAACATGTAAGTGAATCTCTACAAACCAAAAAGATTTATATAAACTGAAGAGAAAAAATAGGCGACAAATAAGACAAAAGTGCAAAGTACTAAAATGTATGATAGAGAACTCGATAACAAGATTTAGTATGAAAAGCTTTTGTAAATTTATAAAAAATAAATGCTAAAGTTTTAAGAATAGAAAAATTAATTTCACAGATAAGCTTCTAAATTAAACTTTAAACAAAAGATCAAAGACGAATAAGGACTCTTGTTTTCGAAAATCAGAAGTTAAATCGCTAAATCATGTGTGTCTGCTGAATGGATTGCAAGTTAAAACCAGCCATCAGTTTCTAAAAAATAGAACAAAAAACTCATCTAAACAGAAACAGTAATTAATAAACCTAGATTGACAAAAACTTACTCAGCTGCGCAAATAAAAAAATAACTTGATCAAACCTTTGAAAAAAGATAACAAATAAAAACTATGCTTCTCGATCTGAAGATGCCTGTAAGAGAGCATAAATATAAAATATCACAAATAGATTTACTTCCTGCCTTTGATCCAGAAACGCTTTATGAATATATAGATCCTTAAGAGCTAAATTACTCTAAAAACGTACTTTATAAGTAAGCTTTAGCTACTTTTGACAAAAAATTAAAAAATGCAGAACAGGTCAAAAAACAATTTGTTAAATAAAAACGATGTAGTCGCTATGAAGGATGGGACTAAGTCTGGGCTCCAGGCAATCAAAGAGTTATGAAAAAACAATAGTAAGACTATAAAGTAGCATGGCTTCATAACGGAGATGTCAAACAATAGTTCGGAAAAGACATAATCACATATTTTAGTAAATCTAAAGGAATTTTAAAAATATAATTTAAAAAGTAAATTCCAGTATACTATCATCATTAGCTTAAACAGATATGGAGGTATTTAGAAAACGGAAAAAGATAGATTGTTTTTGCAAACGGAAGAAAATAATTGTTACCAGCATCTAATTGATTTTTTGTTAAACAATAATAATAGAAAAAAATAATATAAATAAACTTTTTTATCAAAAAGACTTAGCTCAACTATCGTTGTCTTCATTTATCATACTCTACTTGATAGCTCCACCTATCGACCCAAGCAAGTTGAGTTCTCTAAAATCAAAATTCATTTTTCGTTCGTCTTTTCCTTTTATAAAAGATTTTTTGAGTTCTTACTGTCTATCAAAAAGTCCATTTATAGATTAGGCCCAATTGTTTCGAGATAAAATCAGTTTAACATCAACTTCAGATTATTAGTTGTATTTAACCAGTTCTTGGCTGAAGAAATTGTTAGATGCTTGTTTGGAGTTAGCTAATTATTTTTCTGAAAACTCATAAGCTGATCTTCAGCCGTTGGCAGACTAAATTTGCGAGATATTCCTTTTTTCTTTAAAGGACTTCTTTCGTTTTTGTTTTCTTACTCTTTTCTTTGATCCTTATATATAATACTTTAAATAATCGCTTCTTGATTTTCTTCAACTGTAGTATCTCCTGAAATTTTCATAGTTTGTGGCGATTGAACTTTGCTAACTTTAGGAGAAAACACATTAATAGTTATTTTCGATTGTGGTGTTATGGTACTTCTGATATTTTTGTTTTATAAGAATTTAGGAGCTTTACTAAATGTAGAATTAGCATTAAATTTTTTTATTTGAGAATTTGCTTGAATTATTTCTTTTTCAGTTATAATAATCATTTTTTGCATAACAATTTTATGGTCACGGCAATACTGCTATAAATAATTTCTTGCGTCATGAAAGTATAATTGCGTTTTAATTTTCTAAAAAAATGCCATACTGCTTTTGATTTTGAGCGTTTTTTCCTAGAAAATATTAAAAAGAATGCTTAGAAAACCTTCTTCATTGATTTTTAAAGAAGTGCACTGATTAATACTTAAATTTTAATTAATCCATGTGCGGCATGTTAGTTGTTGAGTCACAAAAATCATGCGAGAATTAAGCAAGAAAGGTCCATATCTGCTATAGAGACGTTCACAGGCCACTATTACCTACTTCATTAAGTAAATAGTTTTGAAAAGAGGGAGGTCTTTGATATCAGATAACTTGAAGAGATTAGCTTAATAAGCTATATCTATTCCTGTAATTTATTGTGAAATCTAAACAGGATTGAAACTTAATATTTTGGCTATTGGAAACTACGTATTTGTCCTCCATTGATACTGAGACAACTAATAATCCACATTAAATCTAGGAATATTTACACATTATCTGACGATTTATGTATCGATATTGATGGCTTGAGGAATATTTTGCTGGGAAACGCAGCGTCCTAGAAGTTGTTTTTGTCTTGCGGCTGAGCCTATATATATTTATTTCATCCCTATTAAGATTATTAAATAATCATAAAGTCACAAAGATCTGGTTTATTTGCTTTGAAAACATAATCAAGTATGCTATTTGAAGCATCTAAATCATATTTTATCAAATTATTATTTTTTATTTATTTATCGAGTTAATATTATAAATATTTATCATTATCATTAAAAAATTAAAAGTTAATAATATTTAGAACGTATTAGATAATTAAAAAATGCATTAATTTTTAAGTTTAAGTTTTAGTCTTTTTTAGCGTATCACTCAGTTTTCAGAAGGATCAAAAATTATAATTTGATCATCGAAAACTCTGACGACTGGATAGCGTCGCATCAAAGCTGGGAAGTTGCTTCCAAACACACTAGTACCTTAAAGACCTTTGAGGACTTACGTGATTGAATATTGGGCAAGATAGTGACTGTCTATTTAAAAGTTCAAATCTTTACTCGTGAAATCCGCGCCAAACACTCCAGTAGAAGTCACTATCGTATTTATCGATTTTTGCTAGGCTTCCTAAATAAATAAGATTTTACGATGCGTACTGTCATCACAATGTCCATTTCCATTTCGACGACCGTTTTTTATTTGTATATGATCTAACACTTCTAAGGAAGACTGATATATATTTAATGCTCGTGGAATCTGCTTATTTTTAGCTGTTTTTACAAACGATCTTTATTGCACGCACACTTGATGTCGAATCTATCTCCAGCAGGAAGTCGATTGGCATAATGGATTGAATTTCCTAGATCTCCCATGTAGAATTGAAAATTAGGAACTTACCATTTGGCATCTAGAGTCACATCGAATAGTCCTTTGTTGATGGCTTATTTTATCATAGCTCTTATAGTGCTGAAAGTAATTATTTATTGTAGTCCTCCGTATTGATCTTCATCGAATTATTTTGGCAATTATGTGCAATTTTATGTTGAGCTTTCAAGTCCAAAAAGGAAAAATATTTAAAGGCCTTTAGTTTTTCCATTTGATAGATAAATATCCTTGGGATAATTTTGGAAGTTTAATGTTATATTGTTGTATGTGTAGGTAATGTTAGTGGTACCTATGATCTATTCATGATTTAGATGTTTTTTGAGTTAAGTTACGTAGAAAACATTCAACTGTTATTGAATACTTTGTCTGATTTTTACGTTTCCAGCTTGATCATTGATCATCGCTAGTAGAACGTTCCTTTAGCTATCAGTTAGGGATGAAGAAGATGCTTCAATGTGAAACTGGTGGCTGATCGAAATAGGTGGAACGATATCTGGCATCCATTATAGAAAACCTTAAATGATTGAAATATTTTTCGTAAAAAAAGAAGGATCAGCAGAGGTCCTAAGGATTATGTAGCCTTATTTACTGCTATTAGAGTAACTGATAGTGAAGTTAGGTCTCGAAACGATGTCCAAAACTCCCATGGTGACGTTAACTTGATACTTATCTACATAACTTTATTGCTGATAATGATCGTTGTAGTAAGCCATAGGACGTAGATTAGTAATATGAAAAGAAGCTTGCAACTGACTGTCGGTAAATTTATTTTCTAAAACTGGCAATTTCGTATTGATTTCTTGGAACATGTTGTTGATACTATCTCTCTTGCTCATAGCAGGATAAGACATGTAAAAAGTTCGCTGAGGTTAAGTGCAGAAAGCGTTAACCTGCCCTATCAGTACTAGTGTGATTAGAACAAAGATGATCTTCATCAATATTTAATCTATTATTATGATATGACTCAAAGATTTGCTAAATCAAATAAATCAACAATAGAATATTGGGACTTACTATTGATATTTTTGAATAAAAATTAGTGATAGTGATGATCAAAATAAAATTGAACCTTCCATAATTTAGCCGCGAAGTTTGCTATAAGCTTTTTCGTTTACCATTTCTATAATGATTCCCTTGGAATGCTCTCGAGGTCTTAAATATTAAGCATGTTAATTAATAATTTTTTACAAAACTTATAAGATAGTTTTCTATCTTATATTCAGTTTTTTGACTAAAATATCGATAAGTGTAGCTCTGAAGATATTTTTTACTTTTTTCGAAAGATAACTTATATGAATCTAATCAATTATAGCTAGAAAATCATTTTTCGTAAATGAAGGTTCATCTTATTTTGCTAGTTTCTACTTTATTTGTTACTATTTTTATTTGATTCTCTGATAAAGCATTTGTTTAAAACTTGTTCCTTTGCTAAAAATGCTTTTGACACTTGATGAAAGTTTTTATTATGATTACTGTTGCTTTTATACTGTATTATGTAAACTCGATTTTAAAGGCTATTTAGGTTCTTACTTTTATTTTTTAAAAGTTTATTCGAACTAGAACTTAAACAAAGGAATAATTTTTAGACTATTTGTATTTTAGATTTATTCCCTACTTTTAATAAATTTGAATAAATTTTCTTTAAATTGGTTTTTTCTTCGAGGCAATTAACAGTCAAACGGAAGCGAAAGTAAGATATCTTTATTATTATTTTTATCCGTTTACCAAAAATACAAGTATATCTTTGGGTCGATAAAAAATATTTGTCTAAGATGATTCATTTCAATCATTAGTTAGCTAGTTTACAACAAATTTTTCTGTATTTTTTGGAAAAATTAGCCTTTTTTATGACCACGAAAATTTTTTAGATAAAGAAGATGTTCATCTATTTTGGCTTGGATCCGCATAAGGAATTATTAACTTTGAGAGTATGTTGCTAGTTGATGAGCAGGAAGCAATTACTTATACTTTAGCTTAACAGGATTGAAATAAGATTGACCTGATGCATGCTCCTAATGTTGAGTTTTTTAGTTACTAGTATGAATCATTTTGCGAGGTGAATCTAAGATAGAAAATTGTAAAGATCTTTTTAGTAATGAGGCATCTACAATTTATGCAGAATCTTTGAGGTCTCTAGTCTAAATATGTAGATCCATATATTATACAGATGATTCAAAACATCAATAACCCGCTATAGTACCGTAAAGAATATTTGATTGTCAGCAGCATATGCTATTAGTATTTCGATAAAAAGTCTCAAGTTTGTTTTTATTTAGATAAAATTTTAAGTGCTAATATCAGAATACAATAGATGATAAATTTTAATTCTCAAATATTTTTTAGAGTTATATCACAAAAATGTTAAACGAGCAAAGCCATTTGACTCAAAAAAAAGAAACAGAAGAAAACGATCTTTAAAACAGCTAGCTAAGTTCAGGCTAGTAAGACGATCCTGAGCTATAGGCTGAAGTTGTTGGCAATTGGAAAATCGTAGATCTTCCCATAGTCTCAGTGTCAAACGGAGAATAAGGCGAAACATAAATTGCTTCATTTAAGACTAAGCTTTACAGATTTAACGATGGCTAATGGAAAGAAAGAGGAAATGGTCGGCTACGCTTTCTCAAAGATAATTCATCAGGAAAAACTCGGATGATTCTTCGAACTGATAAGACTTTTCAAATAAGGCTTAACCATAAGCTGATTAAGAATGAGGTCCTAGGAATACTGGAAAAATCTGAAATTGAAGAAAACAGCTGGATCTGGGCTGCTAACGATTGGTCATCATACAGTTCAATCTTCTAAAAATTTATGGCCAGCTTTGATTCCTCTTAGGAAGCAGAACGCTTCAGACTTTGTTTCTAATCTCAAGTTTAAAGCAAAAGTGTTTTAGAAAAGGAAAATAGCCAAGAAGAAATTAAAAAAATCTAAAAGTCTTGATTATGAAAAAAATTATTCTAAATATTGAATGCCTTATCTAAAGTCATATAAAATATTGATTTTCAAGAAATAAAGTGAAAAAGATCATCGTTGGACAAAAGCTGAATTATTATTGAGAATATTGTTGCCATACTGTGATAGGTAGGACCGGCTTTTTTCGAAGGCCTATTTTGACATTTTCGCATAGTTCGAAGGCTTAGCGGTAGTTATGGTATTAGACTTTTACCGCAAAGGATCAAAGTTCGTACTATACTAAGTCGGAATCTTTTTTATCTAATCTGTTAACGAAACAGGTGTAAATAGATTAAAACTTTGCTTCATGAAGGACGAAGCGCTAAATCGATAGTTAGTTACTATGTAGGATTATTAACGCGCATGTGATTTTTGTAGTTGTGGAAATAAAGCTGCTCTTGCTACTGGCGATTTGTCATTTATGATTATAAGTATAGAAGAATTGCTTAAGTATATATAAAAATCAAATAACGTATTGTCAATAAACGTAACAAAAAAATTTAAATAAAAGTAGCATTTTGATTTTAGAGGCATTAACTGAAAAAATGATATAATTCAGAGTTTTTATCATTCACTTAATTTTTTTTATATACCATATATGTCATATGGTTTATAATCAAGATATAATATGGGATGCACTCCTCCTCAACGTTCTGATAAAATTCCAAAAAATAATACTCAACCAGTAGCGAATGATGCTCTTAATTCAGCTCAAATGACCTCGATTGAGAACATAATAGAAAATTAAAAAAACATGAGTTTTAAAGATATCGTAAATTTAGATGTTAGAATCAACTAATAAAATCATATTTCGCTAGATTTATCATAATTCTAATTCATTACGAAGACTATAATCTCAAATCAATAGTGATTTTCATGCTTTTTAGATGAAAAGAAAATGATCAATTTTATTAAATATCTCAAAAAAGTTTAGTTGAATTTAATTGTAGCTATATCATTAAAATTTCAATAAAATGTTAAAAGTCCTAAGATAAGTGACAAATTTGATCATTCAAAAGCTAATATATCAGATAGCTTTTCGGAATTTATAGGACTCCTTCAATGAATATGAATATCCAGTTGGATCTACTAAGAACTTACAAATGACTTCTTCTCCAGGAAAGATCTGTAATTGAATAGGTAGGCTGTATGGTGGCAAAATCGTGAGACCACGATATTAGTCAAACTTAATCTGAAGCTCAAATATTTTATTTTCTTGATTATTTATCAAAATAAAGCCATAGCCTTAATCGGGACTAAACAAAACTCTTTTAACTATATTGGCATTATCATAGAAAGATTTTTTGCCAAATCCTAGCTTTGCTTTACTTTGAATAAAATCTGATAAAACATGAATGTTAAATTTCGGAAAAATACTGAAAGATACTCTTTATGGGCCGTAGCTACTGACGATGTAGTGATGTTTTTACCAAAATTTCCATTGAATTTTAGCAATTAAGATGTAAACTCCCTTTTCAAGAGAAACTTAGATACTATTATCTCTTTTGTCTTTGCATGAACTTCCAATAGCTTGAACATGTCCATCTTTTTAGTTGCATAAAAATAGCCAAGATTTAGATTTCTAGTAATTTCTACCACTGTGGCGTCTAGGATTCTACTGATATAATGTGAAATAATAATCACCTTTTTATTTTACTTTTAAACGGATGGCTTTAAACTATTAACGATCTGTTTATACTTATATCCAAGAATTTTTGTATGCCAGGTTAATTCGACAAATATTAACATGGTCAAAATAAAGACAAAAATCTTCTTGACATACGAAAAATGTTCCATCTAAAGGATCATTAATAAAATCTAGTGCCTTTCGGAGTTCAGGAGTCCACAAATGACTTTTATACGACCATCTTCCTTCCCAAGCTTTACGTCCCCAAGGATTTCGAACTTTCATCAATGTTATTTATTGATTGCCTATGAAAACTTTTGAATACACATTTAATAAGCTGTAGGCATGATTTGCGAAGATCCCAAGCTTTGATTGCTAATCTTTTGTTAGCTGACTAGTGTAAGCAGAGGTAGCACAGGTAATAATTGATCCTCTTTTGAGCTCTACTTCGACTCGTCTGACAAAGTCTGTTTATTTGGCTGAGACGCTCAGAGATGGGGCTCCTGAAACAGCATTGAGACCTTATTAATTATATCCAGAATGAATATTATCGTATGAACCATATACCTTTGCCCAGGCTTTTTAAAGTAGCATGACCCATATCTACTGATGATGAGGTTGAGCTCCACAAAATACACCATGTCGATTGACAGGAAAACAGGCATCTAATATTATAGTCCTCCACATTCCTTCGATAAATAATCGAACACCATAAACATGCGAAGGATTTTTCTATAATACAAAAAGACGATAAATAAGTTCAGGATATTTTTATACTACACCTGCTACAGCTGACAAAAAATAACAGTCTCCCAGAGATCCTTGGATTATGTCCTTTGGTTAAAGAAGCTGACCGAGCCCTGTTCTTGCTTTTTATCGCACTAAGACTGATTTAGCCATTTGAAAAAGAAAATAATTTCTGTGATTTTAAGCTAGATGAATCCATTGATAAGCAAGAGAGTAGGGAGGATTTTACGTGTCAATAAAAATAGCTTTTCCTTCAATATACTAAGATGATATTAATGCAAAACTGGCCTCAAGCTAAGAGCCGTAATTAAAGAAGGGTCTGAGAATTTATGGAATATTTTATAGCTATATATATTCGTTGCCATTGCTTGAGGGATTTCGATTCATAGACATATTTTTAGAAACACTTAACTGAATCAATTACTAGCTATTGTCTTTAAGATGTTAAATGATAAAAGCACTTTTGTTCAAATCTTCAGGTACCTTTTCTCTGAAAGATTGAGACAATGCTAAAGGTAGCTGACCTACGATCGAACGTCGAGCTGATTAATTCAAATCAAGTTTTTATAAAAAAGTCTATAGTTTTATACTTTATTTTTCTTAAAACAAGATTTGCAATAGAATATTACGACTATTATGATTATTGTAGTCCAAGTTATTGAGAACGTTATTGAATATATCAATAGTCAGATAGCCCTCGCTTTCACTTGCAAGGAGATACATTATTTCAATCAAATCTTCCGATTTCAAAAATATTTTTCGAAGCTATTAAATTATTTATACAACTTATGGTACTTTACCTTTTGAAATTTTAGAAACTGTCGAGATCATGCGATTTTTATCTACTAATTAAGGATTATCTTTTTCATTTATATTTTCATATACCTGCTGTATATGATATAAGAAAACTTTTTAATTACGACCCTAGTCTAGTTAATCGAACAATTGATCTAATTCAGAAAATACTAGCTGCTGGTCGAACTTTTGGATGACCAAGAAAAATTATTTTTTGCGAAACTATTCTTTGTAAAAACCGAAAATATTGCATATATGCTATTTTAGAGTAATCCTAGATTGATTAAGTTGATGCTTTAGTCGATAGATGATTCCTCTAGACTTTCGGGATAGGCCCTGTATATTTTAAATCTCCATTATATTATAAAATTATAATCTTCAGTCAAAACACTATATAAGCTATTCCTATGTAAAAATAATATTTTTAAAAATTTAAATAAATCTGTATTGTATTTTTTATCCAAGTTAATTATTGTCGAAAATTTAGAATAAGTAAAAATATTATTGTATAATACCCAATAAAACCATTTTTCTAAAAAAAATGAATAATCTAACATTTTAGTAGATTGAATACTTACGTGCATAAAATAATGATTTTAAACATAAATTTTTTATGTGACTTTTAAGTAAAGTTTATATGAGACTAGAAAATTTAATGCTATGCTTTGATTATATTTGATTTATGCAAACTGAAATAAGACCAAATCCTTTTTCATTAGCCTTCCTGTAAAAGTAAAAGACCGTGCGTAAATATGAAATAAAAAAGGTAGCAATATCGCAATAGTGGCTGAACAAAACGAAAAACTGAAGAATAATATTCGTTAAGCTCGCAGAAAATTAGTGAATAGCGCCAATTATCAAACTGTCAATAATATGGTCCCTATGCAGGTAGTAAATCATGATTAGAATCAACAGATTTTTATCAATAGAACAATCATGAATCCTCACACTGTAATCGTAAATAATCAAACTCCAGTATACTTCAATAATTTTAAGCCGAGAGTTTAGCAGCATAATCCTGAAGATTCAAAAGACTTGAGGCGCTCTTTATTATCACTGCGTCAGTAAAATATCGAACTCAGGAAGAGTATTGGACAAAATAATATAGTCAATCAAGAAACAATAAAAAAATTATAAGAAAAAATAATCGCCTTGACAAAATAAAATTTAGAGCTAAAACAAATTATATAAAACTTGAAATTGTGCCAGTAAAAGTCAAAAATTTAAAATAAAAATCGTTTAGTTTAAAATTTATCTGAACGTTAAACTGAGAGTTTACAGAAAAATCTACTTAATCTCCATTAAAGTGATAGAATTCAATTATTGATATAACCTAGAAATATCTAATCTGAAAAATAGTTAAATAAAATATAAATCAATAATTTAGAGGAAAAAATAAAACTAATTGAATCAAGACTATCTTTAATGAGTAAATAGCTTTAGAAAAGAGATGTCTAAAAAGCATAAGCATAAAACTCTTTGCAAGTTTTTCATAATAAATTTGAGCAAATTAATACTTAAAAAACTAAAATCTGCAATGAGTATATAAACCTTTAGTAACGATTCAGAATTCTTCAGGAAAATCATGCGACAATATTGAATTAAAATTAAAGTTTAAACAAAAAATAAGCTTAAATACATCTTCAACTAACCTATATTTAAAATAGAATTTAAGATATTATTATTTACTTGAATGGCAATAAAACTTACCATGACAATTATAACAATACAAGCAAAAACGATCCTTTCGAATTTATTTAATTAAGTTTAGGAGTTCTTGAAAATATTGCTGCATAATTGAAAAATAAAACGATGGGGCAAGCTTCTGAATTAAAATAGATATAGAATCAAATAACTCAAAAAGATGCTCATATAAAATAATTAAGCTAAGTATATCGATTAAGCATATAAAAATTAGAAGATGCTTAGTAAGTATAGGCCTAACAAAGAATAAAAATTTAATAGCTATGTGCGATAATCGAAAATTAAAGACATTAAAGTAAAAATATCGTTAAGAAAGAAGATAATTAAAATGAGAAATCATAAAAAAATATTGAAATTTAAGAATAGCTATAAAAATTAAAAAGATAGATAAAATCAAAATAAAAAAAAATTAGCTAATTATATTAAAAACTTGAAGAAGCTTATACAAAAATATAAACGGTGTAAAAGAATCAAAAATAACAAGAAATAAATCTTTAAAAATAGCTGAAGAGTCAGGCCGATAGGCTATAGTAAAACTTTGGTAATCTTCTAAGCAAAATTTAAACAGAAAACAAATAGAAAA
>Ga0169931_10002889_pt1 | contig 27683 bp, 24 predicted proteins | sample Kivu_15m_20L_FD_129675 | JGI IMG/M metagenome (GOLD analysis project Ga0169931, IMG submission 129675) | Freshwater microbial communities from Lake Kivu, Western Province, Rwanda to study Microbial Dark Matter (Phase II) - Kivu_15m_20L... | ecosystem: Environmental > Aquatic > Freshwater > Lake...
TCGGCTGCCCGCAAAATGCGGATCTTGTCCTCGGTCGTATGTCTTTTGCCTTTCATCGTCTGGGTCCTCTCTATTGGCCCAGACTAACCCCAATGGCGGCTCAAAAATTCGGGGTCACGTCATGAGCAATATGATCAATTTCGGCATCGATCTGGGAACGACGAATTCCCTGATAGCCAAATTCACGCAAGGAACTGTCGAGGTCTTTAAGAATCCTAGTGGATTCAAAGAGACGCTGCCGTCGATCGTCGGCTTCCGAAATGACCGTATCATGTTCGGCGAGCAGGCGAAGACCTTTGCCGAACGGGATCCCAAGAGCGTCGCCAGCCGGTTTAAACGCAAAATGGGGACTACCGAGGCGATAAAGATCAAGGCGCTCAATACTGCGAAGACGCCAGTGGAGCTGTCCGCATTTGTTTTGAAGGAGCTGAAGGGTTTCGTCCACACGGGCGAATCGCCGGAAGCAGTGGTCATTACCATACCGGCGTCCTTCGATACCGTCCAATCGAATGCCACGAAGGAAGCGGGGCATCTTGCTGGGTTTCGCCAAGTGATCCTTTTGCAAGAGCCGATCGCCGCCAGCCTAGCATATGCCAACAAGGGCACGGGCGAAGACCTGAAGAACAGCCAATGGATCGTCTACGATCTGGGTGGGGGAACCTTCGACGTAGCCTTGGTCAAGATCGTCGAGGGTGAGTTAACGGTGGTTGATCACGAGGGAGACAACTACCTGGGCGGTTCTGACTTCGATGCGATGATCGTGGAGAAGATCGTTGCGCCGGAACTCAACAGGCGCGGCAAATTTACTGACCTCGTGACGCAAATGAAAAGCGAATCAGGGAAATACAATCGGCTTTGGACCGTATTGCTGCACAAGGCAGAGGAAGCTAAAATCGAGCTGTCGAACAAGGCCTCAGCTGAGATCGACCTGGGAAGCGTTCGTGACCTGCAGGACGATGATGGGAATGCCATCGATACCATTATCACGATCACGCGATCAGAGTTCGAGGCAGTGATCAAGGATGCCATCGACAGCACCGCGGAGATGATGAAGAAAATCCTCACTCGTAATTCGCTCCGTCCTGAGGATTTGAAATTCGTTCTCATGGTTGGTGGTTCCACCTATTCTCCTTACGTGAGAAAACGTATCGAAGAGGTGATGGGTATTCCCGTGAATACGGGCATCGATCCCACCAACGCTATCGCGGTAGGGGCCGCTTACTTTGCCGCAGTCAAAGAAATCACGCTCCCGGGGTCCGCGAACGAAAAGGCGCTCTCAGGCCCACTCAAAATAAAGGTCGTCTACAATCGTGCATCACAGGAAAAGGACGAACTCTTCTCCGCGCGCGTTGAAGGCGAGACGGCCGGACTTTTCTATCGAATTACGCGGGCTGATGGTGCTTTCGATAGCGGCCTGAAGAAACTGACCGCACGTATTTCTGAAGACCTTCCGCTCCAAGAGAACGCCTACAATACATTTTCGTTCCGGATCTACGATTCGGCCAACAAGCCGCTGAATGCTGGGATCGATACGATCCAGATTGCTCAGGGAAAGTATAGTGTGGCCGGCCAAATGCTGCCGGAGGACCTCAGCTTGGTGAAGGACGACTTGGCAATGCGGGACACGAGACTTGCTCGCGTTTTTGCCAAAAACACGGTCCTTCCTAGCAAGACCAAGGCGACTGTCGAAGTAGGTAAGACGATCATCAAAGATTCCGAGGATGAGGTTCGAATCATCGTCGTTGAAGGTCCCTCTGAGAACCACTCCTCGGCAAACAAATCGATCGGTGTGTTGCTCATCACTGGTAAGCAACTGTCTCGTGACCTGCTAAAAGGCACGGAGATCGACTTGTCGTTCGAGATGTCGGAGTCGCGAGACCTTACCGTTTCCGCGTATCTGAATGGAACGGGGCAGCAATTCTCTCAGGTCTTCGACCCCAAGCCGCGGGCGGTGCCCGTCAAGACACTCGCTACTGAGATTCAGATGCTCGAGGAAAGAATGGACACAGAGGAGCAGGAGGCTGAAGAAAACGAGCAATTTGAAACAATCGAAGGCATCAAGAAGCTGAAGTCGGAAGTTCAGGAACTCGTCGGGGAGGCTGCTCTCCTCAGCATCGATGACGTTACAGACGACCGTTTCAAGCTGGAGGACCGGAAGCGGAAGCTAGCGCAGTCCTTGAACCTACTAACGGCCGGAAAGAGGTTGGATAAGGCACGAGCTGAATATGCGAAGGCAAAGCAGGAGGTTTCCCAGCTCGTAAATGCGGATGGGAACGACAAGGAACGGCATCAGCTCGCTGAGCTACTGGCACGCGAGCATACGTTCATCAGTTCCAACAATCCCGAGCGCCTTAATGTGGCTATTGGAGCGTTGGAACGACTTCGTCTTCAGATCTATCTTCGCACTCCCGACTTTTTGATCGCCATGTTCGAAAATCTCGTGGAGCGGCGGACATCGATGAACGATCAGTTGCAGGCGAAGAACCTAATCGAGAGCGGCAAGCGGTATCAGAATGAGCAAGACTGGGACAATCTTCGACAGGTGAACGGTCGGCTTTGGGATCTCCTCCCCCAGCGAGAGCAGCAGTCCGAAGAGATGCGACATTTCACGGGAATCGTGTAGCCCGGCTATCTATTTTGAACTGAAGGCTCAGACGGTATTAGGCGGTCTTCAGTTCGCCCTAAATTCCCTCCCTCTCCGCCATTTTCAAAAAAAAGCCCGCGGCATGCCGCGGGTTTTTACTTGCCCGTAATTGCAGTTGCGAACCTCAGTAGCGGTAGTGCTCGGGCTTGTAGGGACCTTCCACCGGGACGCCGAGGTATTCGGCCTGCTCCTTCGTGAGCTTGGTCAGCTTGACGCCGATCCGCTCCAAATGCAGGCGCGCGACCTCCTCGTCGAGGTGTTTGGGCAAGCGATAGACGCCCACCTTGTAGGTGTCCTTGTTTTTCCACAGGTCCAGCTGCGCGAGCGTCTGGTTGGTGAAGGAGTTGGACATCACGAACGACGGGTGACCGGTGGCGCAACCGAGGTTCACGAGGCGGCCCTCGGCGAGCATGTAGATGCTGTTCCCCTTCGGGAAGGTATACATGTCGTATTGGGGCTTGATGGTGGTGCGCTTGGCGCCGGAGGCGTTGAGGCGGTCCACTTGGATCTCATTGTCGAAATGGCCGATGTTACAGACAATGGCTTGATCCTTCATCGCCTGCATGTGCTCGAGCGTGAGGATGTCCTTGTTGCCCGTGGTCGTGACATAGATGTCGGCCACGCCGAGAGTGGACTCAACCGTGTTGACCTCGAAGCCCTCCATCGCGGCCTGCAGGGCGTTGATGGGGTCGATCTCGGTGACGATGACGCGGGCGCCGAAGCCCTTGAGCGAAAACGCGGAGCCCTTGCCCACATCGCCGTAGCCGCACACGCAGGCGACCTTGCCGGCGATCATGACGTCGGTGGCGCGCTTGAGACCGTCGGCGAGCGACTCGCGGCAGCCGTAGAGGTTGTCGAACTTGGACTTCGTGACCGAGTCGTTGACGTTGATGGCGGGGACGCGGAGCTTGCCCTTCTCCAGAATCTGGTAGAGGCGGTGCACGCCGGTGGTGGTCTCCTCGGTGACGCCACGCCATTCCTTCACCATCGTGGTCCACTTGAGCGGGTCCTCTTGGTGAACACGCTTGAGCAGGTTTTTGATGACCTGCTCCTCGTGGGAGCCGGACGGGGTGTTGACCCAGTCGCTGCCCTCTTCGAGTTCGCAGCCCTTGTGGATGAGGAGGGTGACATCGCCGCCGTCGTCCACAACGAGCTGCGGGCCCTTGCCACCCGGGAAGCTAACGGCCTTGAGGGTCAGGTCCCAATATTCCTCGAGCGTCTCGCCCTTCCAGGCGAAGACGGGGGTGCCGGTCGCAGCGATGGCGGCGGCAGCGTGGTCTTGGGTCGAAAAGATGTTGCACGAGGCCCAGCGGACGTCGGCGCCGAGATCTTTGAGCGTCTCGATGAGCACGGCGGTCTGGATCGTCATGTGCAGCGAGCCGGTGATGCGGACGCCCTTGAGGGGCTTGCCCGGACCAAACTTTTTGCGGACGGAAATCAGTCCGGGCATCTCGTGCTCGGCGACAGAAATTTCTTTGCGACCCCAGTCGGCGAGACCGATGTCTTTGACGTGATAATCAGGCGCCGAGGGCGCGCTTTTGGCGGAAGTTGACATAGTGGATGATGACGCGATGGCGCGCGACAGGCGCTTATTTGTTGAGTTTGGCAACGGCAGCTTTGAGCGCCGCAGCTTTGTTGGTCTGCTCCCAAGGCAGCCCGGCCTTGCCGAAATGACCATAGTTGGTCGTCTGCCGATAAATGGGACGCAGGAGGTTGAGCTGGCTGACAATGTCGGCCGGCTTGAAACTGAAACCTTGGTTGACCGCAGCGGTGATCTGCTCGTCGGCCACACCGGATTTGGCGGTGCCAAACGTCTCGACTCGCACCGACACCGGCTGCGGGTGGCCGATAGCGTAGGCGAACTGGATCTCGGCATGTGTTGCGAGACCGGCGGCCACGATGTTCTTGGCGACCCAGCGGCCCATGTAGGCGGCCGAGCGGTCAACTTTCGACGGGTCTTTGCCCGAAAATGCGCCGCCGCCGTGGCGCCCCCAGCCGCCGTAGGTATCCACGATGATCTTCCGGCCAGTGAGACCGGAATCGCCCTGCGGACCGCCGATGACGAAACGCCCGGTGGGGTTGATGAGATACTCGGTTTTCTTGTTTAGCATCCGGGCAGGTATGACCTTCTTCACGACCTGCTCGATAAGGTATTGCTCGATCGTGGAATGCGCGACGTCCGCGGTGTGCTGCGTGGAGATGACAACATTCACGACCTCGACCGGAATGTCGTTCTCGTAGCGGATGGACACTTGCGACTTGGCGTCGGGGCGAAGCCACGGGGCCTTGCCGGACTTGCGGATCTTGGTCAGCTCGCGGCCGAGGCGGTGCGCGAACATAATCGGCGTCGGCATGAGCTCAGGCGTCTCGTTGCACGCGTAGCCGAACATGATCCCTTGGTCGCCGGCGCCCTGCTCGGCGGTTTTCTTGCCTTTGGCCTTCTTGGCGTCGACGCCCTGCGCGATGTCGGGCGACTGGGCGGTGAGGTAATTGTTGATGAACACTTGGTCGGCGTGAAATACGTCGTCATTGTTCACGTAACCGATCTCGCGGATCGCGGCGCGCACGATAGCCTCGTAATTAAGCTTGGCCTTCGTGGTGATTTCACCGGCAAGGATGACCATATTGGACTTCACCATGGTCTCGCAGGCAACGCGGCTGAGCCTGTCCTGCGCGAGGCAGGCATCGAGCACGCTGTCGGAAATGAGATCGGCAACTTTGTCGGGATGGCCTTCGCCGACCGACTCAGAGGAGAATACAAATGAGTTTGGCATGAAGCCCGACAAATAGGCAGGGGGCCGGCTGTGGCGCAAGTGAATATCAACGCATATTAATTAAATGATGCATTACTATTAACACCTAGATGATTGCTGCGACGGACTTTGAAACTCGCCATCGGCAGTTTTTCCGGCACACAAGAAGGCATCATCATGTCACTCCCCCCCATGATCGACCCCCAGGCCCTCGGCAACCTCCGAGCCCTGAACCCCGGCGACAACGATGAGTTTTTGCGGGAACTCGCCGCTATTTTTCTGGAGGATACGCCGAAGCGCATCACCGAGCTGGACGCCAGCTTGGCGGCGGGTGACGCCGGCACGTTCACACGTGCCGCGCACAGCATCAAGGGCAGCGCCGCCAACCTGGGGCGATGCGACTGCGCGCCGCGGCGGACAAACTCGAACACTACTCCCGCAAGGAGGGGCTGACCGCCGTCGATGAGATGGTCGCCGCCATCAAGGCCGAGTTTGCCCAAGCCGCCACCGAATTAAAACGGCTTATCGGCAACGGCTGAGCCGCGAAGCTACAGGAAATAGCCGCGCTGCTTGTCCGAAACCGGAAGCCCCGCGCGCTCCATGACCTTGAGGAGATCTTCCCAGATCAGACGCTTCGAACGGTTGGACTGGTTGCGCAAAATGTAACTGGGATGATAGGTAATCATGAGCGGTTTGCCGGCAAACTCATGCCAGCGGCCGCGGACCTCGCCCAATGCCTTGAACGCGCCGATTCCCAACAGACCCTGCGCCGCTGTCGCGCCCAGCGCCACCAATACCTGCGGATTGATGATTTCGATCTGTCGCAGCAGATAGGGCAGGCAATAATTCATCTCATCCACGCTCGGCGGACGGTTGCCTAACTGCACGCCGCTGGCGTTCACCGGCATTTCCGGCCGCCAGTTCATGATGTTGCCGATGTAAACGTTGCTCCGGTCCAAGCCCATGCCGGCGATCATCTTGGTCAGCAACTGACCGGCCGGCCCGACAAACGGCTCGCCCTGCACTTCTTCCTCCGCGCCCGGCGCCTCGCCCACAAACATGATGTCCGCCTCAAGCGCGCCCACCCCAAAGACGACTTTTTTCCCGGGTCGCACATGCTCGCGGCAAACCGGATCGTTTAGCACGATGTCACGAAGCGCTGCCCAACGCACGTATTTGTCTCCGGCGGGCAATTCAATCGTCGGCGGAGCGGGCAGCGCCGATTCTGTGGCAACCGCTGCTGCAGTTGTGCCGGCCACTGCCGCCGCCCGCAGCCGCTCATGGGCAGCCCGCAGCCGGCGCAACCCTTCGTCTGTCACCGGCACCGTGTCCACCCCAGCGGTTTTTAGCCGCCGCAGTTCATCGGCGATGGCGTTGAGTGCGTTGCGCATGAGGTTCAACTCCGGCCGGCGGCCAGCATTTTCTCCACATACTTGCCCAGCAGATCGAATTCGAGGTTGACCGGGTCCCCCGGCCGACGGTCCGCGATGTTGGTCAACTGCAAGGTCGTCGGAATCAGCCAGACCGCGAAACTGTCGCCCGCAACTTCAGCCACGGTCAGCGATACACCGTCGATCGCGATGCTGCCTTTGGACACGAGATACCGACCCGTGCCGGCGGGAGCCGCCACCCTCAGGTAATGGTCTTTGCCGCGCGGCTCGAACAATTCCACCCGGCCGCAGCCATCGATGTGGCCGCTGACAAAATGACCTCCCACCCGGCCGTCGTAGCGCAGACTGCGCTCCAAGTTTACCGCCATGCCCGGCGCAAGCGCGGCCAAGTTGGTCAACCGCCTGGTCTCCTCCAGCACATCGAATTCGAGGCAACCGTCAGCCTCTCGCGTCAGCGTGAGGCAGCAACCGTTGACCGCCACACTGTCCCCGGGAAGCAGGCCCGGAATAATTTTTCCGGCCGCCACCCGCAGATTCCACGCGGAACCGCCCGCAACAAATGCGGCCACCCGACCTTTCTCCTCTATGATACCGGTAAACATGATGTGCGGTGGCGATTTCTACCGGCCGCAGACGAGCCATGACCAGCAAAACATTCGTCCCGCGCACCGGCTCATGCCGCAGGGGGATTGACCCGACCCGCAATTGGCCCACAGTGGCCGGTTTAACTCCATGGCCACGTCCTGCAAAGAATACGATTTCAACCAGATAGAGCCCCATTGGCAGCAGGCTTGGGAGCAGTCCCACGCTTTTAAAGCAGCCAACCCCGCCGACCGGCCGAAATATTATCTCTTGGACATGTTTCCCTACCCCTCGGGTGCCGGTCTGCACTTGGGACACTGCGAAAACTACGCCATCACCGACATCATGGCGCGCTACAAACGCGCCCGCGGCTTCAATGTCCTCTTCCCCATCGGCTGGGACGCGTTTGGACTCCCCACGGAAAATTACGCTGTCAAGACGGGCCGCCACCCGGCGGACGTCACCCGGGAGAACATCGACACCTTCCGCCGGCAACTGAAGTCCATCGGCGTCTCCTACGATTTCTCCCGCGAGGTCAACACCACGGATCCCGCGTATTTCCGCTGGACCCAGTGGATCTGGCTCCAACTTTTCCAACGCGGCCTCGCCTACGTGGAAGATAAACCCGTCTGGTGGTGCCCGGCCCTCGGCACCGTGCTCGCGAACGAAGAGGTGATCGATGGTCTTTCCGAAGTGGGCAAACACCCCGTCGAGCGCCGGCCGATGAGGCAATGGGTGCTGCGCATCACCGCCTACGCCGACCGGCTTCTCGCCGATCTTGAGAAACTGGACTGGCCCGATTCCACGAAGCGGATGCAGGCCGCTTGGATTGGCCGCAGCGAGGGCAGCGAAGTGGAGTTCGATATCGCCGGGCTCCCGGGCGAACGGCTCAAGATCTTCACCACCCGGGTGGACACGATCTACGGCGCCACCTACATGGTCGTGGCCCCGGAGCACCGGCTGGTATCCGCGCTCACCACGCCGGCGCAGCGCGCCGCCGTCGAAGCCTACGTGAAGGCCGCGGCCAGCAAAAGCGATCTCGAGCGCACGGAACTGGCGAAGGACAAGAGCGGTGTTTTCACCGGCACTCACGCCATCAATCCGGCCACCGGCGCGCAGATCCCCATCTGGATTGCCGACTACGTGCTGGCGAGCTACGGCACCGGCGCGATCATGGCGGTGCCGGCGCACGATGAACGTGATTTTGAGTTTGCCGGGAAATTCCAACTACCCATCCCGCAGGTCATCGCGCCCGCCGACGGCACGCCGGTCACACTCCCTTTCTGCGACAAGGGCGGCGATGTCCGCCTCATCGCATCGGGCGACTGCACCGGAATGACGCCGACCCAGGCCAAAGAGCGGCTCGACGCGCTTTTTGCCGCGAAAAATCGCGGTCGGGCAACGATCCAGTTCAAGCTCCGGGACTGGTTGTTTTCGCGGCAGCGCTACTGGGGCGAGCCGTTTCCCATCGTGTGGATCAGTGAGTCCGACTATCGCACAGTTGCCGCCACGCAGGCCGGTCCCCTTCCGCTTGCTGCGACTCCGGTCACCTGTCTGATCGACGGCGAGATCCGCTGCGCCCTGCCCCTGCCCGACTCCGCCCTGCCCCTGCAGCTCCCCGAGGTAAAAAGCTACCAACCCACCGGCACGGGTGAAAGCCCGCTCGCTGCCATCACCGACTGGCTCGAGATCTGGTATCAACCGACCACCGGTGCATGCGTGCCGGCCAGTCAAGAATGTCCCGGCGCCGGGTGGATTCGCGGCCGGCGGGAAACCAACACCATGCCGCAGTGGGCCGGCTCCTGCTGGTATTATCTCCGCTACCTCGACCCGCAAAACGCCGACGCCCTCGCCTCACCGGAAGCGCTGAAATATTGGGGCATGCCCGACCTCTATGTGGGCGGCGCCGAGCATGCCGTCTTGCACCTGCTCTACGCGCGTTTCTGGCACAAGGTGCTTTTCGACCTCGGCGTCGTGCCGACGGACGAACCGTTCACCAAGCTGTTTCACCAAGGCATTATCCTGGGCGAGGACGGCGAGAAAATGTCCAAAAGCCGCGGCAATGTGGCCAACCCCGACGAAGTGATCCGCGCCTACGGTGCCGATACCTTGCGGCTATACCTGATGTTCCTCGGTCCGCTGGAGGCCATGAAGCCATGGAATCCGAAAGGCATCGAGGGCGTGCATCGCTTCCTCCAAAAAGTGTGGCGCGAGTGCATCGGCGAGGATGGTTCACCCAATGCAAAGATTTCGGACACCGCCACGGACTCGCCCGAAGTGGACCGCCTCCTGCATGAAACCATCAAGAAAGTCGGCGAAGACATCGAGACCCTGCACTACAACACCTCGATCTCCCAGATGATGATTTTCGTCAACGCGGTGCAAAAAGCGCCGGCTGTAAGCCGGCAGACCATGTTGGCGTTTGTGCAGATACTCGCGCCATTTGCCCCTCATATCGCCAATGAGTTGTGGTCGCGCCTTGGCGGGCGACCGGATTTGAATACAGCGACTTGGCCGGCTTTCGACCCCGCCAAATTGGTCAGCACTGAGATCAAACTGGTCTTCCAAGTTAACGGCAAACACCGGGGCGACCAGCTCGTGCCAGTGGATATTACGCAAGATGCTGCCCTTAAACTGGCTGAAGCACATGAACGCGTCGCGCCTCACCTCCAGGGGAAGACCATCAAGCGCATCATATTTGTGCCTAGAAAAATCCTGAATATCGTAACAAAATAATTAGATCACTCGATGGAGAGTGGAGAGTCTTCTGGAGCCAACACGGCATCGATGTTTGAGCCTGTGGATGAAGCCGGCCTGGAAAGTATGGCGACGAAGGAGTGAGCAGTGAGTGCTTTGGAAGTAAATACTCCCGGAGCAAGCCCCGTGGTATTGAAGGGACCGGCTCCGTCCGGTCCGCGATGAGTCTGCGGTTGTCGTCTTTATTACCGGATGGCACGGAGGTCATCCCTGCTATCCAAGCCGGATCAAGCTCTGGGGTATCAGACCCCAAAGGGAATAAATACTACGGCTCCCAATCCTAGGTCGGTCCGGCTTCTCCCTGCCGGGAATATTTCCGGCTTCAATCCTGCGCGCCATCCGCCCAGTCTGACCCCGTGTCCACCTTGTCCGCCTTTCTGCCCGCCGGCTACGACCGCACCCGGCCGCTCGTCCTGATCGCAGGCCAAGGCCTTTACCCCGTGCTGATCGCCCGGGCGGCCCGTGCTGCGGGCATCCCGCTGCGGTTGGTTGCCTTCGAGGAGGAGACCCGGCCCGACTTGATCGAGACTTTTCCCGAGGCGGAACGTCGCGTCTTGCTTGTCGGCCAGCTCGGCCGGATGCTGAAGGCCCTGCGCGACTTCGACGCCGGCTACGCCATCATGGCCGGCCAGATCACGCCCCGCCGCCTGTTCAAGGGTCTGCATCCCGATCTCAAGGCCGCGCAGATCCTGCTCACCCTCAAGCGCCGCAATGCCGAGACGATTTTCGGCGCCATCGCCGCCGAGATCGAGGCCCTCGGCGTCACCCTGCTGGATGCCCGCGCCCTCATCGACGATCAGCTCGCCACGCCGGGCTGCATGACCGGCCGCAGCTTTCCCATTGAGGAGGAATACCTCCGTCACGGCATCCACATCGCTCGCGAGTCGGCCCGGCTCGACATCGGTCAAGGCTGCGTCGTGCGCAAGGGCACGGTCCTCGCCGTCGAAGCCTTTGAGGGCACCGACGAGATGTTGCGCCGCGCCGGCGGCTTCAAGACCGACGGCGCCCTTTTCGTCAAAACCGTCAAAACCGCCCAAGACTATCGCTTCGATGTTCCCTGCTTCGGACTGCGCACCCTTGAGACCATGCGCGAGGCCGGCATCACCGCGGCCGCCCTGGAGGCCGGCCGCGTGATCCTCATCGATCGTGAAGCCGTTATCGCCCAGGCCCGCACTTGGGGCATCAGTCTGCTCGGCTTTGCCTAAGCCCTGCCCGCCTTGCTTCCAGCCGCATCGCCGCTACCTTGCCCGCATGTCCAAGGACACCGTCACCGTCACCATCAAGGGCGTCATGCCCACCGCCAACGGCTGTGCGGTCTTCCTCGGGCAGGAAGACAAGGTCTTCCACATCTATGTCGATCACTCGGTCGGCAACGCGATCCAGATGTCGCTCGATGGCGTGAAGAAATCGCGTCCGCTCACCCACGACCTGATCGGCAGCATTCTCCTCGGTCTTGGCGCCCGGCTCGACCACGTCGTCATCAATGACGAGCGCGACCGCACTTTCTATGCCCGCATCATCCTGCACATGGAAAATGAGCTCGGGAGAAAGATCGTCGAGCTGGATGCCCGGCCCAGCGACTCGATCGTTCTCGCACTACAGCATCAGCGGCCCATCTATGTCGCCCGCGCCGTCTTCGACGCCGTCGAGGACATGACCGAGCTATTCGAAAACTACCTCAAGCAACAGGCGGGCGATGCCGATCCCGATGAATCCGCCTGATTTGGCGGCACCGGCCCGCCTGCCGGCAGCTTTGATTCCGGGTCAGCCGCTTACGGCACTTGCCCCCATGCAAGACGTCACCGACCTGCCCTTCATGCGTTTGATGGCGCACTACGGTGCACCCGATTATTTTTTCACCGAGTTCCTCCGTGTCCACGCCCAGTCGCGTCCCGAGAAGCACATTGTCCGCTCCATCGTGGAAAACCGGACCGGACGCCCGGTCTTTGCCCAGCTCATCGGCGAGGAAATCCCGCACATGCTTCGCACCGTGGGGGAACTGTTGAAACTGCCCATCGCCGGCATCGACCTCAACATGGGCTGCCCCGCCCCCAAGATTTACAAGAAGAACGTCGGTGGCGGTCTGTTGCGCGATCCGGCTAAAATCGACGAATTGCTCGGCGCCATTCGCGCGGCCGTGCCCGGCTTGTTCACGGTCAAGATGCGCATCGGTTTTGATTCGACCGACCATTACCTGCGCATCCTTGAGCTCATCAACCGGCACCGTGTGGATTTGCTCAGCGTGCACGGCCGCACTGTGAAGGAAGGCTACCGCAGCGATGTGCATTACGACTACATCGCCGCGGCCGTCCGCACCGTGCGCTGTCCCGTCTTGGCCAACGGCAACGTCACCTCCGCCGCCCGGGCCGCCGCCGTTCTCCAAGAAACCGGCGCCGCCGGCGTCATGATCGGCCGCCACGCGATCCGCAACCCGTGGATCTTCCGCCAGTGCCGGGAACGCTTGGTCGGCAAGATCGTCTTTGCTCCCACCCTCGCCGATGTGCACGAATATATCGGTCGCCTCTACCGCGAGACCCAGACAGCCGAAATCCCCGAAGCCGCCCACGTCGCGAAGATGAAAAAATACCTCAACTTCGTCGGTCAAGGCGTGGACGCCGAGGGTCGGTTTCTCTTCGACATGCGCCGCGCCACAACCGAAGCGGAGCTCTTCGGGGTCTGCGACCGCCACCTGCTCACCGCGCCCGCCAAGCCTTTCGCCGATGAACCCTACGCTGGCGTCATCGCCCGCCCCAATTGCGAAACCCCGGCTGAAAGCTGCTCGCTGGACACAGTGACGGCGTGAGAGCTTCAGCTAGTCGATCCCCAGCGCCTTGCGCCCTTCGGCCGAGATCATCTGCGGCGCCCAAACCGGATCCCAGACAATGTGAACCTTGGCCTGCTCGACGGTCGGCAGGGCGGCGATCTTCTGCCGGGCATCCTCCGCGATGACCGGACCCATGCCGCAGCCCGGAGCGGTAAGCGTCATCTTCACCTCAACGCTATGGCCACCGGCCGGGGTGGCTTCGATCGCGAGATCATACACCAAGCCGAGGTCCACAATATTTACCGGAATCTCCGGGTCGAAACAGGTTCGCAATGCCGTCCACACGGCCGCCTCACTGAACTCCGCTGCTTCCACCGTCGTATTTTCTCCCGGGACATACCCGGCGATTGCACCGGCATCCTCGCGCGCTATGCGGAAAAGACCCTGCTCCGTGCGCACGGTGACATTGCCGCCGAGGGTTTGCATGATGCTGACCGTCGTGCCGGCCGGCAGGGTCAGGCGCTCGCCGGCCGGAATGACGGTGACCGGACAATCACGTGTAAGGGTGGTGGCTGGATTGTTCATCGCAAATTTAACTCAAGCGGCATGCGGGCATATATCCCTTGTGGATCATTGTAGGACTGCAAGGTCCTCATCTCGCTTTCAAAGCGCGCCAGCATCTGCCCGATCAAGCCGCTCCGGGCGCTGACCGGCTGCAAGCCTTCAAGTAGCTCCGCGATCGCTTCACCGAGCTGCTTCTTCCGCGGAAACTCCACCACCCGGTAATGCTTGCCGAGCCCGGCCTGCTTGGCCGCCAGCGCAAGCGCATCCTCCAGCCCGCCCAGTTCATCCACCAGGCCTAGCTCCAAAGCCTCGGCGCCCGACCAAACCCGGCCTTGCGCGATCTCCTCCACGAGACGGCGATCGAGGTTGCGTGCTTCGGCTACCTTGCCGACGAACTCGTCGTAGATCCAATCCACCGAACGCTGGATCATCGCCAGCTCCGCTTCGGTCTTCGGCCGACTGAGGGTCATCGTGTCGGCAAAGCGGCCGGTTTTTACCCCGTCGAAAGTCACGCCGAAATCGTTCGCCAATTTTTTGACGTCAAACATCACGCCAAACACCCCGATCGAACCGGTGATCGTGGTCGGCTCCGCAAAAATCCGCGCACTGTAGGCCGAGATCCAGTAGCCGCCGGAAGCCGCGTAGGAGCCCATCGAAACAACCACCGGTTTTTCACCGGCGGCCAGCCGCATTTCCCGCTGAATCGCCTCCGATGCGGAGGCGCTGCCACCGGGACTGTTTACCCGCAGGACAATCGCCTTGATGCTGTCGTCTTGCCGGAGTCGGCGGAGCTCGCGCGCAAAATTCACACCGCCCACCTGTCCGGGCTCGCCTTCACCGTCCACTATATCTCCCTCGGCATAGACAACCGCGATCTGACCGCGCCGGCCTTTGCCGCCAGTGGATTTGACCGACTTGCCGCCACCGGTGCCGGCGACTTTTGCATAACTTTGCAGATCTATCTGCCGGAAAGTCTCGCCCGCGGAATCCATACCCGTTTCCTCCTTCAGCAGTTCGATGACTTCATCCCGGTAGGCGATGCGATCCACGAGGCCGGCTTTCTTTGCCGCCTCCGCGAGCAGATAACCCTCCGCATCCACGACGGCCTGCAGGGCTTCCGGCTCCATCCCGCGGTCGGCCGCAATGTCGGCCCGGATCTCGCTCCAGAGATCATCCAGCAGTTTTTGCAGCTGCTCGCGGTTTTCCAGGCTCAGATCTTTGCGGGTAAAGGGCTCGACCGCGGATTTGTATTTGCCCACGCGCGTCACCTGCACGCCGATGCCGTATTTTTCCAAGGCACCCGCCAGGAACATCGGCTCCGCCGCCAAGCCGGGCAACGCCACCTCCCCGTAGGGATCCAAGATCACCTCATCGGCCACGGCCGCGAGGTAGTAATCCCGCGTCATCGCATAGGTCAGGTAGGCTTTCACCGGCTTGCCGGATTCCCTGAAGTCCTCCAACGCCGCCCGCAGTTCCTGCACCGCAGCCAGACCCGAGCCATAGCCGGCCGACTGCAGGGAGCCCAGCAGGAGCACGCCGTGAATTCGATCATCGCTCGCCGCCGCGGCAATCGCCTGCGTCGCGGCACGCAATTGCAGCGTCGATTGCTTCCGCCCCATCAGGACATTAAAATCGACCAGTGGTGGCGCATCGGTGACATTGGTTGACAAATCCACCACCAAATAGGATCCGCGCTCGACCACGGGCGCCTTTTCGCCGAGCGCGCTGATGCCGACCAGCAACAGGAAAAAGAAACCGCCGGTCACCACGCAAAACAAGACGAGGGCGGCCAGCGCACCCAGCATCGATGAAAGGAAATTTTTCATGCGCGCCCAACGTAGGCCATTTTGTCATTTCCACCAGTAAAACCATTTCAGCGGTCGGAATCCCGTCTTGGACGGCGATACAGCCCGGCTAATATCACCTGATCGTCACCCGTCTGGTCCACGAACGGGTTGCGGTCGGCTCGGCGCCTGCTAGGCTAATCGTATGAGTGAAGACAAGGCCCTGCTGACGACGAACCGCAAAGCACTGACGATCAACCTTGACGGCCCGATCTACGGCACCTTCGCCGAAATTGGCGCCGGTCAGGAAGTGGCTCGGGTCTTCTTTCAGGCCGGCGGCGCCTCAGGCACTATTGCCAAGACGATCTCTGCTTATGACATGGCCTTCAGTGATGCGATCTACGGCGTAGCCCCGCGCTATGTTTCCCGCGAACGGCTCGGCCTGATGCTCGACCACGAATACCAGCTGCTGAACGAACGCCTGGCCTCAACGCGCGGTGCTGAGACAACGTTCTTCGTGTTTGCCGACACCGTCGCCGCCAAAAGCTTCCGCGGCTCAAACGAAGCTCACGGCTGGATGGGCATCCGCTTCCAATCCTCTCCGGGGGCCGAGCCCAGTGAGATCGTCCTCCACGTCCGGATGTGGGACAAGGAGAATGTGCTCCAACAGGAGGCCCTCGGCATCGTCGGCACCAACCTGATCTACGGCGCGTTCTATTACCGCGACGATCCCGCCAAGTTCACCCAGTCCCTCCTCGACAATGTCGGCGCAGATCGGATCGAGGTGGACATGCTCCGTTTCAGCGGCGCGGCCTTCCGGCATGTGGACAATCGCCTGATGTCGCTGCACCTCGTGCAGTTCGGGCTCACCAACGCCGTGATGTTCGGCACCCAAGGCGAAGTGCTGCAGCCTTCCGAGGTGCTTTACAAAAAAGCGATCCTCGTCGAGCGCGGCAGCTTTCGCCCGGTCACGCACGTCAACGTGGACATGCTCAACTGCGCCACAGCACAGTTCGTCCAGGAACCTCTCGTCAAGGGCAAGGAAGTCGTGGTGCTGATGGAAATCACCATGAACAACCTCCTCGCGGCCGGCGAGATCGACGCGCAGGATTTCCTGTCCCGCGTGGACCTGCTCGCCGACATCGGCTTCACCGTCCTGATCTCAAACTATTCCGAATACTACCGCCTCACGTCCTATTTCCGCCGCTACACGAAGGAGATGATCGGCGTGGCGATGGGCATCAACAACCTCATCGAGATCTTCAACGAGAAGTATTACGAGAATCTGGAGGGCGGCATCCTGGAATCTTTCGGCCGGCTATTCCGCCATTCGGTCAAGCTCTACATCTACCCGATGCGGCAGGAGGCCTACGATCGCTACCTCACAACCGGGCAAACCACTTCCGTGCCCACCGCCACCGGCAGTCATTCCTTCGCCGCCAGTGTTCTCATCAACGCCAAGAACGTTCAGGTCGTGGATCATCTCCGCAATCTCTACAATCACCTTCTCGAAAATCACTATTTGGAGTGCATTGTCGGCTTCGATCAGGCCATCCTCCACATCTTCTCGCGGGATGTCCTCCGCCGCATCCGTGAAAAGGATCCGGCGTGGGAGCAGATGGTCCCCGCTTCCGTCGTGGCCGCGATCAAAAAGCGCCGGCTCTTTGGCTACACGCCCCCCTCGGCTTGAGTGCATCCGTTTGTCGCCGCCCGGCCGCCCATGCGCTTTCACAAATATCACGCCCTAGGCAATGACTACGTCGTGCTGGATCCGCGTGATTTTCCCGACTGGCGCGAACCCTCCCTCACCCAGATCCGCGCCATCTGCCATCGTAATTTCGGTCTCGGCTCCGACGGCATCCTCTGGGGGCCCCTGCCCTCGGCATCCTGCGCTTTCGGCCTGCGTATTTTCAACCCCGATGGTTCCGAGGCCGAAAAATCCGGCAACGGCCTGCGCATCTTCACCCGCTTCCTCTGGGATGCCGGCCTTGTGAAAAATCCCGCCTTCACCATTGAGACTCTGGGCGGTCCCGTCGAATCCGTCATCCGCGACGAGGGCCGGCTGATCACCATCGCGATGGGCCGCGTCAGTTTCGTGAGCGAGCGCATCCCAGTCACCGGCCCGGCGCGTGAGGTGCTGAATGAAACCATCACCGTTCTCGACCGCAGCTTCACCTTTTGCGCCGCCACCATCGGCAATCCCCATTGTGTCATCCCGCTTCCTGCCATATCCGCCGAATTCGCCCGCCACTATGGGCCGGCCTTGGAGACGCACCCCGCTTTCCCCCGCAAGACCAACGTGCAATTCCTCCAAGTCTTGGACCCCGCCAATATCCGGCTGGAAATCTGGGAACGTGGCGCCGGCTACACGCTGGCCTCGGGCAGCAGTTCCAGCGCCGCCGCCGCCGTAGCGCACCGGCTCGGCTTGGCGGATCGCGATGTCACTGTTCACATGCCCGGCGGCACGCTCGGCATTCATATCGGCGAGGATTACGCGATCCGCATGACCGGCACCGTGAACCGTGTCGCCACCGGGACGATGCACCCGGAGCTGTTTCTCTCGCCGGCTTGAGCGCACAAAAAAGGCGCCCGGTGCGGGCGCCTTTGTCACTGCTGTGCGGTTGCAGCTTTAGTATTTCACCGTGCAACCGTAAGCCTGTGTCGCGGGCGTCTTGACCGGCTGCCCGGCCTTCACGGCGGCCAGCGCCGAGTTCACATAGTTTTCGGCCTTGGCGATGTCTGCCTCATTCGCAGAGCGGATACTGTCGATGGCGCCGTTGTAAACCAGCGTGCCTTCGGGATTGATCACATACATGTGGGGCGTGGTCTTTGCATCGTAAAGCCGGCCAACCTTGCCGTCCTGATCGCGGAAGTAGGCCGTATAAGCGGTGTTTTTTTTCTTCGACCACTCCCTCACCTTTTCGGCACTGAAATCACCCTGTGCGCCGGGTCGGCCCGAATTGATCACCAGCCAGATCACGCCGTCGGCCGTGGCTGCCCGCTGGGTGGCGGGAAGATTGCCGCTCTTTTCATAATGCTTCACCACGAAGGGGCACTCCTGGTTCATCCATTCGAGCACCACGGTCTTGCCCTTGAAATCCGAGAGCGAATGCGTGTTGCCATCGATATCGGTAAGGGTGAAGTCCGGGGCGGGCTGGCCGACTTGGGCCGCGAGGGTCAGGGTGACGGTGGCGCCAAGTGCCAGCGCGGCCGCGATGATTTTGGTCAGGTATTTGAAGGATTTCATGTCGCGCCAGAAATAATCATTTTTTCCGGTCGCGCCAGTGTGATCGGCAATTTCCGTTGCGGGGCCCCCGACGGCAGGCCCAAACTCGGCGAACCGGTGCCATCATGCCTCCTGTTGCCTTTTCCCGACTGCCACTGACCGCCCAAGCCAATCTGGTCCCGCTTATGGCCGGTATCTTTTCCCGGCTGCAACCCCTTGGTCTCTGATGCCGCTCCGAATCACCCGGCTTGAGCGACGCATCCTTGCCGTCATCGCGATGCTCATCGTGCTGGGCCTGATTGGGTTCGCCGTGCTGTGAGCGCATCCTTTCCTTGTTGCCATGTCCCGGCCAAGTTCGAGCATCCCAGCAGCCCTGCCACGCGTATGATGAGCAAATGTCCGCCACCGCGCCCTGCCTATCCGTTGCCTGCGTCCCACCGCCGGCCGGCTTTGCCCGCATGAGCGAGACCGATTCCAGCTCCCAAGGGCAACGCCGCGACGAGGATGCCCGCCTGATGCGCCGCATCGCCCAAGGTGATCGCGCAGCCTTCGCCGCCCTCTACGACCGCTTTTCCCGGCCGCTCTACGCCACCGCCCTCCGCATCCTCAACGATGCCCGCGAATCCGAGGACCTGCTGCAGGAAGTCTTCCTCGCCCTGTGGGAAAAGGCCGGCGACTTCGAATCCGCCCGCGGCACCGCGTTCACGTGGGCCGTCACCTTCACCCGCAACCGCGCGATCGACCGCATCCGCATGCGCCGGCGCCGCTCCGAACTGCTCAGCCAATCCGCACCGGAGGACATCGGGTATGCCGCCGATTCCGGACCGGATTCCGCCGATCAAGCCGCCACCGCGGAACAATCCGCCGCCGTGCGATCCGCCGTGGCCGCCCTGCCGCCGGATCAAAAAATTGCGCTGGAGCTGGCCTTCTTCTCCGGACTCACCCAGCAGGAAATCGCCGCCCGCCTGCAGGAGCCTTTGGGCACCATCAAGGCCCGCATCCGGCGCGGCCTGCTCAAACTCCGCGATCTGCTCGCGGCCCGCCCATGAACCAGCTGACCGAGCAACAGGAGGAACTCGCGGCGCTCTACTCGCTGCGGCTGCTCGACGGCACCGAGCTTGAGCAATTCGAAGCCGAACTCGCCCGCCGCGCCGAGCTCCGCGACTTGGTGAACGACCTCACCGCCGCTTCCGCCCTGATCGCCTGCACGGCAACCGGCCCCGCGCCTTCCGCCGCGCTCAAATCCCGCATCATGGCGCAGACCGCCGATCAAAGCTCGCACCGGCCCGCACCCTTTCGCCCGGCATTTTGGCTGCCGCTCGCCGCGGCTGCCGGTTTCGCCGTGGCCGCGGTCTGGTTCGCGCAGCTTTACTTTTTCACGCGGGCCGAAAATTCCCTCCTGCTCGACCAGCAGGCCATTGCCGACACCACCCTGCAAAGCCTGCGCAGCCAGCTTGAGGCCGAACGGTTTTTGACCATGGCCGAGCGCACGGAATCCGCCGCCCGGCTCGCCGCCCTCGCACGGCAGGTGGAAGACCAAAGCGATCTCGACCAACTGAAGATCGCCACCCTCGTTTCCATGTTGGACGACTCGCCCCAAGCGGTGGCTGTCGCCGTTTGGAATCCGGCGCTGCAGGAAGGCATGCTCACCGTTGAAAAACTGCCCGCCCTCGCCGCAGACCGGGATTACCAGCTCTGGGTCATTGACCCCCAATATCCCATCCCGGTGGACGGAGGCGTCTTCACGGTTGATGCCGGCACCGGCGAAGCCCGCTACCGTTTCAAGGCCAACAAACCGGTCGCCACCGTCGCGAAATTTGCGGTCAGCCTTGAGCGCAAGGGCGGCGTGCCCAAGGCCGAGGGCCCGATGGTGCTTATCGGTCCCTGACAGCAGCTTGCATCACCTGAAATCTGTTCTCGACCCGGGAATCCCGCCCGCCGAAGCTCGGGTCATATGATCATCAAACCCAAGGTTCGCGGTTTTGTATGCGTCACTGCGCACCCCGAAGGCTGCGCGGCCCACGTGCAGGAATGGATCGATTACGTTAATTCCAAAGGCCCGGTCGCCGGCGGACCCAAGAAGGTCCTCGTGATCGGTGCTTCCACCGGCTACGGCCTCGCCTCCCGCATCACCGCCGCCTTTGGCTCCGGTGCCGCCACGATGGGCGTCTTTTTCGAACGCCCTTCCGAGGAAGGCCGCCCCGCCACCCCGGGCTGGTATAATAGCATCGCCTTCACCCGCGTCGCGCGCGCCGCCGGCCTCTACGCCCGCAACTTCATGGGCGACGCTTTCACCCACCAGATGAAGGCCCAGGTTGTCGCCGCCATCAAGGCCGACCTCGGCCAAGTGGACCTCGTCATTTACTCGCTTGCCTCCCCCCGCCGCACCCACCCGACCACCGGCGTCGTGCACAAATCCTGCCTCAAGCCCGTCGGCACGTCCTACACCAACAAGACGGTGGACACCGAAAAGGGCATCGTCAGCGAAGTCACCATCGAACCCGCCAACGAGGCCGAAGTCGCCGACACGGTCGCCGTCATGGGCGGCGAAGATTGGGAGATGTGGATGAACGCCCTGCGCGATGGCGGCGTCCTCGCCCCCGGCGCACAATCCGTTGCCTACTCCTACATCGGACCCGAGGTCACCTGGGCCATTTACAAGAACGGCACCATCGGCCTCGCCAAGAACGATCTAGAGCGCGCCGCCAAAGCCATCGACGCCCAGCTCAAGCCCTCCGGCGGCCGCGCCTTTATCTCCGTCAACAAGGCCCTGGTCACCCAGGCCAGTTCCGCCATCCCCGTCGTGCCGCTCTACATTTCCATGCTCTACAAGATCATGAAAGCGGCCGGCACACACGAGGGCTGCATCGAGCAAATGCAACGGCTCTTCGCCACGCAGATGTATAACGGCGCCACGGCCAAGTTCGACGAAGCCGGCCGCGTCCGGGTCGACGACTGGGAAATGCGCCCCGAGGTGCAGACCGCGGTCGTCAAGATCTGGCCCTCCGTCACCACCGAAAACCTCGCCGAGCTCACCGATATCGCGGGCTATCGCGAAGAGTTCCTCAAACTCTTCGGCTTCGGCCTCAAGGGCGTCAACTACGACGCCGAAACCGAACCGCACATCCCCATGCTCTGAACGGGTCCCGGCGGTAAGCGCCAAGCACCGGCCCTGCATTCCAAGCTTTCAGCTTAGCGCTTAAAGCTTACCGCTTTTCATGCGTGTCGTCCTCCAGCGCGTCACTTCGGCCAGCGTCACCGTTGACGGTGCGGTCATCGGCGCCATCGGACCCGGCCTCCTGATCCTGTTGGGCATCGCCAACGGCGACACGATCGAGGATGGCGCTTGGCTTGCCCAAAAAATCGCCGCCCTGCGCATCTTTGAGGACACCGCCGGCAAAATGAACCTGTCCGCGCTTGAAACCGGCAAACAGGTCCTCGTTGTCAGCCAGTTCACGCTCATCGCCAGCACCCGCAAAGGCACCCGCCCGTCCTTCAACAACGCCGCCCGGCCCGAAACCGCCGTGCCGCTCTATGAGGATTTTGTCCGCGGACTGGAGCGCATCTTGGGCCACCCGGTCGCCACCGGCCGCTTCGGAGCCGCCATGGCCGTCAGCCTCGTCAACGACGGACCCGTGACACTGGTGCTGGACTCGCGGCTGCGCGAGTAGGCTCACCCAACGGGAGGATCGTCACAAACGGGTGACACCGGTGGGAAACAAACGATTTCCGCCTTGCCCGGCTGTGCGCCGCGCAACCACACTGCGCCCCGATGTCGAAAAACTTCGCGCGCGCAATCTTCGCCGTCACGGCCTGCTTTTTCGCGGCGTTTTTCCTCTGGCCCATCATCCAGATCCTCAAGGGCGGCTTCATTGATGCCGACGGCAAGTTCACCCTCGCCTACCTCGGGGTGCTGCTGGTGGACCCGGTGTATCTCGGCGGGCTCAAGAACTCATTTTTCCTCGCCTGCGCCACCACCACCCTGGCCCTCTGTATCGCCCTGCCCCTAGCCTTCATCTCCGACCGCTTTCTGTTTCCCGGCAAGGCCTTCCTCGGCTCGCTGATTCTCATCCCAATGATCCTGCCGCCCTTCGTGGGCGCCATCGGCATCAAGCAGATCTTCGGGCAATACGGTGCCCTCAACAGCTTCATCATCGAGCTCGGCCTGCGCCCCGAGGGTTGGACCTTCGATTGGTTCGCCGCCAACCAGTTTTGGGGCGTGGCCGTCATCCAGGCGCTCTCGCTTTACCCGATCATCTACCTCAATGCCGTCGCCGCCCTCGCCAACATTGATCCTGCGATGGAAGAGGCGGCGCAAAATCTCGGCTGCACCGGCTTCCGCCGCTTCCGCAAAATCACCCTGCCCCTCATCAACTCCGGCCTCTTTGCCGGCGGCACCATCGTCTTCATCTGGTCCTTCACCGAACTCGGCACCCCGCTCGTCTTCGACTACGCGCAGGTCACCTCGGTGCAGATTTTCTACGGGCTGAAGGACATCGGCGGCAACCCCTTCCCCTATGCGCTGGTCGCCGTGATGCTCGCCAGCTCGGTCGCGCTCTACGCCATCGGCAAGGGCATCTTCGGCCGCAGCCACTACGCGATGATGGCCAAAGCCACCAGCTCGGGGGGCGCGCGCGAGCTGCCGCTCTTCCGCCGGCTGCTCTGCACGCTGGTCTTTGCCGGCGTCATCACCATCGCCATCCTGCCGCACGCCGGCGTCATCCTCGTCGCCTTCTCCAATGACTGGTATGGCACCGTGCTGCCGCAGAACTACACCCTCGACAACTTCGAGATCGCCCTTGGCCACGACCTCACGGTCCCCGCCATCGCGAACAGCCTGAAGTTCGCCAGCATCTCCACCCTCATCGACCTCGTGCTCGGCATCGCCATTGCCTACGTGGTCGTCCGCTCGAAGCTGCGCGGCCGGCAGATCCTCGATTTTCTCGCCATGATGCCGCTGGCCGTGCCCGGTCTCGTCCTCGCCTTCGGCTATCTCGCGATGGCGCAGGAAGGGAAGTTCTTCGATTTCCTGAACCCGGTCAACGATCCCACCATCCTGCTCATCATCGCCTACTCCGTCCGCCGGCTGCCCTACGTCGTGCGCGCCGCCGCCGCCGGTTTTCAGCAAACCAGCGAAACGCTGGAAGAAGCCGCCCAGAACCTCGGCTGCCCGCCGCTCAAGTCGATGTTCAAGGTCACTCTGCCCCTCATTGCCGCCAACCTCATTGCCGGCGGCCTGCTGGCCTTCGCCTTCGCCATGCTGGAGGTGAGCGATTCCCTCATCCTCGCCCAAAAGCAGATTTTCTATCCCATCACCAAAGCCATCATGGAACTCTTCCAGCTCCTCGGTGACGGCAAATACATCGCCAGTGCCCTCGGAGTCTGGGCGATGGTTTTCCTCGGTGTGACCATCGTCGGCATGAGCCTGCTTCTGGGCAAAAAATTGGGCGCCATCTTCCGCGTTTAGTTATGCCCCGACTTTGTCTTTGTTTGGAGTGGCACGGGCGTCTCGCCCGTGGTTTGACCGACACGGGCAAGATGCCCGTGCCACTCTCGGACCTTTCCTCAGCGACATTGAAGTCCTCCCCTGGCTCTTGAGAATTCCAAAAGATCCGACCTACAACTGAACCGCCCCGATGCTCCTGCTCCTTCTCTCGTCGCTCGTCTGGGCCTTTTCCTTTGGTCTAATCAAGGGGCAGTTGGCCGGGCTGGATGCCACGGCGGTCGCCGTGCTCCGCCTGCTCTGCGCGTTGCTCGTTTTTCTGCCCTTCTTCCGCTTTCGCGGACTGCCACGCCGCACCGCGGTGCGGCTCGCGATCATCGGCGCGGTCCAATTCGGCCTGATGTATGTGCTCTACCTCCGCGCTTTCGCGCTGCTCCAAGCCTACGAGGTCGCACTCTTCACCATCTTCACCCCGGTCTATGTCGCCCTGCTGGACGCCGCGCTGGCGCGGCGCTGGCAACCCCGCCACCTGCTCGCCGCCGGCCTCGCCCTGCTCGGGGCCGGCGTGCTGCTGTGGCGCTCCACGTTGAGCCCCGGGCTCGCCGCCGGCTTCATGCTGGTCCAGTTCTCCAACCTTTGCTTCGCCGCCGGCCAGTTGGCATGGAAGCGCACGCAGGCCCGGCTCGGCGACATCCCTCAGCGCGAGGTCTTTGCCCTGCTTTTTGCCGGCGCACTCGCCACCACCACCGTCGTCTCCGCCTTTACGACCGACTGGGGCGCCCTCCGTCTGACTTGGCCGCAGGCCGGTGTCATCGCCTATCTGGGCATCATCGCATCGGGGCTTTGCTTCTTCTGGTGGAACCTCGGCGCCACGCGGGTCAACACCGGCACCCTCGCGGTTTTCAACAACGCCAAGATCCCGCTGGCGGTCGCCGTCTCCCTGCTGTTTTTCGGTGAATCCGCAGACCCGCTCCGCCTGCTGGCCAGTCTCGCCTTGATGTTGGCCGCCATCGCCGTGGCCGAAGGTTGGCTTCGGCGCAGGTGATTCAGATGCCGGCGCTGTCGGCACCCGGTTTGAGCTTCTCGCGAAAATTGCCCGCACCGTCCCAGTTTCCACGGTTCACGGTCTGCGCAATAGCCGCCTGCCGCATCAGGTTCTGCGCTGGGCCATCAACGGCATTTCGCCGCAGGATGCCGTCGGCAATCGCCAGGGCTTCCGCCGGCCGCCCGACGCTCAGGAGCGCCTCCCCCAACGCGATGAGGTTCGGCTCATCCGCCGGGGCCAGCTCCCGCACCGCGGTGCGGGCAAAGACCACGGTCTCGGGCCAGTCCAGTTTGGCCGCCGCCCCGGCCAAGAGCTTGAGCGCCGTCACACTGGTGGGATCGGACGCGAGCAGCTTGTCCGCCTGGGCTCGCAACGCCTCCGGTCCGGTGGATTTTCCGCCCAGGAAAAAGGGTGCGCGCGACAAGACACCGCCGACCTTTGCGAGCAGCGGATTTTTGTCGCGATGGCGGGCGAGCTGCGCCGCCCGCAACAGGCCGCGCACCGGCAGACAGCCCGGCGCTTCAGCGAGCAGCGGTTCGCACACCGCGATTACATAGTCGGCGTTGCCCTGCTCGAGCGCCTTGCGCGCATTCTCCACCAGTTTCTGCTGGCGTAGATCGAGTGCGGTGAGCGGCACATCGGGCATGGCTCGATCCTCAGGCGGTCACTTCCAGATCCAGCCGCGCCGCCGCCTCCAACCGCCGCAGACCGGCCTGCACGGTGGCATCCTCCGGACCTTCGATCAGCAGGCGCAGCTTGGGCTCGGTGCCGGAGTAGCGCACCAATACCCGGCCCCGGGTGCCAAGTTCTCTTTCCAACGCCGCCATCACCTCCTGCAGGGTCCGACAATCGGCCAGATCGGTTTTATGGCGCACCGTGAGTGCGGTGCTCAGTTGCGGAAACTTCACCAGCGTGCGCCGCAGCTCGGAGAGCGGCCGGCCCGTCTCCAGCATCACTTGGATCACCTTCAGGGCCGCAGCCAGGCCGTCGCCGGAGGGCGACAGTTCGGCTTGGATGATGTGACCCGACGATTCGCCCCCTAGAGTGGCTCCCGTGGCACGCATGCTCTCGCCCACATAACGGTCGCCCACGAAGGTGCGCACCACGTGTCCGCCGGCCGCCCGGACCGCGGCATCCACCCCGAGGTTGCTCTGCACCGTGACCACGAGGGTGTTTTGCGCGAGCGTCCCGCGGTTGAGCGCATGGACGGCCAGCAAGGTGAGAATCTCGTCGCCATCGAGCACCGCGCCCTGCTCGTCGCAAAGGATACAGCGATCACCGTCCCCGTCGTGCGCGATGCCCAGCCGGGCCTCGCCGGCCGATACCAACGCGGCCATGCGCCCGGGGTGTTCGCTGCCCACGCCGGCGTTGATGTTGTCGCCGGTAGGCGCATCGCCGATACCCCAGATTTCCGCCCCGAGGGAATGCAACACCCGCCGGCTGGTCACGCAGGTGGCGCCATTGGCCGTATCGAGCACGATGCGCCAGCCGTCCAGCGCGCCCACCGGCAACAGCGCGCGGAGCGTGTCCACGTAAAACTCCTCCGCATCCTCGGCCGCCAGCGCGCCTACCGGCTTGGGCGGCAACACGGGCAGCAGTTGCTCAACCGCCAGTTCCTCCTCGTCGGTGAGTTTCACGCCGCCGAAGGCGAAGAACTTGATGCCGTTGTCCGCGGCGGGATTGTGCGAAGCGGTGATGACCGCCCCGAGAATCGCACCGCTGGCCCGCACCCGCAGGGCAACAGCCGGCGTGGGCACGACACCCAGCGAAACCGGCTCCAGCCCCGCCGCCACCAACCCCGCGGCAACGGCCGCCGCCAGCGGCTCGCCAGACGCCCGCGTATCGCGGCCGATAAGCACTCGTCCCCCGGCCGGATGCTGTCGGCGCGCCCACAAACCCGCCGCCGCCCCGAGGCGCGAGGCAAAATCAACATTGATCACCGGCCCGCCGTAGGAGCCGCGCACGCCGTCGGTGCCGAAGTAGTCGCGTTTCATTGCCGGTAAAACTCCTTCGTCGCGGCGATCTTCGCCTTCACGGCCCCGCCCAGCAACAATTCCCGGGCCATCGGCAGACCGCTTGTGACTTCCGGAACGCGTCCGCAAATCCACAAGGCCACCGCGGTGTTGAGCACGATGGTGTCCACCAATCCGCGGGGTCCGCGCCCGCCGAGAATCGCCTCGGTGAGCGCCAAGTTCTCCGTCACATCCCCGCCCCGCAGGTCGGCAAAAGTTGCCGGTTCCAGTCCGAACTTCTCCGCTCCCCACTCGCCCCCGATGGCCCGCAGACGGCCGGCACCCTGCACGAGGTTGCGCGTGGCGGTCGTGAGTTCGTCAATGCCCTGACCGGGAGAAATCACGCCGTGCACCACCAGCCCCGCACCCGTGCCCAGCGCCTCCATAGCGCCGGCCAGCCGCGGCACCCAGGCCGGAGCAAAGACGCCAAGCACCGTGTGCGCCGGACGCGCGGGATTGATCAGTGGACCGAGGATATTGAAAACCGTGCGCTGTCCTTGGGCGGCGAGCGCTTTCCTCACCGGTGCGATATGTTTGAACGCCGGATGATAGTTCGGCGCCAGCAGGTAAACGAATCCTAGTTGCGCCATGGCCTCGCGCAGCTTTTCCGGCGACGCCGCCAGATCCACGCCCAGCCCGGCGAGCAGGTCGGCGCTCCCGCACTTCGAGGTGATGCCGCGGTTGCCATGCTTGATAACCTTCACCCCGGCGCTCGCCA
>Ga0169931_10002891_pt1 | contig 27673 bp, 23 predicted proteins | sample Kivu_15m_20L_FD_129675 | JGI IMG/M metagenome (GOLD analysis project Ga0169931, IMG submission 129675) | Freshwater microbial communities from Lake Kivu, Western Province, Rwanda to study Microbial Dark Matter (Phase II) - Kivu_15m_20L... | ecosystem: Environmental > Aquatic > Freshwater > Lake...
AGACAGGCCGGATGCCTCGGCGCGGGCGATAGCGGACTCGATGGTCTCCGCCAGGCTCGGACGGTCTACCGGGTCACTGCCGAGCACAGCCGCGCGCAACGCAGCGGCGAGGTCGACCGACTCGAGGTCGTCGCGATGAGCCCTCGGTGACATCCATCCCAGCGCGGCGAGGTCACGCGGGCCTAGGCGCCAGCGCGCGCCCGTGAGCAGGCGCACGAGTGCAGGATCGGCGGCCGGGTCGTCGATGACCTCCAGGACGGCACGCAGCTCTGCGACGACGGGCACCTGCAGCAGGCCGGCGGCACCCACGAGCCGCGTGGGGATGCCCCGGCGACGCAGGGCCGCGTCCACATCGACGAGCGTCGCGGACGTGCGTGCCAGGACCGCGATGCCCTCCCACTGCCCCTGATGTGCCGCGATCTCGGCCACGCGATCGCACACCCAGTCCACTTCCTCGGCATGCGTGCTGTGGAGCGCGACGACGACCTCGCCGCGACCGTGCTCGGTCGCCGCGGCGCGCAGGGGGTCGACGCCCGGGTGCACCGCGCGCAGTGGGCCGGCGATCTCATTGGCCAGGTCGAGGATCCGGGGAGCCGAGCGCCGATTGTCGACGAGGGGATAGCGGGGTGCCGGACCGGCGCCTGCACCCCGGGGGAAGTGGCGGGGGAAGTGGTCGATGTTGGCCACGCTGGCGCCACGCCACTCGTAGATCGCCTGGCAGGGATCGCCCACGGCGGTGACCGGATGCCCGTCGGCGAAGACCTGCTGGAGGAGCACTCGCTGCGCGGCCGAGGTGTCCTGGTATTCGTCGAGAAGCACGAAGGGGTAGCGCAGCCGGAGCTCCTCAGCCACCTCCGGAGCCGCGCGCACGATGCTCAGCGCCAGTCTCACCTGGTCGGCGAAGTCGATGGCATGAGCATCGAGCTTGGCTTCGCGAAACTCCGTGACCAGGCCGCAGAGCGCCGCGCGCACGCGCGCGGTGTCGAGCATGTCGCGGCCGATCTCCTGCAGGGAGGGCAGCGACTCCAGCCATCCGATGAGACCGACGGAGTGCTCGAGTGTGCGCTCCGGGTCGAGGTCGAGCTCGGCGAGTGCGTCATCGAAGGTCAGGACGGCGTCGACCAATGTGGCGGGTGAACGACCGAGCTCGGCAAGTGGCAGCGAGGTCGCGCGGACGACGCGCGCGGCGAGAGCCTGGCGCGCTCCGTCGGCCAGCACTTCGGCATCGGGCTCCAGGCCCAGGCGCACGCCGTGGTCGCGAAGCAGGCGGCTGGCGAAGGAGTGGTACGTCGAGATCGCAGGCTCGACGGCACCGGAATCGCTCAGCCCGTCGGGCAGCAGGCCCTGGCGATCCGCGCTCAGCAGCAGACGTCGCGTGCGCGTGAGGAGTTCTCCCGCTGCCTTGGCGGTGAAGGTCAGACCGAGGATCTCGTCGGGCAGGGCCATGCCCTCAAGCACCAGCCAGAGCACGCGCGCCGACATCACGGTGGTCTTGCCCGATCCCGCCCCGGCCACAATGGCGGAGGGCTCAGCGGGGCTGCTCAGTGCCTGCCACTGCTCATCGCTGAGGTCATGGCCGAGCACGGACTCGACGGCCGTGCGGGTGCCACTCATGCCAGCACCCCCCGACCCTCGGGCTGCGCGGGACAGGCGACGGCGTAGGGACACGTGCGGCACTCCTCGGACACGACAGCCGGGAAGTCCTCGGCGCGCACGCGCGCGATCGCTTGGTGGATGTCGTCGAGGAGCCAGGTGTCGTCGTCACTGAGGGCAGCCTGCTCCTGGACGCGGGGCATGCCCGGGGCATCGGTCGCATCGGCTCGCAGCTGCACGAGGGCTGCACCCGCGAGCGTGGGCGCGGGTGCGAGGTCTCCGAGTGCGCCGTGCTGCACGGCAACCTGATAGACGCCCAATTGAGGATCGGACTGCACCTGGGGTGCCGTGGGCAGATGCCTCGCGGTCTTGAAGTCGACCAGGCGCACCCGGCCGTCGGCGGTCACCTCGATGCGATCGATGGCTCCCCGCAGGATGGCTTCGCGATCACCGCCCGGCAGTGCATCTGCCCGCAGCGGGATCGCGACCGCGAAGGGGTGCTCGACGGCCAGCGGCGCATCGGCGTGGCGCAGGTAGGCGCACAGGCGCTCCAGGGCCTTCTCGACCTCGCCGCGCTCGGCCTGGGACTCCCACGGCGCATCGAAGGACAACTCCGACCACACGCGATCGATGGCAGCCGACATCGCCGCGGGCTCGGGCGCGATCTCACCTCGCGCGGCACGCTCCGCCATGGCATGGACGAGGCTGCCGATGGCCAGTGCCCTCCCCCGGGGACCCTCCGCTCGCACCACGCGCGACAGGAACCACCTCAGCGGGCACCCCCGCAGGGTGGCCAGACCCGAGCCGGATAGCGCCACGGACTGATCCACCGGACGGACCGGAGCCTCGCCCGGGGTCACGTCGCCCACTCCCCACCATGTGGCGGGGTCGGCGCGGGGGGCCAGGGGTACGCCGGCGTCGTCGGTCACGTTGGCCAGAAGCGCCAGTCGACGCACGGCCGCCGCGCGAACGTGAGTGCTGCACCCCGGCTCCTGGGCGACGGAGCGGAGCGCGGCGATGAGACCGTCGATCGTGATCGGACGCGGTGGACGACCCGCACGGGCGCGGGACTCAACGCCGAGATCGTCGACAAACCGGCTCGGGTGATCCGCATCGGACGCGACCGTCGCCACGACGAGGCTGCTGCGCGCGCGCGACACGGCGAGGGCAAAGAGCCGACGCTCCTGAGCCATCCGCTCGGTCGATGCTGCCCGTAGCGCACCAGCCACGTCAGCGGTCGCGGTCGCGTCCTGCTGTCCCGCGGCGTCGACGATAGCCGACCACTCGGGCAGGCGCAGCGCCGATGATCCACCCAGTGGCGGGGGCCAGACACCCTCTTGCGCGCCTACGACGACGACGTGCTTCCAGCCAATGCCGACAGACAGGTGCGGCGTGAGCAGCGCAACTGCCGGGGTCATCGGTGCCGCGGTCGCGATGCGCTCGGCCGCCACGCGCTGGCCCTGCAGTGCGGCCAGGAGCCCCCTGATCCCCACGACACCGGAGTAGCGATCACTCAGCCGCTCTGCCGTCGCGAAGAGCGCCATGACCGCGTCGATGTCATGACCGCTGGCGGCATGGCCGGCGAGGGCCGCGCGGCGCAGTCGTTCGGGCCAGGCGAAGCCATCAGCGTCGGTAAGTGCTCCGGACCATGCCTGCCACAGCACCTCGCCGGGCGAGGCGCCGGCATCGGCCAGGGCGCGGACCGAAGCCAGGTGCTCCCCGAGGGCGACGACCCGATCGCGGGCCGCCAGGGCAGGTGCGGCGATGGCCGTCGGCACGCCGAGCTCTGCGCCCTCCATGGCAGCGACCAGGAGATCGCGCACGAGCTCGGTGCCGGGCGGTGTCGGGCTCTCCGAGTGATCCTGCCGATATCCCTCGCGCAGGGCCCGCGCCAGCCGTCGGACGTCGGTCGCATCGAGACCAAGGAGGGGTCCGCTGACAAGGTCGACCGCGCCCCGCACGGACAGCGCAGCGGGCTCGACCGCGGCTGATGCCGCCGCGAGCAGCACGGCGACGGCAGGCTCGTCCGGCAGAGGGATGTCAGCCGCGGCTACGCGCACCGGCACGCCGATCGCCACCAGCGCCCGGCGCACGCTCTCCACGTCCTGCGTCGAACGCCCGATGACGGCGATGTCGCTCCACTGCAGACCGGGCCTGCCGTCGAGACCGAGGTGGCGTCGTCGCAGGTCGTCGGCAACCCACGCGACGAGGTCTCCCCACGTGTCATGGGAGATGACCTCGACCGTGGTGTCGACGTCCGCACGCTCGGAGACAACGGGGTGGCGATAGTCGCGCAGGTGCCGGGCCGGCAGGCCCGGTAGTGCCGGCTCCCGGCGCACCGCCTGGTACGCCGAGCGGATCGGGCCGGCTCCCGCGTGGACGCTGTTGAGGACGATCATCTCGGCGCCGGTCTCCTCGATGAGGCGCATTGCACCGAGCCGATCACCGCCGCGGAATCCGAAGGCCGCCACGTCGGGGTCCGCCGCCACCACGGTCGCGGTCGCGGGTCCGGCCAGGGCCCGAAGGAGGCGCCGGTGCAGCGGCCCGGACTCGTGGAAGTCGTCGACGTAGACATGCTCGAGCCGCTCCGGCCAGCCGGACGCGGCGTCGATAGCCATCTCGAGCAGGCCGACGTAGTCGACGACACCCTCGAGTGCCATGACCTCGGCATCGATCTCCGCCAGACGCCCCAGTGACTGCCATGCGGGTACGCCGGCCCCGCGTCCGATCGACTCCAGGTCCGATGCCGACAGCCCGAGTTCGCGCGCCCGGGCGAGCATCGCCCGCAGGTCATTGGCGAACCCGAGGGTCGACGTCGCCGCCAGGAGGTCCGCCGGCCACGGCACGACGCCGTCGGCGATCGCTCCTCGGAGCAGTTCGCGAATGCGGGCATCCTCCTCGGCCCCGGAGAGCAGCCGCGGCATCGGCGCGTCCGGGCTCGGGCCCGTGGTGCGGCGTACGAGGGAGTAGGCCAGGCCGTGGAAGGTGGTCACCGTGGGTAGGGCACCCGCGGGAACACGCACGGCGAGGGCGGCCCGCAAGCGCCTCACCGCATCGCGATCGCGCGCGACGACCAGGATTCGCGACGACGAGGACTCGGTCATGCGCGCCGTGATCCCCTCGATCAGGGCGGTCGTCGCCCCTGTGCCAGGCGCCCCCAGCACCACGCACGTGCCCGGCCCCCGCCAGTCAACAACCCGCTGCTGCGCCTCATCGAGCCGAAGACTCTCCACCGGCTCGGCAGGAGCGTGATGGAGGACCGGAGCGTGCATGGGGCCATCCCATCAGGGAGGTCTGACGCCACAGCGCCCATGCCCGTCAGGGCCGATCCCGGGTCCGGGGGCCCGTGGGTGGGACGATCGGTGCATGACCGACGTGGGTTCGCGCCCCGGCGACAGCCCTCCCGGGGCAGCGCCGGCCCCCGCGCCGCCCATTCACGACCATGAGGCCGGGCTGGACCAGGCCCCCCGGCCCACGGTGGCGATCCCGCGCGCGGCTCCCCCATCCGAGCCCGCATCCACCGTCGTGATCGAGGACGGGGTCATCCCCAGGCGCCTCCGACGCCCCCTCGACCTTGCGCGCTTCCTCGTCGCACTCGCCGCGACCGCTGCGACCGTCCTCATCGCCTACTTCGCGACGGGCACCACCGAGGGCATCGAGGAGGACATCACCGGCGGGGCCGCCCTGCTGCCGTCGATCGTCATCCTCGCCCTCAACATCATCGGCGGCATCGGACTCCTCGGGCTTCCCATCGCGGCCGCGGTCAACCTCGTCATTCGCCGGCGCGTGCGTCAGCTCTTCGACGCGCTCGTGGGCCTGCTCCTCACGGTCGTCGTGCTCACGCTCACGTCCTACCTCGTCGAGACCTACGGCAGCGCGCAGCTCGTCACTGCACTGGCCGGGTCCGTGGGCGGCGACACCTCCGTGACCGCGCCCATCATCGGCGGCCTCGTGGCCTTCATCACCGTGGCACGTCTGATGAGCCGACGCCCCTGGGACGTGCTCTCAGTGCTCGTGGTGGGATCCCTCGCCGTCGTGGCCTTGCTCAGCGCCACCGCCACGGTTGCCGGCCTGCTCATCTCCTTCTTCGTCGGCTGGGGGCTAGGCCTGCTCACCCGCTACGCCGTGGGCACTCCCACAACCCGGCCGTCCGGCTCTGAGGTCGCCGACGCCCTGGCCCGCGGGGGCTATCCGCTCACCGTGCTGCGCGCGTCGCGGCAGACCCCGGTCGGCCGCCGCTACGTTGCCACGACGCGAGCGGGAGAATCCCTCGAGGTCGTGGTCCTCGACCGCGACCTGGAGGGTGCCGGCCTGGCGACCGCCGCGTGGAAGGCTCTCCGCTTGAGAGACGAGGCCGGGCGCGGCGCCTTCAACATGCGCCGCGAACTCGATCACGCAGCGCTCATGGCGTACGCCGCCGAGGCCGCCAACGCTCCCGTGCCACGCCTGCTGATGGCCAGTGAGGTTGGCGCCGACTCGGCACTGCTGGCCTACGACTACACGGTCGGCACGAGATTCGCCGATCTCGACGGCGATCAGGTGAGCGATGACGAACTCGAGCAGGCCTGGCGCGCGATGCGCACCTTGCACGAGCATCAGATCGCCCACCGCAGCCTGACCGCCGACCACATCCTGCGCGATCGCGACGGCAAGGTGTGGCTTGTCGGCGAGGCGAGCGGCACCGTGGCGGCCGGCGATGTGGCCCAGCGCATCGATGTGGCCGAGTTGCTGTGCACGCTCGCGCTCACGGTGGGAGCCGATCGCGCCATCCGCACGGGACGCACGGTCCTCGGCGTACAGGGACTGGCACGTGCCCTGCCGGTGCTGCAGCCCGTCGCACTCGTCCCCGCCACGCGCAAGGCAATGCGCAAGAACCGTGACCTGATGGTGCACCTGCGCGACGCGCTGGTCGAGATCCGCCCCGACGGCGAGGTCGAGCAGATCAACGTCGAGCGCATCAAGCCGCGCACACTGATCATGATCGTGGTCGGCACCATCGCCGCCTACGTCCTACTGTCGCAGCTGGCACAGGTCGACCTCGGCGAGCTCCTCACGTCGGCATCCCTGGAGTGGCTCGCGGTCGGTGTCGTCGCGACGCTGGTCACCTACGTCGGAGCGGCATGGTCGCTCTCCGGATTCGTGCCCGAGCGCATACCGCTCCACCGCACAATGCTGGCGCAGGTCGCGGGGGACTTCGCGACGCTCGTGTCACCCCCCACTCTCGGGTCGGTCGCGATCAACCTGCGCTTCCTCACCAAGGCCGGCTTGCACCCCGCGCTCGCCGGAGCGAGCGTCGGCGTCTCCCAGGTGGCGGCCTTCGTCGTCCACCTGCTCCTGCTGCTCGGCTTCGGCATCGCGGCCGGCACCCAGGCGGACTTCACCGTCGACCCCCCTGCCTGGGCCGTCATCGTCGTCATCGCGGTCGTCCTGCTCTTCCTCGCCGCATTTGCGGTTGCCCCTCTGCGCCGCTACGTCTTCGGGCGCGTGCGGCCCCTGCTGCGCGAGGTGATCCCCCGCCTCGTCACGGTCGCCCAGCGCCCGATGAAGCTCGTCGAGGGCATCGGCGGCATCCTCGTCCTCAACTTCGCCTACATCGTGGTCCTCGTCGCCTGCGTCCGCGCCTTCGACGGCGATCTCAACGTCGCCGCGATCGCGGTCGTCTACCTCGCCGGTGCCACCATCGGCCAGGCAGCTCCCACTCCCGGCGGCCTCGGGGCGGTCGAGGCGGCACTCGCCGCGGGCCTGACCGCGGCTGGGCTCCCGGGCGGCATCGCCGTGTCCGCGGTCCTGCTCTTCCGCCTGCTCACCTTCTGGATCCCGACGATCCCGGGCTACATCTCCTTCAACTGGCTGACCAAGAAGGGCTACCTGTAGGTTCGCCGCATGAGCGAAGTCAGCATCACGCCCCTGGTCGACGGTCCCCTCGAGGTCTCCGGCGCCTGCCGCGTCAACGCCTCGGACGGCACGGAGATCCGCAGCGCGGACAAGGTCTACCTGTGCCGATGCGGCGCCTCGGAGAAGAAGCCCTTCTGTGACGGCTCGCACAAGAAGATCGGCTTCGTCTCCAACGTCGAGGCCTAGCCAGCCGGTGGACCCTGCCAGCCGCGAACTCCTCGCGGACTGGGTCACGCGCGTACGGCAGCGGCCCCACCATCACTGCGGGGTCTTCGCGGGCACCGACGGAGATGCCTTCGGTCATCGTGCTCGTCCCTGGGACTACCCCGACGTCCTCGTCGACGGGCGCCTGGAGGACGACGCACTCGTGCTCCAACTCAGCGACGGCGCAATCCGGCTCGACGCCGTGCACGGTGTCGTACACGGCGACCACCCGTGGGGTCCGGGTTTGCTCGTGAGCGGCTCCATCAACGGCACGCCGGCGGAGGTCTGGCTGGTCTAGGCCATCCACGCAGCGACAGCCAGGGTGAGCAGCGGCGCGATGACCAGTGCCGGCAGCAGGTCGGCGACCGGCAGTCGCGAGACCTTGAGCAGCCGCAGCGAGACGCCGATGAGAAGGACTCCGCCGGTGGCGGTGAGAGCGGCGATGGCAGACGCGGCCATGACCGACCCGACAAGTGCACCGAGCAGGGTGAACAGGCCCTGCACGATACCGACCGGAATTGCGGAGAAGGCCACGCCCCAGCCCAGGGAGGCTGCAAAGGCGATGGAGGCGAAGAGGTCGAGCACCGACTTGAGTGCGAGTTGATCGACACCGCGCCCGAGGCCATCAGACAGCGGGCCGAGCACGGCGAGGGGGCCGATGCAAAACAGCAGCGATGCGTCGACGAACCCCTCGATGAAGCGTGCTCGACCCTCGGTGCCCTGCGCCCCGCGGCTCACCCTGCGCTGCAGCCAGCCGCCGAGGCTCTCCACGCGCTCCTCCAGCCGCAGCAGCGATCCGATGATGCCTCCGATGACCACCGAGCCGAGCACAATGAGCAGGGGCGCCGAGGACCCGACGTCGGCGACCCAGTCGGCATCGAGCAGATCCACGACATTGAGTGCAGCCACGATGAGCGTGATGAGACCCAGGGCCTGCGTAATGAGGTCGCGCGTGCGCGCAGGCAGGCGATGCCCGATGAGTACGCCGAGACCGGCCCCGACGACGATGGCCGCCATGTTGAGGAGGGTCCCGAGGCCGATCACCCGCGCAGCCTAGGGGGCCTCGCCGAGGCGGGGGACCGGCCCTGAGGATTGCCTCAATACATCGTGTCGATATATGGTATTGCCATGGTGAGACGCCGAGGCGATGTGCTGGAGTTCGCGATCCTCGGGCTCTTGCTGGAGTCCCCGCTGCACGGCTACGAGCTCCGCAAGCGCCTCACCGGTGTCCTTGGCCCCTTCCGCGCCATCTCCTACGGCTCCCTATATCCCGCTCTGAGGGACCTGCAAGCCCGAGGCCTCATCGCTGAGAGCAGCCCCAAACCGATGCCGACCGTCACAACCAAGCGGGCCCGCATCGTCTACGGGGTGACACCAGCGGGCACCGAGCGCTTCACGTCCTTCGTTGCGAACCCCGGGCCGGAGGCCTGGGAGGACGAGAGGTTCGCGGCACATCTGGCCTTCTTCGCGAGTACGCCGACCGAGATGCGCCTGCGCATCCTCGAGGGACGTCGGGTACGCCTCCAGGAGCGCATGGCGATGCTGCGGGAGTCCTTCCGGCACACCTCCGAGCGGCTTGATCCCTACGCAACCCGGCTGCAGGAGCACGGCATCGATCGCGTCGAGAGCGAAGTCCGATGGCTTGAAGAGCTCATCGCGGCCGAGCGCAGTCACTGAGCCTCGGCATTACCCCTCCACGGAAGGAACATCATGGGATCCATTCGCGTCGCCATCGTGGGCGTGGGCAACTGTGCCTCGTCCCTCGTCCAGGGCGTCCACTACTACCGGGATGCGTCCCCGGATCAGGCCGTCCCGGGACTGATGCACGTCCAGTTCGGCGACTACCACGTGCGCGACGTGGAGTTCGTCGCCGCCTTCGACGTCGATGCCAAGAAGGTCGGCCACGACCTCGCCGAGGCCATCACCGCGAGCGAGAACAACACCATCACGATCTGCGACGTGCCTCCGACAGGCGTCGTCGTCCAGCGTGGCCACACGCTCGACGGCCTTGGGAAGTACTACCGCGAGACCATCGCGGAGTCCGACGCCGATCCGGTCGACGTCGTGTCCGTCTTGCGCGAAGCGGCGGTAGATGTCGTGGTCTGCTACCTCCCGGTCGGATCCGAGCAGGCTGCGAAGTTCTACGCACAGTGCGCGATCGACGCCGGGTGCGCCTTCGTCAATGCCCTCCCGGTCTTCATTGCCGGGACTCCTGAGTGGGCGCGGAAGTTCGCCGATGCCGGCCTTCCCATCGTGGGCGATGACATCAAGTCCCAGGTGGGCGCCACGATCACGCACCGCGTGCTCACCAAGCTCTTCGAGGACCGCGGAGTCGAGGTGCAGCGCACCTACCAGCTCAACGTCGGCGGCAACATGGACTTCATGAACATGCTCGAGCGCGATCGTCTGGAGTCGAAGAAGATCTCCAAGACACAGGCGGTGACGTCACAGATCGACCGGCCGATGGAGGGTCGCAACGTGCACATCGGCCCCAGCGACTACGTCGCGTGGCTGGACGATCGCAAGTGGGCCTTCGTGCGCATCGAGGGCAAGGCCTTCGGTGACGTGCCGCTCAACCTGGAGTACAAGCTCGAGGTGTGGGACTCCCCCAACTCGGCGGGCGTGATCATCGACGCTGTCCGCGCCGCCAAGATCGGACTCGACCGGGGGATCGGCGGCCCGCTGCTCTCGGCCTCGTCGTACTTCATGAAGTCACCCCCCGAGCAGTACAGCGACGACGTGTGCCGACAGCGAGTGGAGGACTTCATCGTCGGACGCATCGAGCGCTGACCATCCGCTTCGATCAGGCGATCAGTAGTACGGCGTGTTGGGATCCACCTGCAATGACCACGCGTTGATGCCGCCGCCGACGTGGATAGCATCGGAGAAGCCTGCGCCGTGCAGCACGGCGAGGACCTCGGCTGAGCGGCCGCCCACCTTGCAGTGCAGCACGATCTGCTTGTCGTTGGGGACCTTCTCCAGCGCTGAGCCGTCGAGGAACTCGCCCTTGGGGATGAACTCCGCCCCTTCGATGGTGGCGATCTCCCACTCGATGGGCTCGCGCACGTCGATGAGGACGAAGTCGCGCTCCCCGCGAGCGCGGGCATCGAGCATCTCCTTGAGCTCGTGCACGCTGATCGTGCTGTCGCGGGCCGCCTCGGCGGCAGCGTCCGAGATGGTGCCGCAGAAGGCGTCGTAGTCGATGAGCTCGGTGACCGTGGCATTCGGCCCGCAGATGGCGCAGTTCGGGTCCTTGCGGATCCGCACCTCGCGGTAGTCCATCTCCAGGGCGTCGTACACCTTGAGACGGCCCAGCAGCGGGTCGCCGATGCCGGTGAGGAGCTTGATCGCCTCGGTCACCTGGATGGAGCCGATGCTCGCGCACAGGACGCCCAGCACGCCGCCCTCGGCGCACGAGGGCACCATGCCCGGTGGCGGGGGCTCGGGGTAGAGGCAGCGGTAGCACGGACCGTGCTCGGCCCAGAAGACACTCGCCTGTCCGTCGAAGCGGTAGATCGAGCCCCAGACATAGGGCTTGCCGAGCAGCACGCACGCGTCGTTGACGAGGTAGCGCGTGGCGAAGTTGTCGGTGCCGTCGACGATGAGGTCGTACTGGGAGAAGAGCGGCATCACGTTGGTCGAGTCGAGGCGCTCGTCGTGGATGACCACGTCGACGTAGGGGTTGATCTCCTTGATCGAGTCGCGCGCACTTTCGGCCTTGGAGCGGCCGATGTCGCTCTGGCCGTGGATGATCTGGCGCTGGAGGTTGGACTCATCGACGGTGTCGAACTCCACGATGCCCAGCGTGCCGACTCCGGCGGCAGCGAGGTACATCAGCGCGGGACTGCCCAGCCCGCCCGCGCCGATGCACAGCACGCGGGCGTTCTTCAGGCGCTTCTGCCCGCTCATGCCGACGTCGGGGATGATGAGGTGGCGGCTGTAGCGGCGTACCTCGTCGGCAGACAGGCTGTCGGCAGGCTCGACGAGCGGCGGCAGGGACATGGCTCTCCTCATGGGTGGATCCGGGGCAACCACGGTACCCACGCGGGCATTCCCGCGCCCGCCCGGGAGACTGGGGGCGTGAGCCGCCCCGTCATCGGCCTGTCCACCTACGTCGAGCCTGCCCGCTGGGGCGCGTGGGAGGTGCCCGCCGCCCTGCTGCACGAGTGGTACGTCGACGCCGTGCGCGAGGCAGGTGGCCGTGCCGTCCTCCTGCCTCCGGACTCCACGGACGCGGACGTGCTCGACCGTCTCGACGGACTCATCCTCATCGGGGGCGCCGACGTGGATCCGGCCCACTACGGTGCCGAGCCGCACGCGACCGTCGACGTGCCGCGCGTCGAGCGCGACGCGGGCGAGCTGCTGCTCTGCCGGGCGGCGCACGAGCGCGACCTGCCGCTGCTCGGCATCTGCCGCGGCATGCAGGTGATGGCGATTGCCCATGGTGGCTCGCTCATCCAGGACCTGCCCGATGCCGGCTTCGGCCTCGCGCATCGCGAGCGCCCGGGCACCTTCACCGAGCACGCTGTCTCGCTCGCGGAGGGTTCACGCGTCGCCGCGATCTACAGGTCGACACGCATCGTCACCAACTCCTCCCACCACCAGGGCATCGCCGACCCCGGCACACTCGTCCCCACGGGCTGGGCCGAGGACGGGCTGATCGAGGTGCTCGAGGCACCCGAGGCTCGCTTCTCCCTCGGGGTGCAGTGGCATCCGGAGCATCCCGACCGAAGATTTGGCGAATTGCCCCTCTTCCGCGCCGTGGTTGCGGCAGCCTCCGACTAGCAGTCCGCGCCGAGGCGGCTGCTGCACGCCCGCCGAGCAAGGAGTCCCCATGCAGGTCGACGTCCGCCACGGTCCCTCATTTGCCGTCGCCCGCTGCACGCTTGCGGCAGGCGAGCACGCCAAGGTCGAGTCCGGCGCCATGGCCGCGATGAGCGATGGCGTGACCCTCGACGCCAAGATGGAGGGCGGCTTCCTCAAGTCGCTCGGGCGCAGCGCACTCGGTGGCAACTCCTTCTTCGTCACGACGTACACCAGCTCCATCGACGGCGGCTGGGTCGACGTCGCCGCCATCCTGCCCGGCGACATCACCGTCATCGAGTCCTCGCCTGAGCGGCCACTCGCCGTGACGCGCGGTGCATGGCTGGCCAATGAGCAGAGCCTGTCGCTCGACACCAAGTGGGGCGGTGCCAACAACCTCTTCGGCGGCGAGGGTGGCTTCGTGTCGCGCTTCGAAGGAGCCGGCAAGGTCGTCGTCGCGTCGTACGGCGCCCTCGACCAGCACGCACTGCACGAGGGCGAGCGCATGGTGGTGGACTCGGGCCATCTGGTCGCCTACGACGCCTACATCGCGATGCAGGCCCGGACCACGGGAGGCATCATGAAGTCGCTGAAGTCCGGCGAGGGCATCGTGGTGGAGATCACCGGGCCGGGCCTGGTGTGGACCCAGTCGCGCAATCCCAACGGACTCGTGGAGTGGCTGACGAACGTCCTGCCGTTCAGCCGCAGCTAGGCCGGGCGCCGAGTGTGCACTTGCGTGCACGACATCGGCCCTTGAGGCGCACGCAAGTGCACACTCGGCGAGGGCTTGGCTACAGCGGGGTGACGTAGGCGCCCGAGATACCGCCGTCCACCAGGAAGTTCGACGCGGTGATGAACGACGAGTCGTCGGAGGCGAGGAACGCCACCGCCGCCGCGATCTCCTCCGGCTCGCCGAATCGGCCGAAGGGGATGTGGACGTAGCGACGCGCAGCGCGCTCGGGGTCCTTGGCGAAGAGCTCCATGAGCAGCGGCGTCTTCACCGGTCCGGGCGAAATGGCGTTGACGCGCACCCCCTGGCGGGCGAACTGCACGCCGAGTTCGCGCGACATGGCCAGCACCCCGCCCTTGGACGCCGTGTAGGAGATCTGCGACGTCGCCGCGCCCATGGTGGCGACGAACGAGGCGACGTTGATGATGGAGCCGCGGCCCTGCTCGAGCATGTAGGGCAGCACGGCCTTGCACCCGAGGTAGACGGACGTGAGGTTGACGTCCTGCACGCGCTTCCAGGCTTCCAGGCCGGTGTCGAGGATCGAGTCGTCGTCGGGCGGGGAGATGCCGGCGTTGTGAAAGGCCACGTCGATCGAGCCGTAGGTGTCGACCGCCACCGTGTACATCCGCTCGTTGTCCTCGGGCGAGGTAACGTTCGCCTGGACGAAGGTGCCACCGACCTGCGCGGCTGCCGCCTCCCCCGCCGCGACATCCATGTCCGCGATGACGACGTGGGCGCCCTCGCTGGCCAGGCGCTGGGCCGAGGCGAAGCCGATGCCGCTGGCACCCCCGGTGATGAGCGCGGTGCGGCCGACCAGTCGACGGCAGACGGCATCGGACATGGGATTCCTCTCAGTCGGCGGCGATGAAGACGTTCTTGGTCTCGGTGAAGGCCTCGGGCGCATCGGGCCCGAGCTCGCGGCCCAGTCCCGAGCGCTTGAATCCGCCGAACGGCGTCCAGTAGCGCACGGACGAGTGCGAGTTGACCGACAGGTTGCCCGATTCCACCCCGCGGGACACCCGCAGGGCGCGACCGATGTCGCGGCTCCAGATCGAGCCGGAGAGGCCGAAGTCGGAGTCGTTGGCCATGCGGATCGCATCGGCCTCGTCCTCGAAGGGCATGACGGCGACGACGGGGCCGAAGATCTCCTCGCGGTAGGCGCGGTCGGACTCCGATGACGGCACGATCACCGTCGGGGGAAACCACCAACCGGGCCCGTCGGGGCAGGATCCACGGAAGGCCACCTGCACATCGTCGATGTACGACGCGACGGTCTGGCGATGCGCGGCGGTGATGAGCGGGCCCATCTCAGCAGAGTCGAGCGCGGGGTCCTCCACGCGCACGCCGGCGACCGCGGGCTCCAGCAGGCCCATGAAGCGATCGAAGACCGAGCGCTCCACCAGGATGCGCGAGCGCGCGCAGCAGTCCTGCCCGGCATTGTCGAAGACGCCGTACGGCGCGGTCGCTGCCGCACGCTCGAGATCGGCGTCGGCGAAGACGATGTTGGCGCTCTTGCCGCCGAGCTCGAGCGTCACGCGCTTGATCTGCGCGGCGCAGCCGGCCATGACCTGCTGACCGACCTCGGTCGAGCCAGTGAAGACCACCTTGCCCACGAGGGGGTGCGTGACGAAGCGCTCGCCGACGACCGAGCCCTTGCCGGGGATGACCGTGAAGACGCCCTCGGGGATGCCCGCCTCCAGCGCCAGCTCGCCGAGGCGGATCGCGGTGAGCGGGGTCACCTCGGCGGGCTTGAGCACGACCGTGCAGCCGGCCGCCAGCGCGGGCGCGAAGCCCCAGCCTGCGATCGGCATGGGGAAGTTCCACGGCACGATGACGCCGACGACGCCGATGGGCTCGTGGAAGGTCATATCGACGCCTCCGGCCACCGGGATCTGCCGGCCGAAGAGCCGCTCCGGCGCACCGGCGTAGTAGGCGAGCACGTCGCGGACATTGCCCGCCTCCCAGCGCGCATTGCCGATGGTGTGCCCGGCATTGGCCACCTCGAGTTGCGCGAGCTCCTCGATGTGATCGCCGACGACCCGGCTGAAGTGGCGCAGGAGGCGCGCACGATCCCCCGGGGAGACCGCGCGCCAGGCGGGGAACGCCGCGTGCGCCCGCGCGATGAGGGCGTCGACCTCCTCGGCTGGAGTCGGCGGGACATCGGCAATCGGCGCCCCGGTGACGGGGCTGATGACGGCGGTCACAGTCGCTCGAACCCCCGGTAGCGCTCCCAGTCGGTCACGGCTCTGCCGAAGGCCTCCAGCTCCACGCGCCCCATCCTCGCGTAGTGGGCCTGGACCTCCTCGCCGAAGGTCTGCCGCACCCAGTCCGATCCCTCCCAGAGCTCGACGGCCCGTGCGAGGTTGTCCGGCACGCGCGCGGCATCGGCGGCGTAGGCATTGCCCTCGAAGGCCGGCTCGAGCTCGAGCTGGCGCTCGATGCCGTCCAGGCCTGCCGCGATGATGCCCGCCGTCGCGAGGTAGGGGTTGACGTCGCCGCCGGGCACGCGGTTCTCCAGGCGCAGGGACGGACCGTGGCCCACGAGTCGCAGGGCACACGTGCGGTTGTCGCGACCCCACTTGATGGCGGTGGGCGCGAAGGATCCCTCGACGTAGCGCTTGTAGGAGTTGATCTGCGGCGCGAAGAGGAGCGTGAGCTCCTCCATATGCGCCAGCTGACCGGCGATGAAGGAGCGTCCCAGCGGGGACATCCCATCGGGCGCAGAGTCATCCGCCATCACCAGCGAGCCGTCGAGCCCGCGGAAGGACAGGTGGATGTGGCAGGAGTTGCCCTCCCGCTCGTTGTACTTCGCCATGAAGGTGAGCGAGACGTCCTCCTGCGCGGCGATCTCCTTGGCCCCGGTCTTGTAGATCGTGTGCCGGTCGCAGGTGACGACCGCCTCGTTGTACTTGAAGGCGATCTCGTGCTGGCCGAAATTGCACTCCCCCTTGGCGCTCTCGACTTCAAGGCCTGCGCCCGCCATGCCCAGGCGGATACGTCGGAGCAGCGGCTCCACGCGCGCGCCGCCGAGGATGGAGTAGTCGACGTTATAGAGATTGGCGGGCGTGAGGTCGCGATAGTCGGCCTCCCAGGCCTCCTCGTAGCTGTCGAGGAAGACGATGAACTCCAGCTCGGTCCCGACGTACGCCGCCATCCCCGCGTCAGCGAGCCGCTGCGTCTGGCCCTTGAGGATCTGCCGCGGAGACGCAACGACATCGGAGCCGTCCTCCCACAGCACGTCGCACAGGACGCCCACCGCGCCCTCCTGCCACGGGATGCGGTGGAGTGTCGAGAGGTCCGGGCGCATCACCATGTCGCCATAGCCCAAGTCCCATGAGGACATCGCGTAGCCGGAGACGGTGTTCATGTCGATGTCGACGGCGAGGAGGTAGTTGCAGCCCTCCGTCCCATGGGCGAGCGTGTCGTGGACGAAGTGGTCCGCGTGGATGCGCTTGCCCTGCATGCGGCCCTGCATGTCGGTGATGCCGACGACGACCGTGTCGATGAGGCCCTCGTCGACCTCTCTGCGCAGGGTGTCGACGTCCAAGGGCACAGGTCGCGCCATGTCCACCTCTCAGGTCGTGATCTTCCCCGATAGACAGTGTCCGGGGCGGGGGTCGCCCCCCGCTCCGGACACTACTGCGGATCCTGCCGTCAATCCTTGGGTGGGAAGAACTCCTCCGTGCCCGACTCCTCGAGAGTCTCGACCACGTCGTAGCCCTCGGTTTCCGGGTGGCCGTGAGCCCCTCCCGAGACGGCGTACTCCTCCTCGGGCGAGAGCACGAGCCGCTTCCGGCCGAAGAGAGCGAAGAGCAGCAGGCCAACGACGTAGACGATCCCGACCCAGATCACGACGGCTCGGTAGTCCGCGTTGAAGGGCATGAGGATGAGGGTGACCAGCCCGATGATGCCCGCAATGAGCGCTCCCACGATTCCGACCGGACTGCGGTAGGGGCGCGACACATTCGGCAGTTTTTGCCTCAGGATGAGGAAGGCAACCATCTGCAGGATGTAGGCGATCACCGCTCCGAACACCGCGATGAGCAGCAGGGCGCTCGCTGCATTGACGTACGGCGCCTCCTCGCTGCCGTAGGCGATCGCCCCCAGGCCGAAGATGAGGACGATGCCGACGACGGCACTGGCGATGAGAGCGACGTAGGGCGTCTTGCGCTTGCCCGTCAGCGACAGGAACTTCGGGTAGTAGCCGGCTCGGGACAGGGAATACACATTGCGCCCCGCGGCGAACATGATGCCCTGGAACGACGCGATCAGTCCTGCGAGCGCCATCAGCGACAGCAACGCCGCAATGTCACTGTTGGGGAAGATGGCCCGGAACCCATCGAGGATGGGCTCACCACTCTCGGCGATCGTCGCCGCCCCGAGCACTCCCGGGTTGAGGATCAGCACCAGGAGAGCCGTCACCAGGAGCGTGAACATGCCGGCGATCGAACCTCGCGGGATGTCCTTGGCCGGATCGTGAGTCTCCTCGGCGGCCAGCGGGAGCTCCTCGATGCCGAGGAAGAACCAGATGGCAAACGGGAAGGCGAGGAAGATCCCCAGGAAGCCGTAGGGGAGGAACGTGCTGCCTCCGGCCTCAGGAACGATGTCGAAGAGGTTGTCGACACTGAACTTGCCTGAGAAGAGCGCGGCGACGAAGAAGATCGCGAGCACGCCCAGGGAGATGATCGCGATGATGAACGCGAACCGGAATGACGCGGCAGCACCCGCAGCATTGAGGGCGACGAACAAGACGTAGATGATGATGACCCAGAGCAGGATCGGCAGTGAGACATCAAAGAGTTCGGCCACGATTGCATCGGCATAAAGCGCAGCGAAGGTGCCGACTACGGCTGTCGTGATCACGTATTCGACTGTCTCCGCGAAGCCTGTGATGAAGCCGCCCCAGGGGCCCATCGCGGACCGCGCGAAGGAGTATGCACCGCCTGTGTGCGGCATGGCCGCACTCATCTCGGCGATGCTGTAGATCATCAGGACGTACATCAGGCCGATGACGAGGGTGGCAATGAGCATGCCGCCCCATCCGGCATTGCCGATGCCGAAGTTCCACCCGGAGAAGTCGCCGGAGATGACTGCAGCGACGCCGAGGCCCCACAGCGCTCCCGCTCCCGCGTATCTCTTCAGCCCTCGCTTTTCGAAGTACTCCGCTCCGGCGTGCGTGTATTTCACACCGGAGACAGACATGTCCTTGTCCACTGAACCTCCTCGAGGTCGGCAGGACCACAGGGGCCTGCCCCTTGCGGGGAGGGTAGGGACGCGCAGGGGGTCTGTCCGCTAAATGGCCGAAGACACGCGGGTGAAGCGCTCGGTCCAGAGGCCGGCCACGACGTCCGGATACTCCATCTGCGCCACGTGACCACAATCGTCTAGCAGCGTCACTTCCGCATCGGGAAACTCACGCGCTGCTCGAGCAGCACCGCGGGGGTCCACGAGGATGTCGTCCTCGCCGTAGATCGCGAGCACCGGCTGGCGGACCTGGCGCGCCAGCCGCCAGGGACGGCTCGGACCCCGCTCAGCGAAGGTTGCGAGCAGCCCGCGCAGCGACCGCAGGAAGGCGTCGGTGGCGTAGGGCAGCGCATCTCGCTCGGCCGTCTCCGTGACGAGCGCGGCGCGCAGCGCCTCAGGGATCCGGCGCGGATCGGTCGTGCACGCATCGAGTGTCGCCTGCACCCGCTGCTCGACCGGCACTGCCGCGTAGCGCCGCACGAGCGACTCCCCCACTCCGGGCACGGCGACCACGGGCAGGTGCGCGTTGCCGCGCCCGACGCGCATCGACGGCAGCGCCGGGGACACCAGCGTGAGCGACGCCACGAGGTCGGGGCGATGCGCGGCCAGCTGCACCGAGACGGCTCCGCCCATGGAGTTGCCCATCACGTGCACCGGGCCCTCATCGCCCCGGCGCCGACGCCACTCCTCGATGGCCGCAGCGACCGAACGCGCGTGGCCGCGCGGGGTGAAGTCGCCGTCACGCGGCGGGGGCGACGCACCGAAGCCGGGAAGGTCAAGGGCGAGGGCGCTGACCTGCCCGGCCAGGCTCGCCATGAGCGGCACCCAATTGAGGGCCGAGCCCCCCAGACCGTGGACGAGCACGACGGGAAGGTCACCCTGTCCAGACTGGCGCACGTGGACCTCGCCGGTCGTGAGGGTCCAGCGCTCCGCGGGAGGGATCCACATGCCCCTATGGGACCACGGGACACGGGGTCCGCGCTCGGTCGGGCGCGCGATGCCCGGACCGGTGTGGACCCGGCCATTAGGGTGGCGATGTGACCGCGGCTGACGACGTACGACGGGCCGAGCCATCCCGCATGCCCCGCGAAGAGCGTCGCGCGCAGGTCCTCGGCGCCGCCCGCGAGGTCTTCGTGGCCCAGGGCTACCACACGGCCGCAATGGACGACATCGCCGAGCGCGCTGGAGTGAGCAAGCCGGTGCTCTACCAGCACTTCCCCGGCAAGCTCGATCTCTACGTCGCCCTGCTCGACGAAGGCATCGCGGTACTCCTCGACACGCTCCGGGCAGCGCTCGAGGCCACCACGGACAACAAGCAGCGCGTGCGCGGCGCGATCGCGGCGTACTTCGCCTTCGTCGATGATCCCGACGGCGCCTACCGACTGGTCTTCGAAAGCGACCTCACCAATGAGCCGGCGGTCCGCTACCGGGTCGAGGCAGCCGATGACGCCTGCTCCCTCATGCTGGGCCAGGTCATCGCCGAGGACACCGGGTTGTCGGCGGCCCAGGCGGAGCTGCTCGCCTCGGGGCTGCTCGGCATGGCGCAGATCGCGGCACCACGCTGGCTGCGTGCGGAGCCGCGGATGCGCCGCGACGAAGCCGTCGACCTCATCGCCGGGCTGGGCTGGCGCGGCATCGGTGGCTTCCCGCTGTCTCACCCGCCGACGTCCTAGATCGATCCGCGCGTTAGCCTTGCGGGCAAAGGAGGATCCGTGGAGATCAAGATCGGCGTTCAGCAGACCCCGCGCGAGATCGTGCTCGAGTCCGAGCAATCGCCGGAGGACATCGAAGCAGCTGTGCGCGCAGCTCTCGCCGATGGCGGGATCCTCACCCTGGAGGACGACAAGGGGCGCCGGGTCATCGTGCCCGCCGATCGCCTCGCCTACGTCGACATCAGCCCCGCGACGTCACGCCGCGTCGGCTTCGGCACCTGACGGGGCCGACGGACAGGTCCGTTAGGAAGCCAGGCCCAGCGCCTGCATCCTCCGGGAGTGCTCGTCGGTGAGTCTCGACAGCATCGTGGCGATAGCTGTGAGATCCATGCCCGTGCCCTCGTCGCCCACGTCGCCGACGAGCAGCGCCGTGAGCGCCTCGCGCTCGGCGGCCACATGCTGAGCCTGCGACAGGGCCTCCCCCACGAGGCGGCGAGCCCAGAGCGCTAGCCGTCCCTCGACGCGCGGATCAGCGGCAATCGCCGCGCGCACGCGGTCAACCACGAAGGCCGACTGCCCGAGGTCCTCGCACACCTCGAGGACGAGATCCCTCGTCTGCGGATCCAGGTAGGTCGCGATCTCGCGATAGAAGTCGATGCCGATCCCGTCGCCGACATAGGCCTTGACCAGGCCCTCGAGCCAGTCACTCGGGGCCGTCATCTCATGGAAGCGCGCAAGCGGGGCACGGAAGGGCTGCATGGCCTCGGCGGGGTCGACACCGATCTCCACGAGCCGGTCGCGCAGGCGGGAGAAGTGCCGGAACTCCGCCGCTGCCATTGCCGCGAGTTGGGCCTCGTCCTCGATCGTCGGAGCGAGGGCCGCATCGGCGGCGAGTCGCTCGAAGGCCATCAGTTCGCCGTAGGCAAGCACACCCAGCAGATCGATGACCGCTGACCGGTAGTCGTCGTTCGCGGCAAGAGCCTCGCCGTCGATCGATGCCATGGAGCGAAGGCTAGTGCCCACGCGGTACCCTCGGTGCATCGCGTGAGCGATGCGGGCGCCCGGCCGGGCCCCCGAGGGGCGTGAGCCCCATCCGCCCCCGTGTGTGGCGCCCCCGATGAGGATCGGGTGCGGTGCCCGCGGACCTGCACTGGAGCATGCCGTGACCGACGTCGACCCTGCCTCGAACCCTGAGGCGGCACCCCTACCCCCCACCTTCGCCGAGCTTGGCGCGTCACCGGACATCGTCGCGTCGCTGGCGTCGGCGGGCATCGAGCGAGCATTTCCCATCCAGGCCATGACCTTGCCGCTCGCGCTGGAGGGCCGCGACCTCATCGGCCAGGCGAAGACCGGCACCGGCAAGACGCTGGGCTTTGGCATCCCCCTGCTCCAGCGCATCGAGCGCGATGACACGCCGGGGGCCGCTCCTCAAGCCCTCGTCGTCGTGCCGACACGGGAGTTGTGCGTCCAGGTCGCCGGCGACCTCGAGCAGGCGGGGGCCCGTCAGCGCACCCGCGTGCTGAGTGTGTACGGCGGGCGTTCCTACGAGCCTCAGGTCGAGGCCCTGGCCACCGGGGTCGAGGTGGTCGTCGGCACGCCGGGGCGCCTCATCGATCTCGTGCAACGCCGTTCGCTCGACCTGTCGCGTGTGCGTGTCCTCGTCCTCGACGAGGCTGACGAGATGCTCGACATGGGATTCCTCCCGGATGTCGAGCGCATCGTCGCGGAGCTGCCCGCGCAACGCCAGACCATGCTCTTCTCCGCCACCATGCCGGGGCAGATCGTTGCCCTTGCCCGTCGCTACATGCAGCAGCCGACCCACATCCGTGCTGCCGATCCCGGAGATGACCGGGCGACCGTGGACGCCATCGAGCAGCACGTGTGGCGCGCCCACCCGATGGACAAGATCGAGCTGCTGGCGCGCGTGCTCCAGGCCGACGGTCGCGGCCTCACGATGATCTTCACCCGCACGAAGCGCAAGGCGCAGAAGATCGCCGACGAGCTCACCGATCGCGGGTTCGCGGTCGGGTCCGTGCATGGGGATCTCGGCCAGGGGGCGCGCGAGCAGGCACTGCGTGCCTTCCGCAACGGCAAGGTCGATGTGCTCGTGGCCACCGACGTCGCTGCCCGCGGCATCGACGTCGACGGAGTGACCCACGTCATCAACTACGAGTGCCCCGACGACGAGAAGACCTACCTGCACCGCATCGGACGCACCGGTCGGGCCGGCGCGAGCGGTGTCGCGGTGACCCTCGTCGACTGGGAGGACATCGCCCGCTGGCAGATGATCGACAAGATTCTGGGGCTGCCGTTCAAGGACCCCCTCGAGACCTACTCCACATCGGATCACGTCTACACCGGCCTGGGCATCCCCCGCGACATCACGGGGCGACTGGCCAAGGACAAGCAGACGCGCGCGGGCCTGCAGGCCGAGGAGGTTGAGGACCTCGGCGAGACCGGCAAGCGCAAGCCCGCTGCCGCGCGTCCCCGCAGCACCTCACCTCGCACGTCGTCACGCGGCACGGCCAGGGACTCCGGGCGCGACCGCGCGGCTCGACCCGCCACGTCGGAGGCGCCCGCCGAAGGCACCACCAAGGCCAGGCGCCGTCGTCGGCGGACCAAGCGCGGCGGCGCGCCTGCCCAGGGCGAGTAGTCCCCCTAGGTGAGGTAGCCCCACTCGCGCAACGCCTCGACCAGCCCCGGTGACGTCGCGAGCCGGAGGATCTCCGCCGGGTCGCACCAGCGTGCCTCGTCGGCATCATCTGCCGCTCGCGGCTCGCCTTCGCCAGTGAAGGCAAAATCAGCGATGAGATACGTCGTCCCGGCGCCGCTGTCGCGCTCGACGATGCCGGCGAACTCCGCGTCCGTCGCGCGCACACCCGTCTCCTCCCGCACTTCGCGGGCGGCGGCCGCATCCCATGACTCCTCCTCCTCGACGCGTCCACCGGGCAGGGACCACAGGCCACGGGATGGTGCCTGACCGCGCCGGACCAGGAGGAGACGTCCACTCCCATCACGCACGATGCCACCCGCGCAGGGCACGCTCCACGTGACCGGCGCACCGGCCGGAGGCGTCGTGCCCCAGGGCACCTCGACGCCGGGAGGCAGACCATCGATACCGGGCCATGTCGTCATCGTGAGCGTGAAGCGGTGCTGTGCCTCCGGGCGCTCCGCCACCGGCTCCAGCGCGATGTGCACCAGGGGGCTGTCGCGCGTGGCCTGACCACCCAGTTCCTCCAGTGTCGAGCGGATCCCGTCGCGGGTCTCCTGCGGAAGGTAGAGCCACATCGCCGAGTGCCACACGACCAGTGTCGTGCCCGGCTGGAGCACCAGGCCGCGCACGTACTCCAGCGCATCGGCCGCGACGATCGCGACCTGCACTCCCCCGGCGATCTCCAGCGCCGCGCGCAGACGCTCGAAGCGGTCGAGGTGATCAGGCCAGACAAAGGAGGTGAGCACGAGCCTGCCCTGTGTGCTGCTCGCATCCACCGGAGCAAGGTCGCAGCCGGAGCGCTCGGCAATGCGCGGCACACCACCCCACTCCGGATGATCCCCGGGGACCACCCCTGCCTCCATCAGTGCATCGACCCGCAGTGACAGGCCCGCCGAGCAGCCGATCTCATGGAGCCGCACCGGCAATCCAAAGCCTCGCTGCACGCGTCGGAGGAGTGCTCCCAAGCCCACTGTGCGACCGACCTCGTTGGTCTGGGGCACACGAGTCAGCGCGTCGGCGACGACCTCGCGATGCTCGGCGACGGCCGAGAGGAAGGCGCGGCGCAGCCGCTCGCGTCCCGCGTCGTCGCGCGGCGGGGTGCCACCGGTCGTCGGCAGGAAGACCGCCACCCCGGGGGCCTCGCGCATCAGGGCCAGCCGGTGGACGGCTGCGAGGAGTCGCAAGGGGATCATGTCGCCGACGCGGGCGTTGGCGTACGGCGCGAGCAGCGAGGCCAGCGGCTCCTCCTCCGACCACTGCGCAACGCAGGAGGCCAGGTCGGCGTAGGTCGGTGCACCGAGGCGCTCGCACGAAGCAGCGATGTCCACGAAGATGTCCCGGATGCCGGGTCGGCTGTCGCGGCTCGGCTTCACCAGGCCAGCGTAGGCGCGTCGAGGCCCGGCGCGCCGGAGCTGCCTACTGGGCCGAAACCACCCCCGGGCCCCGCCGTCGGCGTACTCTGAGCGCCCATGAGCGGCAGGCGCATCCTCTACGGAATCAACGGCGTGATCGCGGGATTCGGAGCCCTCTTCTCCTTCACGCTCACGGTGCTCGGCACCTACCCCAGCGAGAACACCAATCCCACGGCGCTGGGGTTCGCCGGCCAGGGGCTCCTCGGCCGCGTGTTCGACTACTTCACCTACTTCACCCTGTGGTCGAACATCCTGGTTGCCATCGTGATGCTCATGCTCTTCGCGCGACCAGACCGCGACAGTTTCTGGTTCCGTGTCTTCCGCCTGGACAGCGTGCTCATGATCGTGGTCACGGGGATCATCTACAACGCCGTGCTCGCGGCCACCGCCAAGAATCAGGGCCTGGAGGTGTGGACCAACTTCTTCCTCCACGTTCTCACGCCCATTGTGACGTTCGTCGTCTGGCTCATCGCGGGACCGAGGGGCTGGATCTCGTGGCGCATCATCGGGGCCAGCCTCATCCTGCCCATCGCGTGGTTGGTCTTCGCGCTCATTCGCGGGGCCTTCATCGGGGCCTACCCCTACGGCTTCCTCGACGTCGCGACATACGGCTACGGGACCGTGCTCACCAACGTCGCGGGCATCGTGGTCTTCGCCGTCGTGCTGTGCCTGATCTTCTGGGGCATTGACGCGGTCATCTCGCGTCTCACCCGGGGCAGGGCCCAGGTCGTCGCCTAGCCGCGGGTCTTGTAGTCCTCGAGAAGCCGCCGGGCGATGATCATCTTCTGGATGTCGGCCGTGCCCTCGCCGATCATGAGCATGGGCGCCTCGCGGTAGAGACGCTCAATCTCGTACTCCTTGGAGTAGCCGTAGCCGCCGTGGATACGGAAGGAGTCCTCAACGACCTCCTTGCAGTACTCACTGGCAAGCAACTTGGCCATGCCAGCCTCAAGGTCATTGCGCTCACCTGAGTCCTTCTTGCGCGCGGCCATCACCATCATCTGGTGCGCGGCCTCGACCTTGGTGCCCATGTCCGCCAGGCGGAAGGCCACGGCCTGATGCTCAGCGATGGGCTTGCCGAAGGTGACACGCTGCTGGGCGTAGTCGACGCCGAGTTCGAAGGCGCGGCGCGCCAGCCCGCACGCGCGCGCAGCGACGTTGACTCGGCCGACCTCGACGCCGTCCATCATCTGGTAGAAGCCGCGGCCGGGCTCCCCGCCCAGGATCGCTGATGCGGGCAGACGGAGGTCGTCCATGACCAACTCGGTCGTGTCGACGCCCTTGTAGCCCATCTTCTCGATCTTGCCGGGAATGGTGAGACCCGGACGCACCTCGCCGAATCCGGCGGGCTTGTCCACAAGGAATGCCGTCATGCGCTTGTAGACCGAGGAGCCCTCCGGGGCATCGCCGTCGGTGCGCACGAGGACCGCCACCAGCGTGGAGCTGCCCCCATTGGTGAGCCACATCTTCTGGCCGTTGAGGACGTAGTCGTCTCCGTCGCGCACCGCACGGGACTGGATCGCCGCGACGTCCGAGCCGCATCCCGGCTCGCTCATCGAGAAGGCGCCACGAATCTCTCCGGTCGCCATGCGCGGGAGGTAGTGGGCCTTCTGCTCCTCCGTGCCGTGGTGCATCACCATCCACGCGACGATGAAGTGGGTGTTGATGACACCCGACACGCTCATCCAGCCGCGCGCGATCTCCTCGACGACCAGGGCGTAGGTCAGCAGGGACTCTCCGAGACCGCCGTACTCCTCGGGGATCATCAGGCCGAAGACACCCAGGTCCTTCAGGCCCTCGACGATGTCCGCGGGGTATTCGTCCTTGTGCTCCAGGTGCGTGGCATAGGGCAGGATCTCGTTGTCGACGTAGTCCTGGACCGCCTTGAGGATCTCGACCTGGACGTCCGTGAGCCCCTCAGTCTGCGCGAGTCGTGACATCGAGCCTCCCCTTTCGTGGCGTCATCAGGCTAACGCACGTTAACGCGTCGCGCCTCGCCACAGCCCGGCCGCGGGATTGACGGCGGCGATCACCGCGACGAACGGCACGGCCAGCAGGGGCAGCACCTCGATGAGGGAGATGCCCGCAACAGCCGCGGCCACCAGCTGACCGCAGGTCGCCACCGCCCAGGCCACCGAGCGCACGACGATCACGTGCCCGTGGTCCGCCCGATGCAAGACCGCACGCGAGACGGCCACGCACCACAGCGCCGACGCGAGAGCCGCCGGCATCGCAGAGAGCGGACCGGCACCCGCCACCCAGGCGGCCGGGATCGCCCCCACAAGGCCGAGGCCAAGGAGGGCGACGACGCCGGGTGCGGGGCACCGCAGGACGATCCTCCACGGCCGACGCGGCTGCAGCAGGATCTGGGCGCCCAGGGTCTGCGGCACCACCGGCTCGAGCAGCGCATCTCGCGCATCGCACAGGGCCTGGAAGTGCGCGGCGTCTCCGCCGTGGTCCGGGTGGGCCAGCGCCGCCCAGGCGCGGAAGGCACGTCGCACCGTCGCTTCGTCGGACGCCGAGCTCACGCCGAGCAGGCGCGCGGCGGCGTCTCGGTCAGGGAGGCGATCGGCGAGCACGGCAGGAGACTACGCCGCCGAGTGAGGAGCGCCAGTCGGCTCGTCAGTCAGGAGGAGTGAAGGCCGTCGTCCGCGACATGCCGGCTGCGCGGCCCTTGGCCGCCACGACGAGCGCCATCTTCCGCGAGGCTTCGTCGATCATCTCGTCACCGAGCATCACGGCGCCCTTGGCGCCTCCCTCGGCCGAGGTGTAGTGGGCGTAGGCATCCAGGATGAGTTCAGCCTGGTCGTAGTCCTCCTGACGCGGGCTGTAGACCTCGTTGGCCGCCTCGACTTGGCCGGGGTGAAGGACCCACTTGCCATCGAATCCGAGGGCTGCACTACGAGAGGCCACGCGGCGGTAGCCGTCTACGTCCTTGATCGCCAGGTAGGGGCCGTCGATCGCCAGCTTGTCGTGCGCGCGGGCGGCCATGAGGATCCGCATCAGGATGTAGTGGTACGCGTCGCCGACGTCGTAGCCGGGGGGCTGCTCCCCCACGACGAGTGACTTCATGTTGATGCTCGCCATGAAGTCAGCGGGGCCGAAGATGATCGTCTCGACCCGGGGCGACGCCGCGGCGATGGCATCGACGTTGATCAGGCCCATGGCATTCTCGATCTGCGCCTCGATGCCGATGCGCCCCACCTCGAAGCCGTTGGACTTCTCGATCTGGGTGAGCAGGAGATCGAGGGCCACAATCTGATCGGCCGTCTGCACCTTGGGGAGCATGATGCAATCGAGATTGGGGCCGGCGCCTTCGACAACCTCGACGACATCGGCATAGGTCCACTGGGTGGTCCAGTCATTCACGCGTACGGCGCGCACCTTGCCGTCGTAGCCGCCCTCGTTCAAGGCCGCGACGATGTTC
>Ga0169931_10002892_pt1 | contig 27666 bp, 21 predicted proteins | sample Kivu_15m_20L_FD_129675 | JGI IMG/M metagenome (GOLD analysis project Ga0169931, IMG submission 129675) | Freshwater microbial communities from Lake Kivu, Western Province, Rwanda to study Microbial Dark Matter (Phase II) - Kivu_15m_20L... | ecosystem: Environmental > Aquatic > Freshwater > Lake...
AGGCCTCGATGTCGTCGATGGGTGGCGACAGCAGCCCGCGCGCGTTGCGCAGCATGTCGACGAAGCGCTGCTGCAGGCTGGTGAACAGGCGCACCGCCTCGGCGTCGGTGTCGGCCACGATCACGTTCACGCAGGGCATCGCGTGCGGCCGTGCGAGCTGCGCCGAGGGCTTGAAGCGTTCGCGGTACACGCGCAGCGCATCGTGCAGGTGGTCGGGCGCGAAGTGCGAGGCGAAGCCGTAGGGCAGGCCGAAGTAGGCGGCCACCTGGGCGCCGTACAGGCTCGAGCCCAGGATCCAGAGCGGCACCTCGAGGCCGGCACCCGGCACCGCGCGGATCTGCTGGCCCGGCTGCACCGGCCCGAACAGCAGGCGCAGGGCCTGGATGTCGTCGGGGAAGTGCTCGGCGGCCTGCGGGTCGACCCGCAGCGCGCGCATGGTGGCCTGGTCGGTGCCCGGCGCGCGACCCAGCCCGAGGTCGATCCGTCCCGGGTACAGCGAGGCGAGGGTGCCGAACTGCTCGGCGATCACCAGCGGCGCGTGGTTGGGCAGCATCACGCCGCCCGAACCGACCCGGATGGTCCGGGTGGCCGCGGCCAGCGCGCCGATGACCACCGAGGTGGCCGAGCTGGCGATGCCGGTCATGTTGTGGTGCTCGGCGACCCAGTAGCGGGTGTAGCCCCAGCGCTCGGCGTGACCGATGAGGTCGATGGACTTGCGCAGTGCATCGGCCGGCGTGTCGCCCAGGCTCACGGGAACGAGGTCGAGGATCGAGACGGGGAGCATGGCGGATTCCGTTCGGTGACGCGGATCGGGGTCGGGTGCGGAGGCGGCAGGCCGACACGCGCCAGTGTACGGGACACAGCCCGCCCGATCCGGCCGGCGTTCCGGCGTGGCCGTTACACTGGCCGGTTCCAATGGGCCTGAGCCAGGGCAAGGACCAATGAACCTCCTGCTGCTGTCGAACTCGCGGATGCCCGACGGGGGCTACCTCGTGCATGCGCTGGACGCGCTCGCGGCGCTGGCCGCCGGCCGGCGCCGGGCCCTGTTCCTGCCCTTCGCCGGCGTGACCGTGGGCTGGGACGACTACCTGGCGAACGTGCGCACTGCGCTGGCGCCGCTGGGTCTGGAGATCGACGGCGCACACCGCCGCGACGACCCGGTGGCCGCGCTGGCGTGGGCCGAGCTGGTGCTGGCGGGCGGGGGCAGCACCTTCCGGCTGCTGGCCGAGCTGCGGCGCCGCGGCTGGCTCGCGCCACTGGCTGCCGCCGTGCGCGGCGGCCTGCCGTTCGCCGGATGGAGCGCCGGCGCCAATCTCGCCTGCCCCACCATCCGTACGACCAACGACATGCCGATCGTGGACCCGGGCGGCTTCGACGCGCTGGACCTGGTGCCGTTCCAGCTGAATCCCCACTTCACCGACGCGCTCCCGCCCGGTCACCAGGGGGAGTCGCGCACGCAGCGGATCGCCGAGTTCCACGTGCTGAATCCGCAGGTGCCGGTGATCGGCCTGCCCGAGGGCACCTGGCTGACCGTGCACGGGCGGGTCGCCACGCTGCATGCCGGTGGCGCCTGGCTGTTCCGCGCCGGCCGGCCGGCGCTCGCGCTGGCGCCGGGTCCTCTGCCGGTCGCCTGAACGGGCCCGTGGGCGGCGCCGGCGCGCCCGACGAGTTCCGCACGCCGCGGCCGGTGGCGGGATGGCGGGTAGTGCTCACCGCGTTCTGCATGGCGCTCTACGCCTGGGGGCTGGGGTTCTACGGGCTGTCGATGTACGTGCACCACCTGGGCTCGGAGGGCGGCTGGTCGCCGACGCTGCTGTCGGCGGCCACCACCGGCTACTTCCTGGCCGGCGCGGCGGCGATCTTCGCGGTCGAGCGGGCGGCGGCGCAGTTCGGACGGCGGCCGGTCGCCATCGTCGGCGTGCTGCTGCTGGCCGCCGGCGTCGCGGCGCTGCCCCGCGTGTCCCAGGTGGCGGCCCTGCTCGCCGCCTACGGCGCGATGGCGCTCGGCTGGGCGGCCACCTCGGGCACCGCGGTCAGCCATGTCATCGGCCAGTGGTTCGAGCACCGGCGCGGGCTGGCGCTGAACCTGGCGCTGACCGGCGCGAGCGCGTCGGGCTTCCTGGTGGTGCCGGCCATGGTCTGGTGCGTCGGGCGGTTCGGCCCGGCGCAGGGGCTGGCTGTGACAGTGGTCGCGGGCGCGGCGGCGCTGATCGTGCTGATCGCGTTCAACCTGCCCGAGCCGTCGCCGCGGGGATCGGATCGGGCCGTCGGCGGCGGCGGCGACGGCAACGTCGGCGGCGGCGACGGCAACGTCGGCGGCGGGCCGGCGGCTGGCGCGGGCGGTGCTGTTGGCGCCGGTGGCGCGGGCGGTGCCGCCGGCGTGTCCGACCCCCTGATGCGGATCACCGCGCTGTTCGCGATCGGCTGGCTGGCGCAGGTGGCCTTCCTCGCCCAGCAGCTGCCGCTGCTGGTGCCCAAGGTGGGGGTTGCGCAGGCCACCTTCGCGGTCGCGCTCACCACCGCGAGCTCGCTGGCCGGGCGGCTCGCGCTGGCCGCGGTGATCGACCGGATCGATCACCGGGCGGCCACCGCCGGCAGCCTCCTGCTGCAGGCGCTCGGCATGGCTCTGCTGGCGGCCAGCGACGAACCCGGCCTGGTGCTGCTGGGCTGCTGCCTGTTCGGGCTGTCGGTGGGCAACCTGATCACGCTGCCGGCGATCTTCGCGCAGCGCGAGTTCCCGCCCGAGCGCTACGGCGCGGTGGTCAACCGCGTCTGGTCGGTGGGCCAGGTGCTGTTCGCATTCGGCCCGCTGGGGGCGGGCGCGCTGCTGGCGGCTACCGGCAGCGCCGGCCTCACGCTCGCCGCCTGCGGTGCCGCGCAGGCGGTCGCGGCCCTGCTGTGCGGGTGGCGCGGCCCGGTGCGCGCCTGAGCCGCACCACCGGCCCTGCTGCGCGCCGCGCCGCTTCTGGAAGGGCGACGGCACGCCCCCCGAGTGAGGCGGCTCAACCGCCGGTGAGCCGCTCGTTCTGCGGGAACAGCGAGCGCCGTGCCTCGTCGTCCATCTCGGTCTTGAACGCGTGGCGCCGCCGCAGCGCCTCGACCCGCGCGGCTGCCGGCCGCGCGCCGATCTCGTCGAGCAGGCGGCGCACGCCCAGGTAGCGGCCCCACGGGTCGTCAATGCCGAGCACGTAGGGCAGCATGCGCGCCCAGCCCCAGACCGCCATGTCGACGATCGAGTACGCGTCGCCCAGCATGAAGCGGCGTCCGGCGAGCCGCTCCTCCACGATCCCCCAGTGGCGGTGCGCCTCGAAGTCGTAGCGGTTCAGCGCGTAGTCCTTCGGGGCGGGTGCGGCGTGCCGGAAGTGCACCGACTGCCCCGAGAACGGCCCGATGCCGCTGGCCACGAACATCAGCCACGACAGGGCCTGGGCGCGCTCGGCCGAGGCGCCGGCCGGCGGCACGAAGCGGCCGGCCCGGTCGGCGAGGAACAGCAGGATGGCGTTGCTGTCGAACACCACCACGCCGTCATCCTCGATCACCGGCACCTTGGCGTTCGGGTTGATCGCGCGGAACGCGGCGGTATGCTGCTCGGCCTTGCGGGTGTCGACCGGCACGGCTTCGTAGTCCAGCCCGAGTTCCTCGAGCAGGAGCGCGACCTTCATCGGGTTCGGGGCGGTGTTGTAGTGGAACCTGAGCATCGGTCGTGTCTCCGGGCGGGGGCTGCCCGATGGGCGGGAGGCGGCAGTGTCGCACGACCGGCCGGGCGCCACCCGACGGCGCGCGCCGCCCGGCCGTCCGGTAGGCGGCGGTCGGGCGGCGATGGCCCGGATAGCGTGCCGCCGGCCCGGCGATGTGCAGGTTCCCCACGGACGGATCCCCCCGCGATGCTCGAGACCGACTCCCCGGATTCCCGCAGCGGCACGCCCGCGGCAGCCGACCCCGGCACGACCGCGCCGGACGGCGCACGGGCCCGCGTTCCCGGCGCCGCGTCGGGGCGGGGATCGGGCCGGGCTGCCGCGGCGCCCGGCCTGCTGGTGGCCTCGGCCGCAGTCCTGGCGGCCTGCGGCGCCGGGGAGCCCGCGCCGGCCGGAGGGCCGACGGGCGGTGGCGGGGCCTCGCCGCCGCCCGCGCCCGGACCCGCGCCCGCGCCCGGACCCGCGCCCGCGCCCGGACCCGCGCCCGCGCCCGCGCCCGGACCCGCGCCCGCGCCCGGACCGGGACCCGCCCCCGCCCCCCCACCGCCGCCGTTCGACACGGCGGCCGCCTCGCGGTTCCTGCAGTTCGGCAGCTTCGGTGCCACCAAGGCCGAGATCCAGCGCACCCAGGCGATGGGCGCCGCGGCCTGGGTCGACGAGCAGCTCGCGATGCCGCGCGGCCAGTCGCACGTGGACTGGCTGCGCGAACGGGGCTTCGACGACGCGGCGTTCCAGACCAACCGCAGCCCGGCCAACCACACCGCCTGGCGCGCGTTCCTGTCGCGTCCCGACCAGCTGCGCCAGCGGATGGTGTTCGCGCTGTCGCAGCTGATGGTGGTGGCGATCCCGAACATCACCACGCCCTGGCCCGCGTTCGGCGCCGCGCACTACCTGGACGTTCTCGACGAGCACGCGTTCGGCCGGTTCCGCGCGCTGCTCGAGGCGGTGACGCTGTCGCCCGCGATGGGCACCTACCTGTCGATGCGCGGCAGCCGCCGCGCCGACGCCTCGGGCCGCCAGCCCGACGAGAACTACGCCCGCGAGATCATGCAGCTGTTCACCATCGGGCTGCAGGACCTGAACCCGGACGGCACGCCGGCCACCGCGGGCGGCGCGCCCCGCGAGAGCTACGATTCCGACGACGTGTCGGGGCTCGCGCGCGTGTTCACCGGCTGGGACTTCGTGAGCGGCGCGGGCATCGACAACACCACGCCGGTGCGGGCGATCACGCCGATGCAGCACTTCGCCTCGCGGCACGAGACCGGCCCCAAGTCGTTCCTGGGCGTGACCATCCCCGCCGGCACCGACGGCCCGGCGAGCCTGGCGCGCGCGTTGGACGTGCTGGTCGCGCATCCCAACGTGGGGCCGTTCATCGCCCGCCAGCTGATCCAGCGGCTCGTCACCGCCAACCCGTCGCAGGCCTACGTGGGTCGGGTGGCCGCGGTGTTCGCCGACAACGGCGCGGGCGTGCGCGGCGACCTCGCGGCGGTGCTGCGGGCCCTGCTGCTCGACGGCGAGGCGCTCGCCCCGGCCAACGCCCCGGGCGGGGGCAAGCTGCGCGAGCCGGTGCTGCGTTTCACCCAGTGGGCCCGGGCGTTCGGCGTGACCTCCCCCTCCGGTGCCTGGAACCTCGGCAGCCTGGCCGACCCGGCGACCCGGCTCGGCCAGAGCCCGCTGCAGAGCCCCTCGGTGTTCAACTTCTACCGCCCGGGCTACGTGCCGCCCGGCACCGAGCTGGCCGCCGCCGGGCTGGTGTCGCCCGAGATGCAGATCGCCACCGAGACCAGCGTGGCGGGCTACCTCAACTACATGCAGTCGGTGATCAACAGCACCACCGGCGTATCGGGCTCGGACCTGCGGGTGGACTACTCGGCGCTGCTGGCCCTGTCGGGCACGCCCGAGGCGCTGGTCGACGAGCTCGACCTGGTGCTGGCCGCGCGGCGGCTGCGCGCGACGACCCGCGCCACGATCGCCAACGCCGTCGCCGCGATGAGCGCCGGCACCGACGCCCAGCGGCTCAACCGCGTGCGGGCGGCGGTGCTGCTGGTGATGGCCTCCCCCGACTACCTCGTGCTGCGGTGAGGTGAAACCATGACCCGATCCGCCAGCCGCCGTGAATTCCTGCGCCGCGCGGCCGCCCTCGGCGTGACCGGCGTGGCCGCGCCGCTCGCGCTGAACCTCGCCGCGATCGCCGAGGCGGCCGCCCAGTCGGCCTCCGACCACAAGGCCCTGGTCTGCGTGTTCCTGTTCGGCGGCAACGACGACGGCAACACGGTGGTGCCCTACGACGCCGCCGGACATGCGAACTACACCACCCTGCGCGGCGGCCTGGCCACGCCGCGGGCGAACCTCGCGGGCACGGTGCTGTCGCCGCGGAATCCGCCGGCAGGCGGGCAGCAGTGGGCACTCGCGCCCGAGCTGGCGCCGCTGCTCCCGGTGTTCGACGCCGGACGCCTGGGCGTGCTGATGAACGTGGGGCCGCTGATCCAGCCGACGACCAAGGCGCAGTACACCGCACGCTCGGTGCCGCTGCCGCCGAAGCTGTTCTCGCACAACGACCAGCAGTCGGTGTGGCAGGCATCCGCACCCGAGGGCGCGACCTCGGGCTGGGGCGGTCGCATCGGCGACCTGTTCGCCGCGGGCAACGGCGACGCCACCTTCACCTGCGTCAGCGTGTCGGGCAACGCGGTCTACCTCTCGGGCCGCAGCGCGGTGCAGTACCAGATGAGCTCGAACGGCTCGGTCGCGATCGGCGGCATCGGGTCGACGCTGTTCGGTTCGGCGGCCGCGGCCAACGCGCTGCGCGCGCTGATCACCGAGGCGACCGGCGGCGGGATGCACGAGCGCGAGCACGCCCGGCTGGTGAGCCGCTCGATCGCGGCCAACGTCACGGTCACCGCGGCGCTGGCCGGGGCCTCGCCGCTGACCACGGTGTTCCCCGCTTCCGGCCTCGGCAACCAGCTGCGGATGGTGGCCCGGATGCTGTCGGCGCGCAGCGCCCTGGGTGCGCGCCGGCAGGTGTTCTTCGTGAGCCTGGGCGGGTTCGACCACCACGACAACCTGCTTGTCGATCACCCCGCGCTGCTGATCCAGGTGGCCGACGCGCTGCGCGCGTTCGATGCCTCGCTCACCGAACTGGGCCTGCAGGAGCGGGTGACCACCTTCACCGCCAGCGACTTCGGCCGCACCCTGACCTCCAACGGCGACGGGTCCGACCACGGCTGGGGCAGCCACCACTTCGTGATGGGCGGCGCGGTGCGCGGTGGGCGGCTGTTCGGCACGCCGCCGGTGCTGGGCAACCACGGACCCGACGACGTCGGCCAGGGCCGGCTGCTGCCCACCACCGCCGTCGACCAGCTGGGCGCCACGCTGGCCACCTGGTTCGGCGTGGGCGGCACCGACCTGTCGACCGTGATGCCGCAGATCGGCGGCTACAGCGTGCGCGACATCGGCCTGTTCGGCTGATCGTCGCGGGCGGGCCGCGGCCCGATCGGCTATCGTGGCGCCGGACGCGGGCCGGTCGCCCGCCGCGAGGAGCGCCCGTGTACACCGGACTCGACGACACCGCCCGCTGGGTGCTGCCCGAGGTGCTGGCCGAGCAGGCCGCGCGTCGTGGCGACCGACCCTGGATCGAGACCACCGCCGGCGAACGGCTGAGCTTCGGGCAGGCGGCCCGCGACGCCGACCGCGCGGCCGGTCACTTCGCGTCGCTCGGGGTGCGTCCGGGCGAGCCGGTCGCGGTGATGATGGCCGGCGGGCTCGACTTCGTGCGCGCCTGGCTCGGCCTGACCCGCCTGGGCGCGGTGGCGGTGCTGCTGAACACCGAGCTCACCGGCGCGTTCCTGCGCCACCAGCTGGCCAACTGCGGCGCCTCGCTCGCGGTGGTGGACGCGGCGCGGCTGCCGGCGGTGCGCGAGGCGGCCGCAGCGGTGCCCGGCCTGCAGCGGGTGGTCGTGGCGGGCGATGCGTCCGGTGGCGACGAGCTGCCGCGCTGGGACGACTGGCGCCACGCATCGCCCCTCGAGGGGCCGCTGCCGCGCCCGCAGGACATCGCCTGCGTGATGTACACCTCGGGCACCAGCGGCCCGGCCAAGGGCGTGCTGATGCCGCACGCCCACTGCTACCTGTACGGACGCGGCGCGATCGAATCGGTCGCGCTCGGCCCGGACGACCGCTACTACATCGTGCTGCCGCTGTTCCACGCGAACGGCCTGCTGATGCAGCTGGCCGCGACCCTGATCGCCGGCTGCGTCGCGGTCATCCGGCCGCGCTTCTCGGCCGGCGCCTGGCTCGACGAGGTTCGGCACCACCGGATCACCGTCACCAACTGCCTGGGCGCGGTGGCGGCCTTCATCGCGGCGCGGCCGCCCACGCCCCACGATCGCGACCACCGGCTGCGCCTGGTCATGAGCGCGCCCAACCCGCCCGAGCTCGAGGCGGTGTTCCGCGAGCGCTTCGGCGTGCCGGAGGTGACCTCGGGCTACGGCATGACCGAGGTCAACATCCCGGTCTGGGGCCGGCTCGGGCAGCGCGCGCTGCCGGGCGCCGCGGGCTGGGTCTACGACCGCTGCTTCGAGGTGGTGGTGGCCGACCCGGAGACCGACCGCCCGGTGCCCGCCGGGCAGCTCGGCGAGGTGCTGGTGCGCCCGAAGGTGCCGTTCGGCTTCATGGCCGGCTACCACGCGATGCCGGAGCAGACCGTGGCGGCCTGGCGCAACCTGTGGTTCCACACCGGCGACGCCGGCACGCTGAGCGCCGACGGCCAGCTGACCTTCGTGGATCGCATCAAGGACTGCATCCGCCGGCGCGGCGAGAACGTGTCGGCCACCGAGATCGAGGGCGCGGTGGGCACGCTCGAGGGGGTGGCCGAAGTGGCCGCGTATGCGGTGCCCTCGGACATTCCCGGCGGCGAGGACGAGGTGATGCTGGCGCTGGTGCCCGCGCCCGGGGCCGCGCTCGAGCCGGCGGCGGTGGCGGCCCACGCCGACCGCGTGCTGCCGCGCTACGCCCGACCGCGCTACGTGCTCATGCTGGACGCGCTCCCGAAGACCGCCACCGGCAAGGTGCAGCGGGCGGTGCTGCGACAGCGCGGGACCGACGGCGCCTGGGACCGCGAACGGGGCTGAGCGCCTCGGGATCGCCGACACCCGCGGCGGCCGGCGAGGCTGGGCCCCGATCGCCCGGCGCCCCGAGCGGCGCGCGGCCGATCCGTTCCCGGCGGTGCCCCGGGGCCGCCCTCACCAGGGCCCGTGCCGATCTGCCCGGGGGCCGGGCTCGGGGGCGCGTGTCCCCAGCCCGACGTACAGGCCCGCGCCGATGATCAGCGCCGAACCCAGCCAGGTGAACGCGTCGGGTACCTCGGCGAACAACCACCAGCCGACCATCACCGATCCGACCATCTGCCAGTACTGGAACGGCGACAGCACGTTGGCCGCCGCGTGGAGCAACGCGCGGGCGACGAAGTAGTGGCCCAGCCCGCCGAGCACGCCGAGGCTGCCGAGCAGCGCGACGTCGGTCCACGCATCGGGCGTGCGCCACGAGAACGGCACCACCAGGCTCATCAGCACCGAGCCGACCAGGGCCGAGTGCACCAGCGAGGTTTCCGGGCGGTCGATGCCCGCGACGCGCCGGGTGAGGATCTGGTAGATCGCGTAGCAGGCGGCGCTGCCGACGATCAGCAGCGACGCCCACTGGAACACCGCCGCGCCCGGGCGGATCACGACCAGCACGCCGAGGAATCCGACCGTGACCGCGACGACCCTCGACAGGCGGATCCGCTCGCCCAGCATCGGCCCGGCGAGCAGGACGACGATCAGCGGCGCGGTGAAGGAGATCGAGGCGGCCTGCGCGATCGGCACGAAGCGCAGCGCGCTGAAGAAGAGGAACGTCGATCCGATCAGCAGCAGCGAGCGCAGGAACTGCACGCCGGGCCGGCGGGTGCGCACGATGCCCCAGCCGTGGCGTGGGACGACCAGCGCGAGCGCGAACAGCAGGTGGCTCACGGTGCGCGCCCATACCACCTGTTCGGACGAGTAGTCGCGGCTCATCAGCTTGGCGAGCCCGCTCATCACCGGGAACAGGCTCCCCGCGGTCAGCATGAACAGGATGCCGAGCAGCGGCCGGTGGCTGGCGGCCGGCACCGCGTCGACCGGAGCAGGTGGCATGACCGGCAGCGTAGGCGCCCGCGACCGGGGTGTCACCCTCGGAACGTACCGCTTTCGCGGCGGCAGGACATGATCGCTGGTGCGGCGCCCGTCACTGCGGCGCGTGAGCGATCGGCTGCAGCGGCCCGCGGAAGGTCTCGGTGAGCGGCTCGTGGCCCAGCGGGGGCATCTCGAGCATCTCGTGGGGCACCTTCAGGTCGGGGATCGCGTGCAGCAGGTGGTGGATCAGCGTGATGCGGCCGCGCCGCTGGTCGTTGAAGTCGATCAGCGTCCAGGGGGCGTGCTTGGTGTGGGTGGCTTCGAGCATCCGGTCGCGCGCGCGGCCGTATTCGTCGTAGCGGCTGCGCGCCATCAGGTCGGTGGGCGAGAGCTTCCAGCGCTTGAGCGGGTCCTCCAGCCGCTCGCGGAAGCGTGCCTCCTGCTGCGCCTGGTCGACCGTGAGCCAGTACTTGAGCAGCAGGATGCCGTCGTCGACCAGCATCTGCTCGAACAGCGGCGCCTGCTTCAGGAACCGGTGGTACTCCTCGTCGGTGCACCAGCCCATCACCCGCTCGACGCCGGCTCGGTTGTACCAGCTGCGGTCGAACAGGGCGATACGGCCGGCGGCCGGCAGGTGCGGCACGTAGCGCTGGAAGTACCACTGGGTGCGCTCGTCCTCGCTGGGCTTGGGCAGCGCCACCACGTGGCACTGCCGCGGGTTCAGCACGTCGGCGATCGCGCTGATCGCGCCGCCCTTGCCGGCGGTGTCGCGGCCCTCGAAGATCACCACCAGGCGCCGACCCTCGGCCTGCACCCAGCGGGCGAGCTGGTTCAGCTCGATCTCCAGCGGCTCGAGCGCCGCCTCGTAGTCCTTGCGCGAGAGCGCGCCCGCGCCGCCGTTCGACTGCCTGCCGTTCGCCATGGTGGGGTGTCCGGGCCGCCGGGCTCAGTCGGCCGCCAGCGTCATGTCCAGGGAGGAGGGGTGGATGAAGCGCGCGAACTCGCGCGAGGTGTCCAGGCAGCCGCCGTCTCGGTACACGCCGCGCGGCTCGCGCAGCCGCTGCATCAGCGTGAGGATCCGCGCGACCTCGGCCGGGTCCTCCTGGGTCCTGGCCACGCGCCGGGCCACCTCGGGCTCGTCCATGCGCAGCGTGCCCTGCGCGTCGCGATAGGTGCCGTGGCGCCAGTGGTAGACCTCGAGGCACTTGGCGGTCAGCGTGAACGGCTGCGACGGATCCCAGAAGTTGCTGAAGCGGCCGCCGCCCAGGCAGACCACCCACGAGCCCTCGAAGCCCGGCGCGTCGGCCGAGTGCTCATCGGGGTTGCGGAACCAGACCCGGTCGCCGGGCACGTGGTAGAGGGCCGGCAGCGGCCGCTCCAGGGAGCCGTACTCGCGCAGGAAGGCGTCGTGGAACTCGCCCGACTGCACCGCCCGTCGTTCGGCGCGCGACTGCAGCCGCGCAAGGAACGCCGGGTTCACGCGCTCGGCTTCCTGGGCGATACCGAGCATCATCACGTATTCGCTGGCGCGGTAGCACGAGAACGCATAGCGCCGGCCGGTGTGATCGGGCTGGGTGGCGCGGCGCAGGGCGTCGATCAGCGGGCTGCCCGGACGCACCGTGAAGCCGGTGGCCTCGTCGTAGCGCCAGCAGTCGGTGGGTCGCTCGATCGCCTCGGTATCGAAGGCCAGCGCGGTCACGCGGGCGGCGATCACGGTGTCGCGGCGGATCCGAACCGCCGACTCGAACTCGCCGGCATGCGGGAACTCGAGCGGCTCGGGCGCCAGCAGCAGTCCGATCACGATCTCGCGCTCGAGGTCGGCCGGATGGCCCAGCACGTCGAGCCCGAGCCGGGCGGCCAGCGCGAGCGTGTCGAGCCCCGGCGCCCAGCCGGCCGCGACCTCGGGCCTCAGGCGCACGGCGAGGCCGCCGGCCGGGGCGTCATCGTGCCACTCGCAGTGCTCGAGGAGCCCGAGCGCGCGCAGCCGTTCACGCAGCGCCTCGCCGTCGCCGGCCCGAGCGGCGGGGCCCGGCCCGGCGATCCGGATGCCCTGCGGGGCGATGTCCGCGGATCGGCTGTCGGCAGGATTCATCCGGCGATCATAGCCCGCGCCCCCGGCGCCGGGCCAGCGACCCTGCCGGCCGCCGCGCCCTCGCCGGTCGCCGCGACCCCGCTGCCGGTGGCGCCGGCCGGCCCGGTCGTCAGACCGCCGCCAGCGCCTGCGCCAGGTCCTCGACCAGGTCGTCGACGTGCTCGATGCCGATCGACAGCCGCACCATGCCCTCGCTGACGCCGGCGCGGGCCAGCTCGGCCGCATCGAGCTGGCGGTGGGTGGTGGAGGCCGGGTGGGTGGCCAGCGACTTGGCGTCGCCGATGTTGACCAGCCGGGTGAACAGCTTCAGCGCATCGAGGAAGCGGGCGCCGGCCGCCCGGCCCGCGTCGCCCTCCAGCGTGAACGACAGGATGCCCGAGGCCCGGCCGCCCATGTAGCGCTGCACCAGCGCGTGCTCGGGGTGGTCGGGCAGCCCGGCGTAGTTGACCGACGCCACTTTCGGGTGGGCCTGCAGCATCCGGGCGATGGCGAGCGTGTTCTCGCAGATCCGGTCCATCCGCAGCGCCAGCGTCTCGATGCCCTGCAGGATCAGGAACGCGTTCATCGGCGAGATCGCGGCGCCCGTGTTGCGCAGGGGCACGACGCGGGCACGGCCGATGTAGGCGGCGGCGCCGAGCGCCTCGGTGTAGACCACGCCGTGGTAGCTGACGTCGGGCTCGTTGAGCCGTCGGAAGCGCGCCTTGTGCTGCGCCCACGGGAAGCGGCCGCTGTCGACGATGGCGCCGGCCACGCTGTTGCCGTGGCCGCCCAGGTACTTGGTGAGCGAATGCACGACGATGTCGGCGCCGTGCTCGAACGGCCGGCACAGGTAGGGGCTGGGCACGGTGTTGTCGACGATCAGCGGCACGCCCGCGTCGTGGGCGATCTTCGCGAGCGCGGCGAAGTCGGTGACGTTGCCCAGCGGGTTGCCGATCGATTCGCAGAACACCGCCTTGGTACGGTCGTCGATCAGCGCGGCGAAGTCCTGCGGCCGGCGGGCGTCGGCGAAGCGGGTCTGGACGCCCATCTGCGGCAGCGTGTGGGCAAACAGGTTGTAGGTGCCGCCGTACAGCTGCGAGGCCGACACGATGTTGTCGCCGCTCTCGGCGATGGTCTGGATCGCGTAGGTGATCGCGGCCATGCCCGAGGCCAGCGCCAGTGCGCCCACCCCGCCCTCGAGTGCGGCGAGCCGCTTCTCGAGCACGTCCTCGGTGGGATTCATGATCCGCGTGTAGATGTTGCCGGCGACCTTCAGGTCGAACAGGTCGGCGCCATGCTGTGCGCTGTCGAACGCGTAGGCGACGGTCTGGTAGATGGGCACGGCCACCGCCCGGGTGGTGGGGTCGGGGCTGTAGCCGGCGTGCACGGCCAGGGTTTCGATGCGCATGGGGAGTCGTCCGGAGCGTGGAAGCGGAACTGGGCAGACTCGCGATTGTGGCATCCTCGGCCGCGCCCGGCGGGCCTCATGCGCGGCGGGCATGAACTCATGCAGGCTTTCTCCGCAATCTGCGCGACCCCTGCCGGCGGGCCGGCCGGGGCCGGCGAAGGCGCCTCGTTCGAGATCGGAGTCACACCTGACTGGCTCCAGGGCAAGGGCGCCTTCGGCGGGTTGCAGGGCGCAGTCGCGGTTCGGGCGCTGCGGGCCGCGGTGGGCGACGGGCCGCCGCTGCGGGCGCTGCAGATGACCTTCGTGGCCGCCGCGCTGCCCGGACCGCTGCGCGCCGAGGCCGAGGTGCTGCGCCGCGGCCGGGCCATGACCCACGCGAGCTGCACGCTGCGAGGCGACGGCCAGGTGGTGGCGCTGCTGGTGGGCCTGTTCGGCGAGCCGCGGCCGTCCCGGGCGCAGCTCGACATGCCGGTGCCCGCAGGCCTCCGGTGTCCGGCCGAGTTGCGCGAGACGACGTTCACGCCCGAGGTGATGCCAGGCTTCCTGGCGCACTTCCGCCAGCGCTGGGCGGCTGGCGCGGTGCCCTTCACCGGCCAGCCGGTGCGCCCGGCCAGCCTGTGGGCGCGCCTGCGCGAGGCCTCGCCCGACCAGGGGCCGGTCCCGGCCGCGCTCGCCGGGCCGCGCGCGCGCGAGGCGGGCGTGGTGGCCCTGTGCGATTTGCCGGCATCGCCGGCGCTCTCGCTGCTGGAGAGCCGGGCGCCCGGCGCCTCGCTGACCTGGCTGCTGGAGTTGCTGGCCGACCCGCGCGGCCACGACCTGGCCGACTGGCTGCTGATGCACACCGAGACCCGTCACGCCGCCGACGGCTACACCAGCCAGACCGCGCGGATCTGGGATGAGCGCGGCCGGGCGGTGGCGGTCAGCCACCAGACCACCGCGATCTTCGGCTGAGCCTCCGGCCGACCCGGCCACCCCGCAAGGACCCCGCGATGAACCCCTCACGCTACCGCGCCCTGACCTGCACCCGCCTGAGCGACGACCTCTCCGGGGTGGCGCTGCAGTGGCTCGAGGTGACGCCGCCGGGGCCGGGCGAGGTGGCGGTGGCGCTGCGCGCGGCGGCGCTGAACTTCCCCGACCTGCTGATGACGCGGGGCGGCTACCAGCACAAGCCGGCGCTGCCGTTCACCCCCGGCATGGAGGGGGCGGGCGTGGTGGATTCGGTGGGCGAGGGGGTGGCCGGGTGGCAGCCGGGCGACGCGGTCTGCGTGTCCCACGTCGTGGGCGCACTCGCGCAGCGCACGGTGGTGCCGGCCGCCGCCCTGCAGCCGGTGCCGCCGGGCTGGGACTGGGCCGAGGCGGCAGCCTGGCAGGTCGGTGCCCTGACCGCCTACGTGGCGCTGGTCTGCCGCGCCGGGCTGCGCCCCGGCGAGACGCTGCTGGTGCACGGGGCCACCGGCGGCATGGGCGTGGCCGCGGTGCAGCTGGGCGCCCACCTGGGCGCCACCGTGATCGCCACCGGCACCGAGCCGGCGCGCCTCGAGCACCTGCGCGGGCTCGGCGCCGCGCAGGTGCTCGGCTCGCGCGGGGCCTTCCAGGACGAGGTCAAGGCGATCACCGGCGGTCGGGGCGCCGACGTGGTGTTCGACCCGGTGGGCGGCGACCTGTTCGACCGCTCGACCCGCTGCATCGCCTTCGCCGGCCGGCTGCTGGTGGTGGGCTTCGCGGCCGGTCGGATCCCCACCCTGGCCGTCAACCACGTGCTGATCAAGAGCTACTCGGTGGTGGGGGTGCGGGCGGGCGAGTGGCTGCGGCACCGGCCTGGGGAGGCGCCCGCCGTCCGTGCCGAACTGGCGCGGCTGGCGGCCGCCGGCGTGTTCCGGCCCTGGATCGGCGCGCGCTTCCCGCTGGAGCGGGGGGTGGATGCGCTGCGGGCACTGGCCCGGCGCGAGGCGCCGGGCAAGATCGTGGTGGAGACCGGGGCCGCGGCGCCACCCGCCTGAAGCGGCCCCCCGGCCTGCGCTCGAGCGGGCCGGCGCTCAGCGGCCGAACGGCTGCACGCCGAACAGCAGCCCGTGCAGCCAGAAGGCGAACGCGGCCCAGGCCGCCACTCCCAGCACCACCGCCGCCGCGTCGCGCCAAGCGGGCCCGGCCGCGTAGCGCGTGCCGGCGGCGCGGTCGCGGCGGCGCGAGGCCGCGTAGAGCACCACCGACCACGCCAGGAACGAGCCGAACAGCACCTGGTCGGCGAGCCGCCCGTTGGCGATCAGGTGCGCGAACGCCCAGACCTTGGTGGCCACCACCATGGGGTGGCCGATGGCGGCCTTGATGCGGGTGCCGGGCACATAGGCGGCCGCCAGCAGCACGAACGACACGAGGGTCAGCAGCGCGGCGAGGTGACGGGTCCAGAGGGGTGGCGACCACAGCTCGACCGGTGCGGTGCGGGTCAGGCCGTAGCCCCAGACGATCAGCGCCAGGCCGGCCAGCGAGCCCAGCGAGTACAGGCCCTTCCAGGCGCCCTCGCCGAGGCGGGCGAGCTGGGCGGTGCGCCAGTCGTCGGCGAACACGCGTACCGAGTGCAGTCCGAGGAACAGCAGCAGACCGAGGACGAGGACGAGCATGCGTGGGGGTCCTTGCGAAGGGCAGGTGATCGTAGCACTCCCCGACCCGTGGCCGGATGGGGGGGGCGATGCGGCGGCGGGGATCCGAGGGCTTAGAATCGAATCTGTCCAAGACCGCACGGCGATCCATCCTCACCATGAGCACCGACGTCACCCTCCAGACCTTCCAGGCCGAAGTCATCGACGCATCGATGCAGGTGCCCGTGCTCGTCGACTTCTGGGCGCCGTGGTGCGGGCCGTGCAAGACGCTCGGGCCGCTGCTCGAGCGGCTCGAGCAGGCCTACGAGGGCCGCTTCAAGCTGGTCAAGGTCGACAGCGACCAGGAGCAGCGGCTGGCGCAGCACTTCCGGATCCGCTCGATCCCCACGGTGTTCGCCTTCGTGGGCGGGCAGCCGGTCGACCAGTTCCAGGGCGCCCTGCCCGAGGGCAAGCTGCGCGAGTTCATCGACCGCCTGATGCCCAATCCCTCGGACGTCGAGCTCGAGCAGGCTGGCGCCGCACTCGAGCGCGGCGACCAGGCGGCCGCGGTCCAGCACGTCAAGCGGGCGATTTCAATCGACCCGGCCAATGACTCGGCCCGGCTGCTCCATGCCCAGCTGCTGCTGGCCGGCGGCGATCCGGCCGCCGCACAGGGCCAGCTCGACGCCCTGTCGGCCGCCGCCAGGGCCGACCCGCAGGTGGCCGAGCTGGTTGCCCGGGTGGCGCAGGCGGTGGAATCCTCGAAGCCGCCGGTGCCGCACGACCTGCTCGACCGCGTGCGCGACCACCCTGCCGACCTGAAGGCGCGGCTCGACCTGGCCGAGTACTACATCGAGTACAAGGACTGGGAGCCCGCGCTCGGACAGCTGCTCGAGATCGTGCAGCGCGATCGGGGGTTCGGCGAGGATATCGGCCGTCGGCGGATGGTGCAGGTGTTCGACCTGGCCTCGAGCCAGCCACAGCTGGTCACCGAGTGGCGCCGCCGGCTCGGCGCGTCGTTGAACGTGCGCTGACCGGGCAACCGACGGCGGGCCGTTCCAGCGCACCAAAGAAAAAGCCCACACCGGAAGGAGCGGGCTTAAACCACCATTGAGGAGGTGGAGGAGACGAGCGAATGATACCCCCATGGGTGGTGCATCGCAACATCCATCCGCGGTCCTGGTATATCGGAAAACGCTTATATGGCCTGCGGGCAAGGCGGCGGGCCTGAGCTGAACCGCGCGCCGACCTCTTGCTGCGGCGCGGCAAAGCCGGCAGGCGGAGCGGCCCGAACAGCCCGGATCAGCGCTGCTGGTCGCTCGCATCCGGCACCGCCCCAGCGCGCGCGCGTGTTCCGCATCCCCGCTCGGCCGGCGCAGGCTCGCCGGTCATCGATCGCGGTCGATTGCGGTCTTTCCCGGTTCGTGCAGCTTGCCGTCGACGTACCACCAGCGCTGCTGCTCGAAGACGAAGCGGCTGGTCTCGTGCAGCCGCAGGCCGCGGCCGGCCACGCGGCTGCGGGCGACGAAGGTCACGACCGCGTGGTTTGTGTCGAGCTGTTCGTGCGCGCGCACTTCCAGTCCGAGCCAGCGGGTCCCCAGGTCGGGTGGTCGGAGGTCGGCCGGGCGGGTGGCAGGGTGCCAGGTGTCCCGGACGAAATCGATCCGGCCGCGCACGTAGGCCGCGTATCGCGCGCGCATCAGGCTCGGCGCGTCGGGGGCGCCCGGCACCTGCGGGCCGTCGTGCCAACGGCCGCAGCAGGCGGCGTAGGCGACGCCGCTGCCGCAGGGACAGCGCTCGTCGACTGGGGCACCGCGTCGGTTCACGGCCGTGTCGGCGTCGACTCGGGCCCGATCCGGCCGAGTACCAGTGCGGTGCCCACCAGGATCACCGCTGCGCCGATCACCATCTGGAGCGTGATCGGCTCGCCCAGGTACAGCGCGGCGGCCACCAGTGCCACCGGCGGGTTCAGGAAGGTCACCGAGGTGGCGCGCACGGCGCCGATCCGGCGCAGCAGCCGGTAGTACAGCAGGAAGCCCAGCCCCGAGGAGGCCACGCCGAGGAAGCCGAGCTCGGCCCAGGCGCGCAGGCTCGGCGGCTCGGCCGGCCAGGTGGCCACTGCGAACGGCGCCAGCACCATGGCCGCGACCGCGAGCGTGCCCACCGACACCGCCACCGGCGAGAGTCCCGCCAGCCGCAGCCGGGCATAGTGGCCGCCGAAACCCCACAGCGCCGAGGCCACCAGCATCGCGACCAGCGCCCAGGCGGTCTCGTCGAGCCGCAGCCCCACCCGGCCCCACATCAGCACCACCACGCCGCCGAAGCCGATCATCAGCCCCAGGGCTCGTCCGCGGCCGATCCGGTCGGCGAGCCACGCGTGGGCCACGATGGCGGCGAACAGCGGCGCGGTGGCGTTCAGGATCGCGGTGAGTCCGGCCGACATCCAGAGCGACGCCCAGGCCAGCAGGACGAAGGGCACCGCCGAGAACAGCACGCCCTGGACCACCAGGTTCCGGCGCGCCCGCACGATGCCGGAGAAGCCGCCGCGCAGCAGCAGCAGCGGCAACAGCACCAGCGCCGACAGCGCCAGCCGCAAGGCCATCAGCGGGATCGGACCGAACTCGGGGACGGCGGCGCGGATGAACAGGTAGGCGCTGCCCCAGAGCAGCGCGAGGACCGACAGCTCGAACAGATCGCGCCAGCGCATCGGCGCAGCTTAGCCCATGGCCGCCATCCGAAGGCGATCGGTCGGCGTGCGGCCGACGCCCTCTCTCAGTCGAGCAGGGCCTCGAGCCCGGTCAGCCCCCAGTTGCGCGGATCCTCCTCGCCCACGATCGTGTCCCGTCCGCCGGCCAGGTCGAGGGTCCGGGGCTCGATGCGCTCCTGCATCGCGATCGAGTAGAACACCCGCACCCCGGGCGCGCGCAGTGCAGCCGGGTTCGAGGACACCACGAGCGCGAGCCGTTGCGAGGCCAGCCGAACCAGGGTGCCGACCGGGAATGGGCCGATCGTCTTCAGGAACGCGCGGAACACCGTCTCGTCGAAGTGGCCGCCGCGGGTGGCAGCCATCCGGCGCAGCGCCTCGGCCGGCGTCCACCCCTTCTTGTACGGCCGGTCGGAGGTGACCGCGTCATAGACGTCGCAGACCGCGCCCATCCGCGCGAACGTGGTGAGCTCCGCGCCCGTGAGCCGGTCGGGATAGCCCTTGCCGTCGACCCGCTCGTGATGGTGGCGGCAGACGTCGAGCGACATCTCGTCGACCTGCCCCGAGCCGAGCAGCAGGGTGTGGCCCGCTTCCGGATGGGTGCGAACGATCCGCCACTCGGTCTCGTCCAGGCCGCCGGGCTTGTCGAGGATCGCGCGCGGCACGGCGATCTTGCCGATGTCGTGCAACAGGCCGGCGGTAACCGCGCGGTCCTGGGTCTGCTCGTCCATGCCCATGGTGCGGGTCAGGCGCAACAGCAGCGCGCCCACCGCCAGCGAGTGCATCGAGGTGTATTCGTCGGCGTGCTTGAGCCGCAGCAACGCGAGCATCGTGTCGGGGTCGTTCTCGACGGCCAGCTGCAGCGACCGGGCGGTGTCGCGCACCAGTTCCTGGTCGATCCGCCCGGTGGTCCGGGCCTCGCGGAACATCGCGTTGACCGCGCTGCGGGCCTCGGCAATGCTGCGAGCGGCGGCCGCCACGCCGCGCCGGGCGGGCGGCGCGTTCTGGCGGGCGGGCCTGTGGGCAGGCGCCGGCGGGGCGGGCCCGGCCGCCGTGTCGCCGGGGCCGGATCCAGCGGCGGCAGTGGCCGGGTCTCGCGAAGTCGCTGCGGCCGGTATCGCCGCGGTTGCGGCCGGGGCCGGGGCCGGCATCGATCCCGGCGCGCTGCGCTGCAGGTCGACCCAGGCCGTGCGGACCGTGCTGCGGCGCAGCCGCTCGAGCACCGCCGGCGTGTCGATCGGGAAGCGCTCGCGCCAGAAGTCGTGGTCCATCCACGAGCCACCGAGCGCGTGCACGTACATGCCCACCCGCAGCTCCTGTACGGGCAGCTCGACCAGGTTCGGGGAGGCTGTGACGGCCATCGGGTCGTGGGGATCAGCTCAGGCGGAACACCGCCACCGATTCGGACAGGCGTCGGGCCTGGTCGGCCAGGCTGGCCGCGGCTGCTGCGCTCTGCTCCACCAGCGCCGCGTTCTGCTGGGTCACCGAGTCGAGCTGCCCGACCGCCTGTGTCACCTGCGCCGCATTCGATGCCTGCTCCTCGGTGGCGGCACTGATGCTCTGGATCATCTGACTGACCAGCCCCACCTGGCGCACCACTTCCTCGATGGCGGCGCCGGCGTCGTGTGCCAGCTTGGCGCCGCTGCCCACCTGCGCGACGCTGTCGGTGATCAGGCGCTTGATTTCCTTGGCCGCGTCGGCGCTGCGCTGGGCGAGCGAGCGGACCTCCTGGGCGACCACCGCGAAGCCGCGGCCCGATTCCCCCGCCCGCGCCGCCTCGACCGCGGCGTTCAGCGCGAGGATGTTGGTCTGGAAGGCGATGCCGTCGATCACGCCGATGATGTCGGAGATCTTCTGGCTCTGCGCGTCGATGGCACCCATCGTCTCGACCACCCGACCCACCACGCGCCCGCCGTCGTTGGCGGCGCGGCTGGCGTCGGCTGCCATCCGGGTGGCTTCGCGCGCGGTCCCGCTGTTCTGGGCGACCGCAGCGTTCATCTCCTCCATCGAGGCGGCGGTCTCCTCGAGGTTGGCGGCCTGCTCCTCGGTCCGGTGCGACAGGTCCTGGTTGCCGGCTGCGATCTGGCCGGAAGCCCCGGCCAGCTGGTCGACGTTCACCCGTACGTCGGACACGATCCGATTCAGCGAACCCAACATCGCCGACAGGGCCGCCATCAGGCTCGCGTCGTCCCCGGGCCTGACCGCGACCTTGACCGACAGATCACCCTGGGCAATGGCGCGGGCGATCGTGGCAGCGGTCTCGGGCTCGCCGCCCAGCGTGCTCAGCAGGCCCCGGGTGACGAGGGTGGAGACGACGAGGCTCACCCCCAGTGCGCCGAGGAACATCGCGCCGATGATCCACTTCAGCTGCCCCACCCGGGCGGCGTTCGCTGCGTTCAGCGCCTCGGCGACCCGCAGCTGCAGGTTGACCAGGTCGGTCACCTCGCTGCTCAGCGGATCCATCACCGGGTACAGGTCACGCGCAGCGAGCGAACGCAGCGCCTCGAGGTCGCCGGCCCGCAGGATCCCGGTCAGCCGCTCGATCAGCCGGTCGGCGTCCTTCATCCGGGCCCGGGTCCGCTCCACGCCGCGCGCCTCGTCCGGGGTCAGGTACGTACCGGTGTAGGCCTTCCACTCGGCTGCGATCAGCGTCTGCGCGGCCTCGATCGCCTGCACCGCCTGCTCCGGGGCGATCGCGCCGTCGCGGGTCTTGTGGGCGAGGTCGACCACCTCGACCGCGTAGGCGTCGGCAATGGTCTTGAGCTGCTTGAGCGGGACCACCCGGTCCTCGTACATGCTGCGAAGCGCACGTTCGCCGGAGACCGCGACATAGAGCGCAGAGGCGGCCAGCATCGAGAGAAAGAGGATCGGGATGGCGCTGAGAAGCAGCAGGCGGGAGCGCAAGTTGGGTCGGTTCATTGTGCGGTTCGTCTTCGTTGCCGATCAGGGGCGTCGGGTGGCCGGTCCGGGCCGACCGGGAGGATGGCCTCACCGTATCGACCGCCCGCACAGCCCGCCACCCGGGTGAACACCGGGTGGGTGCGCGCGGACCCGGGTGCACACCCGGCGTCTTGTCCGTGATATTGCAGACAGGCGTGGTGCGCGTCACGCGGCCGCGTCCGTCCGTCGGCGCCGTTCGTCGGACGGGCGTTCCGACCGATGCCGACCGACCGTTCGTGCCGCGTGGCGCGCCGGTCGGCACCCGCGAATTCAGATCACGCCCTGCGCGCGCAATGCCGCGATCGCGCGGTTGTCGTATCCAAGGTCACGCAGCACCTCGTCGGTGTGCTCTCCAAGCCTCGGTGCCCGGCGGCGGACCCGTGCCGGGGTGCCGTCGAGCAGGAAGGGCGGCGCGGCGACCGGCACCGGCACCGGCGCGTCGGGGTGCGAAACCGGATGCAGCAGCCCGCCCTCGCGCACCTGAGGATGGTCGAGCGCCTGCTGGGGCGTCAGCACGGGTCCGGCCGGGATACGCGCCAGCGCCAGCGCCTCGAGCGCCTGCCCGGTCGTTAGCGGGCCGCACCACTGACGGGTGCGTTCCGACAGCACCTCACCGTGGGCGCCGCGCGACCGGTCGTCGCAGAACCGCGGATCTTCGACCCAGCCCGGTTCGCCCACCAGCCGGCACCAGCGCGCGAAGATCCCGTCACCCACGACCTGCAGGACGATCCAGCCGTCGCGGGTACGGAACAGGTCGACCGGCCCGGCGGTCTGGCCGCGGTTGCCGGTGGGGCGGCGGTCGGGACGGCGCAGCGCCTGCTCGATCAGCGCCGGGTTGTTGACCACCAGCGCCGAGCGCAGCAGCGAGCCCTCGACCACCTGGCCGCGGCCGGTCAGCGCGCGGGCCATCAGCGCGGCCAGCGCACCCACCGTGCAGTGCGCGGCGGTGGTGAAGTCGACGTAGTTGACCGCGGCGCGGTAGGGCTGGTCCTCGGTGCCCGTCATGTAGACCCCACCGGCCATCACCTGACCCACCGCGTCGAAGCCGACCCGGTCGGCCCACGGGCCGGTGGAGCCGTACGCCGAGGCGGTCACCAGGATGATGCGGGGGTTGATCGCCGACAGCGTGGGGTGGTCGAGGCCGAGCGCGCGCAGGCCGGCCGCCGGCAGGTTGGCGACCACCACGTCGGCGCTGGCCACCAGCCGGCGCACCACCTCGCGACCCGCCGGGGTGGCCGGGTTCAGCGTGATGCCGCGCTTGTTGCGGTTGCTCTGCAGGAAGGTGCCGCCGTCGCCGCCGGCGGTGACCGGCGCGACCCCACGGTCCTCGCCGCCGCCGGGCCGCTCGATGCGGATCACGTCGGCGCCGAGGTCGCCGAGCATCGCCGCGCAGTGCGGCCCCGCGATGAATCGCCCGAAGTCGAGGACCCGAATGCCGGCGAGGACGCCGTCGTCGGCTGCATCGTTCATGGTGGCTGGCCGTTGCATGGCAGGCCGGAGCATCGCAGTCCGACCGCACCGGAGCAAGCTGGCGGATCGGTCTTGCACCCGGGCGGCGACCGGCCGCCCCGCGCCGCGCGCGGCCGATACCCGGGGCGGTACACTACGGTATCGATTTCGTCCGGGCCCCGCGTCTCATGACCCCGCCCCCGATTCCGCGGCTTGCCACTGGGTTCGTGACGGTGGTGCTGGCCGGCGCAGCATCCGCTCAGTCCACCCTCGACCCGGTGGTGGTCACCGCCACCCGCTCCGAACAGCAGCGCTTCGACGCGCCGGCCGCCATCGGATCGGTATCGGGCGCCGTGGTCCGCGACGCCGGGCCGGGGTTCCACCTGTCGGAGTCGCTGGCGCGGATACCGGGGGTCGGTGCCCTCGACCGACAGAACTGGGCGCAGGACCTGCAGCTGTCGATCCGCGGTTTCGGGGCCCGCGCCACCTTCGGGATCCGCGGCGTGCGGCTGCTGGTCGATGGCATTCCGCTCACCATGCCCGACGGGCAGGGGCAGGCGGCCTCGGTCGACCTGCGCTCGGCCGACCGGATCGAGGTGCTGCGCGGGCCGCTGGCGCAGCTCTATGGCAACGCCGCCGGCGGCGTGGTGCAGGTCTTCACCCGTCGCGGGGTGGCGCCCGGCGAGCTGGGCGCCGAGCTCGGCGCCGGCTCCTTCGGCACCCGGCGTCACGCGCTGTGGGCCGGCGGCGCGCCGGGGGGTGTCGCGGCTGCGGTCGACGTGTCGCGGCTCGCCACCGACGGCTGGCGGTCGCATTCGGCGGGCGAGCGGCGCCTGCTCGGCGCGAGCCTCGCGGTGGCGCCGGCGCCCGGCACCCGGCTGTCGGTGATGGTCAACGATTTCGACCAGCCGCTCGGCCTCGATCCCGGCGGGCTGACCCGCGCCCAGGCCGAGACCGACCCGCGGCAGGCGGCCCCGGCGGCGCTGGCCCAGCAGGCGCGCAAGACCGTGGCCCAGCGCCAGGCCGGGGTGGTGCTCGAGCATGCGCCCGACCCCGACCGGAGCGTCTCGCTGCGGGCCTGGGGCGGCGAGCGCGACCTCTGGCAGGCGCTGTCGCTGGCGCCTGCTGCGCAGACGGCTCCCGGGTCGGCCGGCGGCATCGTCGATCTCGACCGTCGTTACGGTGGGCTGGCGCTGCAGGTCTCGCAGCGGGCGGCACTGGCCGGCGGCCGGCTGCAGGCCACCGCCGGCCTCGAGCACGAGCGGATGGCCGAACGACGGCGCGGCTTCATCAACGAGGGCGGCCGGGCCGGAGCGCTGCGTCGCGACGAGGACAACTCGGTGTCGGCCACCGACGCCTACGCCCAGCTGGCCTGGAGCACCGCCGCCTGGACGCTGCTGGCCGGGCTGCGAACGAGCGAGGTCCGCTTTGCGATCGACGACGACTTCGTCGCGCCGGGTAACCCCGACGACAGCGGTCGTCAGCGCTACCGCGCCACCAACCCGGTGCTCGGGGCCACCTGGCACGCCACCGACGCGCTCAACGTCTATGCGAACCTGGGGCGCGGATTCGAGACGCCTACCTTCGCCGAGCTGGCCTACCGCGAGGACGGCAGCGGCCCGAACCTCTCGCTGCGGCCCTCCCGCAGCCTGCACTTCGAGCTGGGCGCGAAGTGGCGCGCCTCGCCGATGCAGCGCCTCGAGGCGGCGCTGTTCGCCGCCGAGACCGACGACGAGATCGTGGTGGCCGCCAACCGGGGCGGGCGCAGCACCTTCCGCAATGCCGGCGGCAGCACGCGCCGGGGCGTGGAGCTGGCCTGGATCGCGCAGCCTTCGCCCGAGTGGCGCATGCAGCTGGCCGGCACGCTGCTGCGTGCCGAGTTCGTCGACGGCTTCGGCAGCGGCGCCGACGCGGTCGCCGCCGGCAACCGGATTCCCGGGGTGCCGCGCAGCCGGCTGTTCGCCGAACTGGCCTGGCGGCCCGAGGCCGTACGCGGCCCGCATGCGGCACTGGAATTGCTGCGCAGCGGCAGCATCGCGGTCGACGACCGCAACTCCGACGCTGCGGCCGGCTACACGGTCGCCGCCCTGCGGGCCGGCTGGCGGCACCCGATCGGTCCCTGGCGCCTCGAAGGTCGGCTGCGGCTCGAGAACCTGGCCGACGTCCGCTACAGCGGCTCGGTGATCGTCAACGAGTCGCAGCGCCGCTTCTTCGAGCCGGCTCCAGGCATCGGGTGGTTCGCCGGTGTGGCGCTGACCCGCGGCTTCTAGCGCCGTGACCCGGCCCGGGGCGGGCCGGCCGCAGGGCTAGAATGAAGCGATGGCGCGCATCACCCCCGACGGCTGGCGTGAACTGGCCGACCACGACGCAGCCGCCGACGGATTGCCGGCCGCGGCCCGGCGCCACCACGAGACGCTGGGCCTGCTGGCCAACGGGCTTCCCGAGGGCTACACCGTCTATCACGCGGTGCACTGGACCAGCGTCGAGCGCGGCTTCTCGGTGTTCGGCGAGATCGACTTCGTGGTGGCCAACCGCGCCGGCGACCTGCTGCTGGTCGAGCAAAAGACCGGCTTCCTCGAGGAGGGCGCCGAGGGCCTGCTGCGGCGCGAGCGCGGCCGCATCCGCAACGTGCCGGTGCAGATGGCCCGCACGGTGGCCATGCTGCGCGAGAAACTGGCGCGCCGGCCGGGCTGCGAATCGGTCGCGGTCGACTACCTGCTGTACTGCCCCGACTACACGGTACGGCGGGTCGAGAGCGCCGGCCTGTCGGCCGACCGCATCGTCGACGCGCCCCGGCGCGACCAGCTGGTGCCGACGATCCGCGACATCCTCCCCGCCGGCCGCGCCGGTGCCGCCGCCCAGCCCATCGACCGGTTCTTCCGCGACGTGATCGAGCTCGAGACCGACGTCAACGCGCTGGTCGGCCAGGCCCGGGCGATGGTCACCCGGATCTCGGGCGGCCTCGCCCACTGGGCGCGGCAGCTGTCGTTCTCGCCTTTCCGGCTGCACGTCCAGGGCACCGCCGGCTCGGGCAAGACGCAGCTCGCGCTGGCCGAGTACCGCGACGCGGTGGGCCGCGGCGCCCGCCCGCTGTACGTCTGCTACAACCGGCCGCTGGCCGATCACTTCGCCGCGATCGCGCCCGCCGGCGGCGAGGTGTGCACCTTCCACACCTTGTGTCAGCGCCGCCTGCGCGACGCCGGCCGCACGGTCGACCTGTCGGCGCCCGACGGCTTCGAGCGGCTCGAGCGCGAGGCGGCCGCCCTGCCGGACGACGAAAGCTGGCGATTCGACACCGTGATCGTCGACGAGGGCCAGGACTTTCCCGAGGCCTGGCGCGACGCGGTGCTGCGGCTGGCGCGCCCGCAGTCGCGCGTGGTCTGGCTCGAGGATCCGATGCAGGCGCTCTACGGCCGCGAGCCGGCGCGCCTGCCGGGCTGGGTGACCCTGCACGCCCGCGCCAACTACCGCAGCCCGCGGGAGGTGGTGCGGCTGCTCTCGGCCATCCTGCCGCCCGACCGGCAGATCGAGGCGGCCGGCCCGCTGGCCGGCGCCGACCTCGAGCTGATCGAGTACGCCGACGGCGAGGGCCTGCTGGCGGCCACCAAGGAGGCGATCCGCAAGTGCCTGTCGGCCGGCTTCCGGCGTCACGACATCGCGGTGATCAGCTTCCGCGGCCGCGAGCAGTCGGCACTGCTGTCGCTCGACTCGCTGGGCCCGCACCCCATCCGGCGCTTCACCGGCCGCTACGACCTGCTGGCCCAGCCGGTCTACACCGAGGGCGATCTGCTGGTCGAGTCGGTCTACCGCTTCAAGGGCCAGGCCGCGCCCGCGGTGGTGCTGGCCGAGGTCGACTTCGAGCAGCTCGACGAGCGCACCGTGCGCAAGCTGTTCGTGGGCACCACCCGGGCCACCATGAAGCTCGCGATCGTGGCCAGCCCGCGGGCCGCCCGGGTGCTGCGGCAGGCGCTGCGCGCATGAACCCGCCGCGCGTGCTCGGCCTGATCGGCGGGATGAGCTGGGAGTCCAGCGCCCACTACTACCGGCTGATCAACGAGGGTGTGCGCGACCGGCTCGGGCCGCTGCGCTCTGCCCGGCTGCTGCTCTACAGCCTCGACTTCGGCGAGGTGGAAGCGCTGCAGCACGCGGGGCACTGGGACCGGGCCGGCGAGCTGCTGGCCGACGCGGCACGGCGCCTGCAGGCCGGCGGCGCCGAGTGCATCGTGCTGTGCACGAACACCATGCACCGGCTGGCCGACCGCATCGAGGCGGCGGTGCCGCTGCCGCTGCTGCACATCGCCGACCCCACCGGCGCGGCCGCGCAGGCGATGGGCGCGGCCACCGTGGGGCTGCTGGGCACCGCCTTCACCATGGAGCAGCCGTTCTACCGCGACCGCCTGCGGCAGCGCTTCGGGCTGCAGGTGCTGGTGCCCGGAGACCACGAGCGCGCCCGGGTGCACCGGATCATCTACGAGGAGCTGTGCGCGGGGCGCGTGCTCGAGGCCTCGCGCGAGGTCTACCGGGCCGCGATGCGCGGCCTCGCCGACCGCGGCGCGCAGGCGATCGTGCTGGGGTGCACCGAGATCATGCTGCTGGTGGGCGAGCGCGACTCGCCGGTGCCGGTGCTCGACACCACGACGCTGCACGCGCGCTCGGCGGTGGCATTCGCGCTCACCAGCG
>Ga0169931_10002893_pt1 | contig 27663 bp, 27 predicted proteins | sample Kivu_15m_20L_FD_129675 | JGI IMG/M metagenome (GOLD analysis project Ga0169931, IMG submission 129675) | Freshwater microbial communities from Lake Kivu, Western Province, Rwanda to study Microbial Dark Matter (Phase II) - Kivu_15m_20L... | ecosystem: Environmental > Aquatic > Freshwater > Lake...
GGCCACTGGACCGAGCCGGTCGCTCATGCCGAAGCGGGTGATCATCTGGCGGGCGACGCGGGCCACCTGCTGCAGATCGTTGGAGGCACCGGTGGTGACCTCGTCTTCGCCGTAGACGATCTCCTCGGCGACGCGGCCGCCGAGGGCCACGGCCATCTGGTTCTGGAGGTAGGAGCGGGAGTAGAGGCCGGATTCCATGCGCTCCTCACTCGGGGTGAAGAAGGTGAGGCCGCCGGCATTGCCACGCGGAATGATCGAGATCTTCTGCACCGGGTCGTAGTCGGGCATGAGGGCACCCACCAGGGCATGGCCGGCCTCGTGGTAGGCCACCAGGCGCTTGCGGCGCTCGCTCATCACGCGGTCTTTCTTCTCAGGACCGGCCATCACCCGCTCGATCGCATCATTCACCTCGTCCATCGAGATCTCGCTGAGCTGGCGCCGGGCCGCCAGGATCGCGGCCTCGTTGAGCAGGTTGGCCAGATCGGCGCCGGTGTAGCCGGGCGTGCGGCGGGCGACCTTGTCGAGGTCGACATCCTTGGCGAGGGTCTTGCCGCGGGCATGCACGCCGAGGATCTGGAGACGGCCGGCGTAATCAGGCCGATCCACCACCACCTGGCGATCGAAACGGCCGGGACGCATCAGGGCCTGATCGAGCACATCGGGCCGGTTGGTGGCGGCCACGATGATGATGCCGGTGTTGCCCTCGAAGCCGTCCATCTCGGTGAGCAGCTGGTTGAGGGTCTGCTCGCGCTCGTCGTTGCCGCCGCCGAGGCCGGCGCCGCGCTGACGGCCCACGGCATCGATCTCGTCGATGAAGACGATGCAGGGAGCATTCTTCTTGGCCTGCTCGAACAGGTCGCGCACTCGGCTGGCACCGACGCCCACGAACATCTCGACAAACTCCGAGCCCGAGATCGAGAAGAACGGAACACCCGCTTCTCCGGCGACCGCCTTGGCGAGCAGGGTCTTGCCGGTGCCGGGAGGCCCGACCAGCAGCACGCCTTTGGGGATCTTGGCGCCGACGGCGGTGAAGCGATCGGGATTCTTGAGGAAGTCGACGACTTCGGTGAGCTCGAGCTTGGCTCCCTCGATCCCTGCCACGTCGCCGAAGGTGACCTGGGTCTGGGGCTCCATCTGCACCCGCGCCTTGCTCTTGCCGAAATTCATGGCGGGATTGCCGCCACCGCCCTGGGCGCGGCGCAGCAGGAAGAAGAGACCACCGAGCAGCAGCAGCGGGAAGAGCAGGCTGCCGAGGGCCTGCTGCCAGGCCGCCGGTTCACGGCTGGGCTGCACGGCGATGTCGACGTTGTGCTCGGTGAGGATCTTGAGCAGGTCCTTGTCGGGGGCGAGATTCACCACGGCCCGCTGGCCATCGTTCTCCACCACCTGGGCGGTGCCCCGGTCGGGGGAGATCAGCACGCGGGAGATTTCGTTCGACTGAACGGCCTCCACGAAATCGCTGTAGCGGAGGGTGCGGGGAGCCGAGGCCGGATCCGGCCGCTCCAGGAAGGCGGTGCCCACGGCGATGAACACGATCACCAGGAGCAGGTAAAGCCCCGCGTTGCGCCAGCGTTTCTTCAAGGCCAGGACCCCCGGATGAGAGCAGAGTTACGGAATGTTAACCGGAGGCGTGCGCTCCGGGCGCCAGTCTGGCCTACGGAAGAGCGCGCCAGGCCGGCGCGGTGGTCACGCCGCAGGGATGCAACCCGATCAGGCGGCAGAGCGCAGCACCTCCACCACGCTGCGGAAGGCGAACCACTCGGGGATCTCCTCTCCGCCGCGCAGCATCGCCCGGAACTGGGTGCCGCTGAGCTTGCGCACATGCAGGCCGCGGGCCTCGGCATGCTCAGCGGTCACGTAGCCCTCCTCCTCGGTGTACACGAGGTTGAGCGAGGGCACGGTTTCCATGCCCAGCTCGGGAGCCTGATCGCGGGCGAAATCCTGGGCCTCATAGGGGCCGTAGAAATCCTCAGCGCTGAGGCTCGATTTGCAGCCGGCCATGTCGCGGCCGATGATGAAGTGCGTGCAGCCGTAGTTCTTGCGGATGATCATGTGCTGCAGCGCCTCGCGCGGGCCGGCCATGTGCATGGAATAGGGCAGGTAGGCCCAGCGGATGCGGGGATTGTTCACCTCCGCTGCCAGCCGCTCGTAGGTCTGGAAGCGCACCTCACCGGCGATGTCGTCGTCCTGGGTGGGGCCGCAGGTGGGATGCACGAGCACCACACCGCCCCGGCTCACATTGGTGGCCTCGAGGGCGCGGGTGAACAGCTCGTAGTGGGCGCGGTGGATCGGATTGCGGCACTGGAAGGCCACCACGTCTTCCCCCTGGGGCAGGGTGGAGCGCACCTCCGCCGGCGTGCGGCACGGAAAGACGCGGCTTGGCAGCTCCAGGCCCTGCACCCGGCCTCCCAGGTAGAAGCGGCCGCGCTCCGTGGCGATCATGCGCACGGCCGGGTGCTCGAGCGAGGTGGTGCCGTAGCAGCCCTTCGCCTCCAGCACCTTGTCGGGCTCCCAGCGGCTTTCAACAGTGAGCACCGCCAGCTCCTGGCCGCGGTAGGTGAGCAGCAGCCGCTCGCCCACGGCGATCGAGGCATTGGCCGTGTCGAACACGATCGGCAGGCCGAACAGCAGCCCGCTGCTGGTGCGGTGGCTGGCCACCACCGATTCGTAGTCGGCCTGGTGCATGAAGCCGCGCAGCGGCGAGAAACCTCCCACCACCAGCAGTTCCACATCGCAGGCATTGCGGTCGCTGCACTCCACCACCCGGTCGATGCCGGCGCGCACGGCATCGCGCTGCTCGGCCGGCACCAGCAGATCCACCAGCGTGCCGCCGTGGGGCTGGATCAGACCGGCGGGGGCGATGCTCATGACCTTCGGGCAGCACTGGAGAGGGGTGATTCTCCCAGACGGTGCGAATCAGGTTGCACCGCAGCCGCCAGCAGAAAGGGCCCCTTTCGGGGCCCCGGCGAGAAGCGATGGTCTGAGGCGCAGGGCGCGATCAGGCCTTCTCGAGGCGTCCGTAGAGCTCGCCGGTGATCTTCACATCCACGGCGGCCTTGGTGCCCATATCGGTATCGGAGGGCTGCACGGCGGTGAACACACCGGCGAATTCGCCGGTGTCGGCATCCACCTTGGTGATCGAGAGGTTCAGGTTGCCCGTGCCATCCACATAGGCCTTGATCGTTTCACCGGAGAACTCATCGCCGGCAGGCACCAGACCCACGGCGCTGCTGTAGCCGGTGGTGAGGCCCCGGCCCTTGGGATCCAGGAAGTTGCTGGTGCGGTAGCTGGGGGCCCGGTAGCCGCCGCTGAAGTCTGTGCTGGTGGTGATCGCCGCGCCGGAGGCGGTGGCCACGAGCTCCTTGCTGGAGAAGGTGAAGGGCACCTCTTCGCCACCGGGGAGCAGCACGGTGACCGGCTGGAAGTCGATGCCGCCGAGCTCGGTGAATGTGAGGGTGTCGCCGCTGACCTTCAGATCGCCGTACACCTGATCCAGGCTGGAGGTGAAACGGGTGAGGATCCGCCCGGGCACGAACTGGGCCTCCTGGCGCTTGTTGGCGGGCTCGCCCTTCACGAACACCTCGGCGGGGTGCATGCAGATCTCGCGCAGCTGATAGCTGGCGCCGGGATCGAGGCTGATCGAGCCACGGGCACTGTCCGGCAGGGTGGGGCAGTCGTTGGCCCTGCCGGTGTTGACGATGTCGTCGTAGGTGATCGATGAGCGGTCGAGCGCCTTGGCGCCGCCGCTGCATGCGGTGACCAGAGTCAGACACAGCGCCAGCACGAGAGCCAGCAGGGGACGAAAACGCATGGGGAGACGCCGCAGAAACGGACAAGGACTGGGCTGCGCCGGATCCTACCGGTGCTGATCACCCAGCCCTGATAGCTTGCAGCGGCTCTCAACAACCTGTATGAGAGACGGATGAACGACCCTGTGATACCAGCTGATTCGATCGCTGCCGCCCCGTCGCCGCCGGCTGCGGAGCAACTTCCCGGCAGCGATCAGCTGGACGGTCTCCGGGCCCTCGCCAGCAGCCTGCAGGGGAACCCGGAGGCCCTGCTCGATCTGCTGCGCCGGCTGGAGCAGCTGCATCGCGCCATTCAGGACGGCCCCTTCCGCGACAGCCTGCCGGAAGACCGCAATGGGCTCTTCCGCCTGCTCGAATCGATGGAAGACAGCGGCGGCTGGCCCTACATCCCTCGCCTGCAGCTGCGCACCTTCATGGAGCTGCTGCAGCGCGAGCCGGCCGAGGAGCCGGAGGCTGCGGACGCGGAACCGCTGGCGGCCTGACCTCCTCCCCCCCGACCGGCAGCAGCGCACCCAGGGCGGTGAGCAGCTGGTGGGCGATGCTGAGTTTCGGGGCTCTGGCGAGAGCCACCTGCTGCGATCCCGGTCCGAGCAGCCAGCCCGCGTTGGTGGGAGCGGCGAAGCCCGCTTCCGGCGTGCCGATCGGATTGGCGAAGAGCAGATCGCAGCCCTTGCGCTCCAGTTTGGAGCGCACCAGCGCCGGATCGGGGTCGCTGCAGGCCGCGAAACCGAGGATCACCTGCCCCGGCGGACGCCGCACCACCAGCTCAGCGAGGAGATCGGGCACCGGCTCCCAGCCCTCGCCCAGGCTCGCCTGCAGGTCTTGCTTGGGCAGCTTGGCGGCGGCAGGTGAGGCGCGGCGGTGATCCGCCACGGCAGCGGCCATCGCGATCGCGGAGGCTCCGGCCTGAAGCCGCTGCAGCGCCACCCCGAGTTCGGCGGCCGTGAGGATCGGATGGCTGTGCAGACCCTCCAGGAGGGCAGCCGGCGCGGTCAGCGGACCGTGCACCAGATCCACCTCCGCACCCCGCATCAGTGCCGCCTGAGCGAGGCAGAGGCCCATCAGTCCGGTGCTGGGATTGGTGAGGCAGCGGGCGGGATCGAGCGGTTCGCGGGTGGGCCCGGCGCTCACCAGCAGGCGGCGGCCGAGCCAGTCGCGCCGGCAGCCCCAGCTGGCGAGCGATTCGAGCCCCAGCAGCAGCCGTTCCGGCTCCGCCATGCGGCCATCCCCGATCCGGTCGCAGGCGAGCAGACCACCGGCGGGAGGCAGCGGCAGCAAGCGGTCCCAGCCCTGCAGCGCCCGCCAGTTGGCCGCCACCCCGGGGGAGGCCCACATGGCACTGTTCATCGCCGGAGCCACCAGCACCGGGCGCTCACAGGCGAGCAGCACGGCGGCCACGAGCGTGTCGCCCAACCCATGCACCCAGCGGCCGAGGGTGGTGGCGCTGAGCGGTGCCAGGAGCACCAGATCGGCCCACTCGGCCAGCTCCACATGCAGCGGGCGGGATGCCGCCGGGCTCCAGCCATCCTCATCGCCGTGGCAGGGGTTGCGGCTGAGGCTGGCCAGCGCCACTGGGCTCACCAGCCGGGCGGCCGAAGGCGTGACGGCGCAGCGCACCTCGGCACCGCGCTTCACCAGGGCGCTCACCAGCAGTGGCAGCTTCACGGCTGCGATGCTGCCGCTGATCAGCACCAGCACCTTCCGTCCGCTGAGCGGATCGGGGCAGGGGGCGAGGCTGGGAGCCTCGGGCTCAGTCCTCATCAAACGGTTCCTGATCGACGAGATGCACGTAGGGCCTGGCCAGCTCAGGCCGATGGATCGCCAGGGCACGCAGCAGGTGCCAGTCGGTGAGCCCTGCAAAGGCTGAGGGGTAGTCGTCTTCCTCGAGGCGGCGGGCCAGCTCGGCGATCGCCTGCTCATCGAAGCCGGCCAGCCGTTCCGGGGTGATCGCCGCAGCGGCTTCGGGGGAGGGGAGAGTTCCGGAATCGTCCATGGTGGGGTTCCGAGAGAGCCGCGGGTGGGGGTTCGCTGGTGATAATGGCGGTTGGAGGGGAATTAGCTCAGCTGGTAGAGCGCTGCGATCGCACCGCAGAGGTCAGGGGTTCGAGTCCCCTATTCTCCATGGCCGTTCCGCCCCGCCGGTCGGGCATCGGTCCCGGCGGCGGGGTGATGGGGTAAAAGGGGGAGACTGAAATTCTCTGCTGATGTCCCAGTCGAAGCGTGAGCAGGTGGTGAGCCACCTCCGCTACATCCGCCAGGAACTGCGAGAGATGCACCAGGGTGTGATGGAGGACGGCCTGCTGCCCGAGGCCGGTGAGGTGCGGGGGGTGATGGCGCAGATGGAAGCACTGCTGGAACTGCTGGAGGGCAAGGCCAGCCGCAAGAAGGATGGCGAGTCCTGAGCGGCGTCAGCCCGATCGTCCAGATCGCGCGGGACGGATTGGATTGCGTCACTGCCCCCTTGCCCGCCTCGGACTCGATCGGTTTGCTGTGAACGTTCCCCATCACCCGCCCGGGCCCAGGCCGCGGGCTTTTTTATTGCAATCCCCCATCGGTGGGGGGCGGACGGTGCCAACACTCCATTCCTGGTGTCATGATGGGTCTGCAGGGCTCCGGGCCGGGTGATGGGGATCACCGCCAGGGCCAGCTCCCCGACCTCGTGCCGGGCAGCCCGCTTCCGCCCTGCATCCCCAGATTCGCGCGATGGCCAAGCCGCTTCCCTGGAGTGAGCCCTCCCTGGTGAGCAGCGAAGCCGGAGGCGAGACCGCCCGCTTCCAGCAGACCCGCTTCCAGCGCCGCATCGCCCAGGCGGCCTCAGCCCTGGAGGGTTGGGCCGGTAACCCCTGGCGCAGACTCTCGCTGCTGCTGATCGTGCTGCTCGCTGCCCTGGTCTTCGGGGGGTCCCTGGCGAGCATTTCCGGCGCGCTGGCCTACTTCGATCCCGTCTCCGCCGTGGTTGCGGTGCTGCTGCTCGAAGCGGCCGTGCGGGCGAGGCGCTGGCTGCGCAGCCGCCGCCAGGATCGCCTGCTGCTGCAGCTGCTCGACATGGCCCGCATCGGGACCCTGTACGGACTGCTGCTCGATGGCTTCAAGCTGCTGTGAGCGGCGCCATCCCGGGAGCGGCGGAACGTTCACCGGCGGCGAGCAGGTAGAGAAGCGCCATCCGGATCGGGATGCCATTGCGCACCTGCTCCTCCACCAGGCAGATCGAGGGATCGTCGAGCAGATCCCCGGAGAGTTCCACGCCACGGTTCACCGGCCCCGGGTGCAGCACCGGCACCGGCCGGCCGCAGAGCGCCAGCCGGCGGTGACTGAGGCCGAAGCGGCGGTGGTAGCTGTCGAGGCTGGTGAGCAGCTGCTGATTCATCCGCTCCTTCTGCAGCCGCAGCGTCATCACCGCATCGGCGCCCGGCAGGGCATCCTCGAGGCTGCGCACCAGCTCCACCCGCCCCCGCTCCGGCACCGGATCACGGGGCAGGCCGGGAGGCGGAGCCGCCACGAAGGAGCGGAAGATCTCGGGCAGCAGCGTGGCCGGGCCGCAGAGCACCACCGTGGCGCCGCAGGCCGTGAGCGCCCAGAGATTGGAGCGGGCCACGCGCGAATGCAGCACATCCCCCACGATCACGATGCGGCGGCCCCGCAGTGCTTCGGGCGTGGGAGACGCCGGGGCGAAGTGGCGGGCGAGGGTGAAGAGATCCAGCAGACCCTGGCTGGGATGGCTGTGCAGCCCATCGCCGGCATTGAGCACGGCCACCGCCTCACCGCTGCGGTCGAGGTCGCGGGCCAGGCTCTCCGGCACCCCGGCGCAGCGATGGCGCACCACCAGCACATCGGCCCCCATCGCCACATAGGTGCGGGCGGTGTCGAGCAGGCTCTCGCCCTTGCTCAGGGAGCTGGACGAGGGGGAGAAGCTCTGCACATCGGCCGAGAGCCGGCGGGCGGCCAGCTCGAAGCTGCTGCGGGTGCGGGTGCTGGGTTCGAAGAAGAGAGAGGTGATCAGCCGGCCCTGCAGCGCGGGCAGCCTGCGGGCTCCGGCCACGGGCATGGCCCGGAAACGCTGGGCCAGTTCCAGAACGGTGGCGAAGTCGGCCGGGGAGAAGGCCGCCAGATCGATCACATGGCGGTGAGACCAGCCGCTCAAGGCATCCGATGTGGCAAACACTCACAACCTAGGCGGCGGCGGACCGGGCCACCAGGCCCGATCCGGCGGCGGCGGGCGATCGCCGGCTGCTCTGCGGCTGACGCTGCGGCTGCCGCGCAGGTACCAGCGCCAGGGAAGCTCCCGGCCCTGGCTGATGCCGATGCGCGTGGTCTGCACCAGCGGCGCGGCAGCCTCGCCTGAGACGAAAACCCGCGAGGCTGGCGGCTGCTCCCCCGGGATGCCGGCATCCGCCCCCAGCAGGAGGGCCAGGGACTCCGGCCGGGGGCTGAGCCAGGCCCCTTCCGCCTCGGCGAGGCGTCTGGCATTCCAGCTTCGATCGAGGCCGAATCGGCGTGCCAGCAGCGCAGGTCCGGCGGCCACGCGCTCCGGCTCGCCGGGCAGCGCGGCGGCCCGCAGCAGCACGCCATTGGCCCAGTCGGCGCGATCGGTGACCACATTCACGCAGTGGTGGATGCCATGGCTCAGATACACGTAAAACCGCCCAGGCTCACCGAACAGCGTTTCGTTGCTGGCGGAGCGGCGGCGATGGCCGTGGCAGGCGGGCTCGGACTGGGAGTAGGCCTCCGTTTCCACGATCACGCCCCACAGCAGCGCGCCCTGGGCTTGCCGTTTCACCAGCAGGCAGCCGATCAGCTCAGGGGCGACCTGCTCGGCAGGGCGGGCGAAGAAGGATGGGGGGAGATGCGGAAACAACGGGGGTGATCGCAGGGGCCGGCGCCGATGAGGAGTTCAGGCTTGATGCCAGGCCGCTTGTTCGAGGTAGGCATGCGCAAGCGGCAGTCCCATGGTCGATGGAAACCTGGCCGCCTGCTGGGGAGTCCGTGAGGATTCAGCAGCCCACGCGCCTGCTACCCGGTCGACACGGTCTGCGGACAAGTTGCGGGATCCGCACGAAGCCTGGGGGCCTGCCAGGCGGATTCCGCCAGACTGGCGTTGAACAGCAGCTCCTGCCTCCGATGCCTTCCTCCGGCCTCACCCTCGCCGGTGTGCTGGTCGCCACCAGCGGCCTCTTCTGTCTGGCCACGCTCTTCTTCGGTACCCGCGGTGGCTACTACGACACCGACGACTACGACGGCAACGGCACAGCCCACTGAGACACCACAGAGCGATGGACCCGGCAGTTCCGGCAGAGGCCGCGCGATCCTGATGAGCAACCTCCCGCAGGGTTCAGGAATGAGCAGCGATGCAGCCCCGTTCCCGGCCACGCCCGTGCCGTGTGAACAGATTCGTCTGCAGTTGCGCACCTGGCCCGAGGTGGAGGCCTACCTGGGCCGCTGCCGCGGGGTGATCGTGCCCCTCGGTTCCACCGAGCAGCACGGGCCCACCGGCGCGATCGGCACCGATGCACTCACCGCCGAGGCGGTGGCCCTGGCGGTGGGTCAGCGCAGCGGGGTGCTGGTCACCCCCGCGCAGAACTTCGGCATGGCCGAGCACCACCTCGGCTTCGCCGGCACCGTGAGCCTCCAGCCCGCCACGCTGCTGGCCCTGCTGCACGATGTGGTGCTGTCGCTGGCCCGCCACGGCTTCGAGCGGATCTATGTGATCAACGGCCATGGCGGCAACATCGCCACCTGCCGGGCCGCCTTCTCGCAGGCCTACGCCACCGCCGCTGCCCGCCAGCTGCCGGGTGCGGAGAAGCTGCGCTGCCGACTGGCCAACTGGTTCACCGCCGGACCGGTGCTGAAGCTGGCGCGCGAACTCTACGGCGATCGCGAAGGCCACCACGCCACCCCCAGCGAGATCGCCCTCACGCTCCATCTCGAGCCGAGCCTGCTGCAGGCGCAGCGTCCGCTGCCGGAGGCGGCGCCGGCCGGCCCGATTCACGGACCGGACGACTTCCGCCGCCGCCATCCGGACGGACGGATGGGCTCCGATCCCTTCCTGGCCAGGCCTGAGCACGGCGCCCGCTTCCTCGACAGCGCCGCCGAGGCCCTCAGCGCCGACCTGAAGGAGTTCCTGAGCGCCTAGGTTCGGAGACGGCAACTGCGGCAGAGACGATGGGCAGGATCAGCTCCGAGGATGTGCGCAAGGTGGCGCAGCTCGCCCGGCTGGAGCTGGCCGAAGCCACCATCGCCACCTACACGGCACAGCTTGAGCGCATTCTCGACCATGTCGCCCAGCTCGAGCAGGTGGACACCGAGGGGGTGCCCCCCACCACACGGGCCGTGGAGGTGGTGAACGTGACCCGTGAGGATCAGGTGATCCCCACACCGGTGCGCGAAGACCTGCTGAACCTGGCTCCCGAGCGCGAAGGCGACTTTCTGAGGGTGCCGAAAATTCTCGCCGACTGAATCGGAATCGCGACGCACAGACCGAGGCTGCGGCGAGGCCACCGGCCCATCGGCATCAGCTGCTTGCCCGGCGCGGCGACACGGCCGTGCGGTGCAGCAGCTCGAGCACACGCCGCCGGGCATGGCGGGAGGGCATCAGGGCTGCGATCGGCCTCAGGCGGCTGCGCTGACGCTTGTGGCTGCGCACACCGAGGAAGATGTCGTAGAGAAAATTGAAGCCGTCGCGGCGGCTCTCGAACAGGCCGAGGCGCTGGGGCGACCCCTTGGCGGTGAGCAGATGGCGGGTGGCGTGATAAGCAGGCCGGTACTCAAACCAGGGAATCGAAGGCCAGAGGTGATGAATCAGGTGATAGTTCTGCCCCATGATCAGCCAGTTCATCAACCTGCCGGGATAGACGCGGGCGTTGTGCCAGCGGTTGCGTGAATGAAAGGGTCTGTGGGGCAGGTAATCGAAGAACAGGCCAAGCGTGACGCCCACCATCAGCGCTGGGGCAAACCAGCAGTTGAAAACAAACGGCAGAAAATCGTGCCGTGCCGCCAGCAGCACGATCGCCACGAAAACGGCGCGGGCAATGGCCCACTCAATCAATTCATGCCCTTTCCAGAGGCGGCGGCGGAAGAAGAACACCTCGTGATAGAAAAAGCGCGGCGCAATCAGCCAGAGTGGACCGAACGTGCTGACGATGTGATCCGGATCATGCTTCGGGTCGTTCACATGGGCATGGTGCTGAAGATGCACGCGCGTGAACACCGGAAAACTGAAGCCCAGCAGCAGCGCGGCACCATGGCCCATGGCGGCATTGAGCCGGCGATCGGGATGGGCCGCGTTGTGGCAGGCATCGTGGATCACCGTGCCCTCCAGATGGAGAGCGAGGAAACCGAGCACCAGCAGCACGGGCAGGGGCCAGCCGGCCACGAACCAGCCCCAGATCGAGAGCGCCGCCAGGGCATAGCCGCCCAGAAACAGCCCCACGGTGGGATTCCAGGGTGGAGGAGGATCGAGAAACTCCTTGGGCACACTCCTCAGGCCGGCCCCGGGAGACTCCTGCAGCGGGGGAGCGGGAGAGCTGGTTGCGACCCGCTGGCGCGCCAGGGCCTGAGACATCACCTGAAACGAAGCCGGATCAACCGTGGCTCCCCAGATTAAGGAGCGGCGGGGCGAGGCGCGACGCCGTGATTCTCAGAGCAGAGCGCAGGCGGGAATCCGGCCGGCCAGGCTTCTGAGGCGCTGGCGGAGCAGCGCTTCCAGGGCCACGATCGCCGGCTGATCGAGCTGGTCACTCCGCACCAGCAGCGAGCCGCCGTTCCAGAAGGGAGGCGGTGCATCGAGCTGAGCCAGCCCTGGTGTGCACAGCTGATTGAGCGGTGTGGAGCAGGCCAGGGTGGCCTGATCCTGTGTGAGCCCCTCCCAGCTGGCGATGTCGTAGCGGCGGAGGGAGGTGGGTTGAGTGCCGAAGCCCTGAGCGTGGAACAGGTGACGTGAGCGTTCGAATCCCACGGCGGGCAGATCCAGGCTGGGGAAGCGGAGCAGATCGGCCTGGGTGAGCCCCCGCTCCCCGGCCAGAGGGTGGTGCTGGTCGGCCACCAGCTGCACCGGGGCACGCCAGAGCGGCACAACGGCCAGCTCGTGGCACGACGTTGCGGGAAGATCCGCATCGGCATCGCAGAGCCAGGCATCGATCACCCGCTCGCGCAGCAGCTGCAGCGGCCTGCGAACGCCCACATGATCCAGCGGACCATGCACCCAGCCCTCGGGCAGCGGCAGCAGCAGAGCCCGGGAGCCGATCGGGAAGCCTTCGATCCGCAGAGAGCGATCACCGAGAAAGCGGCCCAGCTGATGCAGATGGCGCTCGATCTCCAGCAGCGAATTGGGATCACAACGCCACTCGCCCTCCTCCCGCCACAGCTCCAGACCGAAAACGCTGCGGCAGTGCGCCAGCCGGCGCGACACGGTGGCCTGATGGCATCCCAGCGCGGCAGCCGCCAGCTGACCGGTGCGATGCCAGAGCAGGAAATCGAGGGCTTCGAGATCCTCGCGATCAACCATGCCGCAGGTATTTCCTGAGCCGATCGTAGAAAATCCTGGCGTGCAGCGCCAGCAGCAAATGCTGCCAGGATCGGATACGGCTGCTTACTGCAAGTCGTCATGGCTTCGCCCTGGGCAAAACCCGCAGATCGTGCGGGCTGACTGGCCGGCCGCGGAGGTTCCTTCAGGCTTCAGCAGCCTGATGATTCCGTTTCTGCATCATGGTGGGTCGCTGCCCTGGCTGGCCCGATCGCCCAGCAGACGCCGATCAGGCGGAACCCCTCAGGCCCGGCGCTGGCTGCGGCGCCGAGCCTGCGATGCCCACCGGGGGACTTGAACCCCCACGACCTGAGCCACTGGAACCTAAACCCAGCGCGTCTACCAATTCCGCCAGGTGGGCGTGGGTCAAGTGTAGGCAGCGCCTGCAGCGCAGAATGAACGGCATCCCCTGCGGAGCGGGTTGATGGTCGCCACCCTGGGAGGCCTGCTGGCCCTGCCGCTCGGTCTGGCGGTGCTGCTGCTGCCACTGCTGGCCACTGAGCTGAGCCGCCCGCGCGATTCCGCCTGGGGGGGCCTGGTGCTGCTGCTGGGCCTGGTGCTGGTGACCAGTGCGGACAGGCTCAGCGGCGCACCGATGCTGGGCGTGGTGTGCGCCGGGCTGCTGATCGGCCGGCTGGGCATGGAGGTGGGCCTGGCCCGCTGGCGGCAGCTCAGTGAGGAGGAGCAGCGGCGGCTGGGATCGCTGGAGCGCTGGCAGACCAGCTTCAGCCAGCTGAGCGCAACGATCTCCGGGGCTGCGGGGCAGCTGGGGGGGCTGGCCTCCGGCCTGGGCGAGCGCGTCGGCCAGGGTCTGGGGAGCAGCGCCGCCCAGGGGGCGGCCAAAGCCGGTGGCCGCAGCAAGGGCAAGCGCTGGGTGCGGCCCGAACCCGAGGCCGCGCCCCAGGAGTCCAGAGCCGCCAACGCTGACGCCGCCCCCCTGGAGGCCGACACGGAGCAGGCCCCGGCCGCCGCCACCCTCTCCCCCTCAACCAACGCCCAACCACCTGTCGCCGAGGCGACCGCCATCACGGAGACATCCTCCGAGACCGCCCCGGCCGCACCGCAAGCCGCGGCCGCCATGGGGAGCGAAGCATCCACAGAAGCCGCGGCCGCCGGCTCCGCCGACAGCTCGCAGGAAGCCGGGGGGACGGGCGCGCCACCAGCCGCCGTCGGCCCCGGCAGCGATCCGGAGCCCTGACGAAGAGGCGCACCGCAAGCCGTTCGGCAAGGCCTCGGCCGGCCGGACGGGATAATCCCTCTTCCCGCCATCCCTGTTGTGACCGCCGCCGGCCCGGCCTCCTACAAGGACACCCTCAACCTGCTGGAGACGCCGTTCCAGATGCGGGCCAACGCCCGCCAGCGGGAGCCGGAGATCCAGGCCTTCTGGGCCGAGCAGCGGCTCTACGAGCGCCTCAGCCGCGAGGGACTCGATCCGGCGAAACCCGGCGCTGTGTTCACCCTGCACGATGGCCCCCCCTATGCCAACGGGGCGCTGCATGTGGGCCACGCCCTCAACAAGATCCTCAAGGACATCATCAACAAGCACGCCCTGCTGCAGGGCCGGCGGGCCCGCTTCGTGCCCGGCTGGGATTGCCACGGCCTGCCGATCGAGCTGAAGGTGCTGCAGGGGCTCTCCAGCGAGGAGCGCCGCGATCTCACGCCGCTGGGCCTGCGCCGCCGCGCCCATGCCTATGCCCTGGAGCAGGTGGAGGGCCAGCGCCGCGGCTTTCAGCGCTGGGGCATCTGGGCCGACTGGGACAGCCCGTATCTCACCCTGCAGAAGGGCTACGAGGCCGCCCAGATCCGCGTGTTCGGCCAGATGGTGCTGGCGGGCCACATCTACCGCGGCCTCAAGCCGGTGCACTGGAGCCCCAGCTCGCGCACGGCCCTGGCGGAGGCGGAGCTGGAGTATCCCGATGGCCACACCTCCCCCAGCGCCTACGTGGCCTTCCCGGTGGTGCAGCTGCCCTCAACCCTGGCCGGCCAGCTGCGGCCCCACGGCATCGAAGGGCCCACCGATGCGGATCACCGCGAGCAGCTGTTCGTGGCGATCTGGACCACCACCCCCTGGACCCTGCCCGCCAACCTGGCGGTGTCGGTGAATGGGGCGATCGACTACGCCATCTGCCGCGATGGCGGCGCCGTGGCCGAGGCGCCGCGCTTTCTGGTGGTGGCCAGCGAGCTGGTGGAGACCCTCAGTGCGGTGCTCGAGCGGCCGCTGCAGCCGCTGCTGGTGGTGAAGGGCGACGAGCTGGCCGGGATCGTCTACCGCCATCCGCTGCTCGATCGCACCGCGCCGGTGGTGATCGGCGGCGAGTACATCACCACCGAATCCGGCACCGGCCTGGTGCACACCGCCCCGGGCCACGGCGTCGACGACTTCAACACCGGCCGCAAACACGGCCTGGCGGTGCTCTGCCCGGTGGATGAGGCCGGCAACCTCACCGCCGAGGCGGGCCCGTTCGCGGGGCTGAACGTGCTCAAGGATGCCAATGCCGCGATCCTGGCCGCCCTGCGCGACACCGGCGCGCTGCTGGCGGAGAAGAGCTATGCCCACCGCTACCCCTACGACTGGCGCACCAAGAAGCCCACGATCTTCCGCGCCACCGAGCAGTGGTTCGCCTCGGTGGAGGGCTTCCGCGCCCAGGCCCTGGCGGCGATCGCGGCGGTGGAGTGGCTGCCGGCGAGCGGCCGCAACCGCATCGAGGCGATGGTGCGCGAGCGCGGCGACTGGTGCATCTCCCGCCAGCGCACCTGGGGGGTGCCGATCCCGGTCTTCTATCACCGCACCACCGGCGAGGTGCTGCTCACCGCCGACAGCCTGGCCCACATCGAGGCCCTGATCGCCGAGCACGGAGCCGATGTCTGGTGGGAGCGCGAGGAGGCCGAGCTGCTGCCGCCCAGCCATGCCGCCGAAGCGGAGCAGTGGCGCAAGGGCCTCGACACGATGGATGTGTGGTTTGATTCCGGCTCCTCCTGGGCGGGGGTGCTGGGGGGGCTCACTCCCGCCGGCCCGGCGTCTGCCGACGGGGCGTTGCGCGCTGGCGGGGCCGGCCTGGCCCGCAGCTCAGGCGCTCCTGATGCAGCCGGAGCGGCGGTGGGCGGTGGTGTCGAGGGTGCCGCTGCCGCACCCGGGCTCAACTACCCCGCCGACCTTTACCTGGAGGGCTCCGATCAGCATCGCGGCTGGTTCCAGAGCAGCCTGCTCACCTCGGTGGCCGTCAATGGCCAGGCGCCTTACAGGCGGGTGCTCACCCATGGCTTCACCCTCGATGAGAAGGGCCGCAAGATGAGCAAATCCCTGGGCAATGTGGTGGATCCGGCGGTGCTGGTGGAAGGGGGAAAAAACGAGAAGCAGGAACCGGCCTACGGCGCCGATGTGCTGCGGCTGTGGGTGAGCTCGGTGGATTATTCCGCCGATGTGCCCTTGGGCCCCGGCATCGTGAAGCAGCTGGCCGATGTGTACCGCAAGGTGCGCAACACGGCCCGCTATCTGCTCGGCAACCTCCACGATTTCGATCCGCGGCCCGCCAGCGAGGGCGGCCATGCCGTGCCCGTGGCCGAGCTGCCGCTGCTCGATCGCTGGATGCTGCAGCGCACCGCCGCGCTGATCGATGGGGTAAGCGCCGATTTCGAGCGGTTTGAGTTCTACCGCTTCTTCCAGGCCCTGCAGAACTTCTGCGTGGTGGATCTCTCCAATGTCTACCTCGACATCGCCAAGGACCGCCTCTATGTGAGCGCCGCCGCTTCCTTCCGCCGCCGCAGCTGCCAGACCGTGCTGCACCTGGTGGTGGAGCGGCTCGCCGGCCTGATCGCGCCGGTGCTCTGCCACATGGCCGAAGACATCTGGCAGTCGCTGCCCTATGCGGTGGCCGAGGCCTCGGTGTTTGAACGCGGCTGGCCCACGGTGCCGGAAGAGTGGCGCGCCGCAGCCGCCGGCGACTACACCCCGCAGACCGATGCCGCCGTGCGCGAACTGCTGCTCACGCTGCGGCCGCGGCTGAACCGGCTGCTGGAGGCCTGCCGGCGGCCTCCCGGCGCAGGCGCAACGCCTGGCAAGGGAGCGGGTTCGGGCCCGGCGGTCGCCCCGAGCGAATCCGCGGCAGGCACGCTGGCGACAGGGGCGATCGGCTCCTCCCTGGAGGCCCGGGTGCAGCTGGAGCTGGCTGGCGGCGAAGCGCCACACCCCCTGGCTGAAGCGCTCGCGCTGGTCGCGTCCAGCGCCCATCCGGAGGTCGACAACCTGGCCGACTGGCTGCTGGTGTCGGCCCTGACAATCGGAGCTGAGCCTCCTGCCGCGGTGCTCGCCGAGGACAGCGAGGCAGGGATCACGGTGCGCATCGCCCGGGCCGAAGGCGAGAAATGCGAGCGCTGCTGGCACTACGAAACCGACATCGGCCGGCACAGCAGCCATCCCACCCTCTGCGGGCGCTGCGTGGCGGTGCTGGAGGGCTGACGGCGCTTCTCTGCGGCCGCCTGGCCACCCCTGCCCTGCCTGCCGGTCACCCCGAGGGGTTCAGAGCCAGGCTTCCGGATCCAGGTAGGTGGCCACCGGCAGGGGGCCGGCGAGCAGCACGGCCTCGGCGGGGTTGAGCGGGCCCTGCAGCAGTTCCGCGGCTTCGAGCAAGGCGTCCTCCGGCAGGGCCGGCTGGTCTGGGTCGTAGGCGGTGGGATGGGTGGTGCTGCTCGAGAAGCCCCGGAAGATCAGCAGTTCGAAGCGTTCGCCCGCCACAGCATTGCTGCTGCTGCCCCCGGCGCAGGCCTCAGGCTGCACTCCAGCGGCGGCCTCCTCCGCATCCGTGCTGGGCAGCATCCCCCGGAGCCGCAGCACCCGATCGGGGCGGGGGCGGCTGAGCTCCTCGAGGCGAGCGAGCAGCGCTGCCACGGTGCGGCCGTCGGGGGGCTGGGCAGCGGCAGAGGTGGGCTGAACAGTCATCGCTGGAGCGGCCTCAGAACTCCCCGGCGACCCGGCCCTGGCGGGGCAGGCGCAGCAGCAGCCACTGCAGCACGCCCACCGCATAGGCGGCCAGGCCGGCGAAGCCCACGAAGCCAGCCAGGCCGGGAGTCCAGCGGCCACCGAAGACGAAGCCGAACAGCTGCGCCAGGATTCCGTGCAGCCCGGCAGGGGCCTCCAGCCAGACGGCGCAGAATGGCCGCTGCAGCGACCCCTGCAGACAGGGCAGCGCCGAGGCGGCCATCCCGGCGGCCAGCAGGCAGTAGAGGCTGAGGCTCCAGCGCCAGATCCGCACCGTGAGCGGCAGGCCACGCCAGGTGGGCATGTCGGCGAGCTCCTCGTTGAGATCCACCCAGAGCCAGAGCACCGCCAGGATGAGCAAGGGAGCGATCACCAGCAGCACGGTGCCGAGGGCCCGGCGGTCGGTGAGCAGCAGCAGCGCGATCAGCTGCAGGCTGGCCACCTTCCAGTAGAGCCCCAGCAGGCGCTTCAGGGCGGCCTCGCGGCGGATCGCCGCCCAGAGCAGCAGCACCAGCGGAAGCCCGACGGCGAACAGCAGCCCCAGCCGCACATCGAGCCAGACGAGGGAGCGGTAGAGCGATTCCGGCACAGGCTCGGCAGTTCGGGTAGGCGCCATTATCCGCACCCCCCTCCGGGTCTAGGGTCCCCGCCATGGTTGCCATCCCCTCCTTTCCCTGGCTGGCACGCCGCGAGCGGCCCGCCTGGTGCCGCTCCGCCCTCGCGCGCGACCCCTCCCTGCAGGGTGCCGTGGACGGCCTGATCCGCCAGCTGTCCGGCGCAGGACCGGCCCATCTGGCCCTGCTGTTCGCCTCGGCAAGCTACGCCAGCGATCTGCCGCGCCTGCTGCCGCTGCTGCAGCAGCGCCTCCAGGCCCGCCACTGGATCGGCTGTGTGGGTGCCGGGATCGTGGGCACCGACGCCGAGGGCGCCGCCCGCGAGCTTGAGCACGAGCCGGCGCTCAGCCTCACGCTGCTGCATCTGCCCGGAGCCAGGCTGCACCCTTTCCATCTCGACCTTCCCGCTCTGCCCGACCTGGATGGCCCGGCCGAGCCCTGGCGGGCTGCGGTGGGCGCCGGCAATGAGGAGATGAAGGGCATGCTGCTGCTGATCGATCCCGCCTGTCAGGCCATCAACGACCTGGTGGGTGGCCTGGATTACGCCTATCCGCAGCTCCCCAAGATCGGCGGCGTCGCTGGGCAGCACAGCGCGCCGCACGGCTCTCTCCTCTTCGCAGACCAGGTCTGTGGTGGCGCCGTCGGCTGCCTGATCGGCGGAGCCTGGCGGCTGGATCCGGTTCTCGCCCAGGGCTGCCGGCCGATCGGTCCGGTGTTCGAGGTGGAGCAGGCGCAGCGCAATGTGGTGCTGCAGGTGAGCCTCGGCGAGGAGCGCCGCAGCCCGGTGCAGGCCCTGCAGAGCATCCTCGGCGGCCTCAGCCCGGAGGAGCGGGAGCAGGTGAAGGATTCGCTGCTGCTCGGGGTTGGCCGCAGCGACTTCAGCCTCAGCGAGCCGGAGGGCGGCGAACCACCAGCACCCGCCTTCCTGGTGCGCAATCTGATCGGTGTCGACCCCCGCAACGGCGCGGTGGCCGTGGGCGACCGGATGCGGATCGGCCAGAAGGTGCAGTTCCAGCTGCGCGATGCCGCCAGTGCCCGGGAGGAATCCAGGCAGCTGCTGCTGGAGCAGCAGCGCCGACCGGGAGGCGAACCGCTGGCGGGGCTGCTGTTTGCCTGCCTGGGCCGGGGCCGGGGCTTCTACGGGCAGCCCGACGGGGATGTGAGCCTCTGCCGCGAACGCTTTGCCCGGCTGCCGATCGGGGGCGTGTTCTGCAACGGGGAGATCGGACCGGTGGGGGCCAGCACCCATCTGCACGGCTACGCCGCCAGCTGGGGGTTCCTGGTGCCGGAGGCCTGAGGTGCGCCAGCACGTCAATCCGCTCAGCCGCCTCCATCAGCTGCCGCGGCCCCTGCCGCTGCCCGACACGCTCTTCGAGGCACCCCAGCAACCCCTCCATCTCGACATCGGCTGTGGCCGCGGCCGCTTTCTGCTGGAGCTGGCCGCGGAGCAACCGCTCTGGAATCACCTCGGCCTGGAGATCCGGCGGCCCCTGGTGGAGGCCGCCGAGGCGGAGCGCCGCACCCTGGCACGCACCAACCTGGGCTTTGTGTTCTGCAACGCCTCGGTGAGCCTGGAGCCATGGCTCCTCGCCCTGCCGGCAGGGCTGCTGCAGCGGGTGTCGATCCAGTTCCCCGATCCCTGGTTCAAGAAGAAGCACCACAAGCGGCGCCTGCTGCAGCCGGCCCTCCTCCACTCCCTGGCCAGCGCCCTGCCGGAAGGGGGCTGGCTGTTTCTGCAGAGCGATGTGATCGACCTGATCGAGCCGATGGTGGCCCTCTGCGAGGCGAGCGGCTGCTTCCGCCGCCCGGCGGAGGATGCCCGCCCCTGGCGGGCCGACAACCCCCTGCCCGTCGCCAGCGAACGGGAGCGCCATGCCCAGGCCCACGGCCTGCCGGTGTGGCGGGTGCTGTTTCTGCGCAACCGCGAGCCGCTGCCGGCGCTGCAGCTTCTGGAAGCGAAGGCTGGCGCCACCCATAATCCAGCCGAATCCGCCCGCTGCTGACCGTGGTTCCCCCCCCCGCCCCGACCCCCTGGCTGCTGCGCTGGCAGGGTCTGCTGGCGGAGCGGCCTGCAGGGCTGAGCGGCGAGCATCTGCCGATGATCTCCGGTGCCGTGCTGGCGGTGCTGCTGGCCTGGCTGCCCCAGGTGAGCCGCGCCGGTCTCAGCCTGCTGATCGCCGCCTGCGTGCTGCTCTGGGTGCTGTGGGCGCTGCGCACGCCGCCGGGACGGATCGGCCCGATCAACCTGGCGCTGCTCGCCGTGCTGGCGGTGGCGCTGCTCGCCACCGGCTTCTCTCCGGTGCCGGTGGCGGCGGCCAAGGGACTGTTCAAACTGGTGAGCTACCTGGGCGTCTACGCCCTGATGCGCCAGCTGCTCGCCTGCCAGCCCCGCTGGTGGGATCGCCTCGTGGCGGCCCTGCTGGCCGGCGGGCTGCTCACCAGCGTGATCGGCATCCGCCAGCTCTACGCCGATGCCTCCCAGCTGGCCCGCTGGTCCGACGCCAACTCCGTGGCGGAGGGCACGGTGCGGATCTACGGCAGCCTCGACAACCCGAATCTGCTCGGCGGTTACCTCCTGCCGATCCTGCCGCTGGCGCTGGTGGCCGTGCTGCGCTGGCCCGAGCCGCCGCGCCGTCTGTTCGCCCTCACCTCCTTCGTGCTGGGGATCGTGGCGCTGGTGCTCACCTACAGCCGCGGCGCCTGGATGGGCATGGTGGCCTCCCTCGGCCTGCTGGCGCTGCTGCTGGCGGTGCGCTCCACCCGCCACTGGCCGGCCTTCTGGCGTCGCACCCTGCCGCTGCTGCTGCTGCTGGGCGGTGCGGTGGCGCTGGTGGTGCTCGTGACCCAGGTGGAGCCGCTGCGGGTGCGGGTGATGAGCCTGGTGGCCGGCCGCGAAGACAGCTCCAACAACTTCCGGATCAACGTCTGGACCGCGGCCCTGGCGATGATCCAGGAGCGGCCCTGGCTCGGGATCGGCCCGGGCAACACCGCCTTCAATCTGATCTATCCGCTGTACCAGCAGCCGAAGTTCAACGCCCTCAGCGCCTACTCGATCCCTCTCGAACTGCTGGTGGAAGCGGGCATTCCCGGCCTGCTGGCCGGCGTGGCGGTGCTGGCAACGGGAGTGAGGGCGGGGTTGCGGCTCGGCCGGGGCGAGAGCGTCTTCGCCCTGCCCGGCCTGGCGGCGGTGGCGGTGTTCGCCGGGCTGGCGGTGCAGGGTGTCACCGACACGATCTTCTTCCGTCCGGAGGTGCAGCTGGTGGCACTCTTCAGCCTCGCCACGCTGGCAGCTGCGACCGGCCCAGCCCTCCCGGCTGCCGCCATGGCGCCGGATCACGGCTCCACACCCACCCGCGGCTGACCGCCCCATCCGCTCAGGCGGCCGCCCGCAGCCGCGGCACCCATCCGCCGCCCTCCACCCCGCAGCACCAAGCCATGGAGGCCCCCGCCGATCCATCTCCGCCACCCGCCGGCAAGGGCCTGGCTCCGCCGCTCCCTGGGCTGCTGGCCGGCTTCGATGCCGGACAGACCCACACCACCTGCCGCCTGGCCGCAGGCCGCGGCGGCCCTCCCCTGGCCCAGGGAGAGGGACCGGGAGTGCGCCATCTGGCTGCCCCCGGCGGTGCGGAGGCCTTTCAGGAGGCGCTGCGCCGGAGCCTGGCGGCGGCCCGCCACCACCTCCCCGCCGACCTGCGGGAGCGGCCACTGCTGGCCGCGGTGGTGGGAGCCAGCGGCATCGAGGCCGGAAGCCCCGTGGCGGAGCAGGGCAACGCCCTGGCCGCGAGGGTGCTGGAACTGCCCGGGGAGCGCGTGGGTGTGAGCGGCGACGAGCGCACCGCTCTCACGGGTGCCTTCGGTGGCGGCGCCGGCATCGTGGTGATCAGCGGCACCGGCACGATCGCCGTGGGCTCGGATGGCCGCGGCCGCCTGCACCGCTGTGCCGGCTGGGGCTGGCTGCTCGATGAAGCGGGCTCGGCGATGGACATCGGCCGTGATGCCCTGGCCCTGAGCCTGCGCATGGCCGATGGCAGGGTGGCGGCCACCGAGCTGCAGCCGCGGATCTGGCGCGCCCTCGGCCTGGCCATCACGGATGCGGGCGCCCCGCAGCGGATCAAGGCGATGGTGGTGGAGGCGGGCTTCGGGGCGGCGGGCTTCGCACGGCTCGCGCCGGTGGTGGCCGAGCTGGCCGGCTCCGAAGACCCGCACGCCGCTGCGATCCTGCTGCGCCATGCCGAAGCCCTGGCCGCGATGGCGGCCGCGGTGGCGGAGCAGCTGCAGCTCGAGGCCCCCGCCATCTGTGCCATGGGAGGCGCCCTGGAGCATCTCGGGATGCTGAGGAGGCTGTTTGCAGACAGCCTCAGCGTGCGTCTCCCGGGGCATCGGCTGGTGAGACCCTGCGGCGATGCCTGCGATGGCGCCCTCCAGGGGGCTGCCACCCTGCTGGACGCTGCCGAAGGCGTGGCGATCAGGCCCGGTTGAGCTGGCGCTCCGCCTCGGCGGCGAGCAGGGCGGCCCAGTGCTCCACCTGCTCCATCTCGGAGGCCTCGACCATCACCCGCAGCAGCGGCTCGGTGCCGCTGGCGCGCACCAGCACCCTGCCGCTTCCGGCCATGGCGGTCTCGGCCCTCTCCACCGCCAGCCGCAGGGGCTCGCACTGCTGCCAGGCGGTGCGGCGGGCCCGATCGGGCACGGTCACGTTCACGAGTTTCTGCGGGAAGGGTTTCCAGCTGGCCTCCATCCAGTCGGCCAGGGTCTGGCCGCGCCCGTGCACCAGGGTGGCCACCTGGATGGCCGTGAGCAGGCCGTCGCCGCTCATGCCGTGCCGCGCCGACAGGATGTGGCCGGATTGCTCACCACCCAGGCCGGCGCCCAGCTCCTCCATCGCGGCATGCACATGCTGGTCGCCCACCGGCGTGCGCTCCAGCACCCCGCCGGCTTCGGTCCAGGCCTGTTCGAAGCCGAGATTCGACATCACCGTGGCCACGATCCGGTTGTGGGGCAGGGCGCCGGCATCCCGCAGGGCCGAGCCCCAGAGGAAGAGGATCTGGTCGCCATCCACCACCCGGCCGCGGCCGTCGACCGCCAGCATCCGGTCGGCATCGCCATCGAAGGCGAACCCCATGGCGGCGCCGCTGTCGAGCACGGCACGGCGCAGCGGCTCGAGATGGGTGCTGCCGCAGCCCTGGTTGATGCGACGGCCGTCGGGCTCGCCATGGAGCACCAGCAGATCGGCGCCGAGCGCACGGAACACCCGTTCACCGCAGGCGGTGGCGGAGCCGTGGCAGAGATCGAGCACAAGGCGGCAGCCATCGAGCCGCACGTCGCCGGCGCTGGCCACGAGGCCCTCGGCGTAGCGATCGAGCAGATCCTCCCGCGGGCGGGCGGCGCCCGCCTCGGCCAGCGCCGCCAGGCCCGAGGCACCGCACAGGCCGGCCTCGATCGCGTCCTGCTCGGCCCGGCCGATCTTGGCGCCGGAAGCGCCGAACACCTTGATGCCGTTGTCGTGGGGAGGGTTGTGGCTGGCCGACACCATCAGACCGCCGGCGGCAGCGCCGCGGCGGATCATCCCCGGCACCGCGGGGGTGGGGCAGAGACCGAGCTGCCACACCTCCCGGCCGGCAGCGGTGAGACCGGCCGTGAGGGCCGCCACCAGCATCGGCCCGCTGCTGCGCGAATCGGTGCCGATCAGCACGGGGCCAGTGGCGGGAAGCACCCGGCCGCACCAGTACCCCACCTGCAGTGCCAGGGCCGGCGTGATCGCGCTGCCCACACGGCCCCGGATGCCATCGGTGCCGAAGCGGCCCGTGGCCTCCGGCAGCGGAGCCCCGATCGGCGACGGGGAGGTGACCGCCGGAGCGGCGGACGCGCCGGCTGCAGCGGTGGCCGGGGCTGCGGCCATGGAACTGCCACGAGGTGCCGGAAGGTTACGCCGCGACCGCAGCGTTTCAACGCCAGCGGCGCGGCCGCCACTGCAGCAGCACGGCCTCGGCCGTGGCCCACAGCAGCAGGCCGCCCACCCCCCAACCCGGCAGCGAGCGGAAGGGCGGCCAGGGGCGCAACAGCAGCACCAGCAGGGTGAGCCCTGCCGCCGCCGCGGCCCGGCGCCGCTGGCCCTCTCCAGGAAGGTCGCCCCCGGGCCGCGGCAGAGCCTCTCTCAGGGCAGGGGGAATCGACAGACGCGGGAGGCGCACGGGAGACGGAACGGGCCGCTCTCCAGAATGAAACGCCATCGGTGCTGTCCTCCTTGACCCGCCTCACCACGCTGCTTGCGGCGTCCTGCCTCGGCACCGGCGCCCTGCTGCTGGCGGGCCGAGCCCTGCTGGCGCTGCAGGCCCCGCTCACCCCGGCGAGCGACAGTGCGCGGCTGGAGCGCCTGCGGCGCTGGTCTCCCGATCCGGAGCGGCGCAGGGAGGCTGCCCTGCTGCTGCACAGCCGCTTCGCAGACGACCCTGCCCTGCGACGCACGCTGCTGCGGGGGCATGGCTGGGGGAACGATCCCCTGGCGGCGGTGGTGCTCAGGCAGGAGGCCCACGCAGCCGAAGCCCTCGGCGATCCGGCCGCCGCGGAACGGCTCTGGAAGACTCTCCAGCACCGCTTCCCCGGCGATCCCGCCAGCGCCGATGCCCTCTATGCCCTGGGCCGCGATCGCCCGGCGCTGCGCCAGGAGCTGCTGCGCCGGTTTCCAGCCCATCCGGCGGCGCTCGCCGCGGCCCTGGAGGCCGGCCCGGAGCCTGCGGAACGCCTCGCGGGCACCCTGCATCTGGCCCGCTGGGGAGCCCGCTGGCCCGGGGCGGAGGAACGACTCAGACGCGCCTGCGCCGAGCCGGCAGCCCTGAACCCGGCATCCCGGCGAGCCCTGATCGCCGGGGCCCTCGCCGAGGTGGGCGCGGCCGAGGCGGCGGTGCGCTGCCTGGAGGGCCCTCCAGCGGCCTGGGAGATGCTCAGCGATGCCGGCCGCCTATCGCTGGCGCGGGCGCTGCTCAGGGGCGATGCCGCCGGACAGCAGCGCGCCACCGGGCTGCTGCTCGCCCTGGCGAGCCGCCCCGGCAGCAGCCCTGCCGATGCCGGGGAAGCGGTACGGCTGCTTGCCCAGCAGGAGGGTCCCGCCGCGGCCGCTGCCCTGGCGGCCCTTCCCCCACGCTGGCAGGACAGCGCTCCGGTGGCGGCGCACCGCGTGCTGGCGGATCCCGGCGGCCCGGGCGGGCTGGAGGTGCTGCGCCGCTGGCCGGACGACCCGGCCAGCTGGGAGCTGCAGTGGGAGCTGGCCCGCCGGCGGTTGCTGGCGGGCGAATGGCAGGCCGCGCAGACGCTGCTGGAGGCGATCCCCGCCGGGCGTCTGCCACCGCCCCTGGCGGCCCGGCAGCGGTTCTGGATCGGCTACAGCCAGCGGCAGCTCGGCCAGGGCCAGAAGGCCGCCGAGACCTGGCAGCAGCTCCGGCAGACGGGTACCGGCGGCTACTACGACTGGCGGGCCGCCGTGCAGCTCGGCGAGGCGGAGGAGCGCGCCCTGCTGACACCATCCCGGCCGAGCCCGACCGGGGCTGAACGGCGCTGGGACCCGCTGGCCAGCGGCGATCCCGGGCTCGACCGGCTCTGGCGGCTCGATCAGCGCAATGAAGCCTGGGAGCAGTGGCGCACGCAGCGACGCGGCCAGGCACCGCGCGGAGGGGCGGAGCTGCTGGTGGAGGGCCGGCTGCGGCAGGGGGTCGGCGACGACTGGACCGGCTTCGCCCAGCTTGAGCAGGCGGCCCTGCGGCTGGGCGCCGATCGCTGCGACCTGCTGCCGGCTCTGCAGCGCAGCCTCCACCCGCCGCGGTTCGAGGCGGTGCTGCGGCCCTGGGCGCAACGGCGGCAGGTGCCGCTGGCGCTGCTGCAGGGGGTGGCCAAGCAGGAATCACGGTTCAGCCCCACGGTGCGCTCCTCAGCCGGAGCGGTGGGGCTGATGCAGGTGCTGCCCTCCACCGCCACGGAGCTGGCCGGCAGGCCGGTATCCGCCGCAGACCTGGAGGATCCCGGCCGCAATGCCGCGCTCGGCAGCCTGTATCTCAGCCAGCTCCTCAGCCAGGCGGGAGGAGATCCCCTGGTGGCGGTGGCCGGCTACAACGCGGGCCCGGGCGCCGTGGCCGGCTGGATCAGCCCGCAGCTGCGGCAGGCACCGGAACTCTGGGTCGAGACGATTCCCTATCCCGAGACACGGCTTTACGTGAAGAAGGTGCTCGGCAACACCTGGAGCTACGCCAGCCCCGTAGAGCCGCGCTGCTGAGGCAGACGCTTCGGGAAGGGTTCAGTCGGCGACGGGCTTGGCGACAGGTGGCCCGACACGGCCGAAGAGCGGCATGCGCCGCGGCTCCGGAGCCCGGCCAGCGGCCGGTCGACGGGCGGGGGCGACGGTGGCAGGGGGCTCGGGTGGCCTCTGCAGGCCGAGACCGTGATGGAGGCTGAGCCAGTGACCGAGCCCGGCGCCGCCGATCACCAGCACGGCCATGCTGGCCGCCAGGAGCGGCGGATCGGGAGCGATGCGGATCCGCGCCAGATCCAGCCGCGTGAGCAGCAGGGCCGAGGCCAGGATCAGCACATTGGAGAGCACATCGAGGTGGAGCATGTAGAGGCCCCCGATCGTGACCAGCAGCAGGGTGGCCACCAGCGTGATCACCTTGCTGGTGGCCAGCAGCGTCGAGAAGCGGCGCAGCAGCAGATCGGGCATGCAGCAGACGAGCACCACCAGCAGGGCCTGGGCGCATTCCGCCGTCCAGATCAGCGATCTCATCGGCAAGATCGCCAGACCCTCCTGCTCCAGCGGGTGCCCCCAGTGCAAGCCCAGATAGATGCTCACACCGAGCAGCAGCAGCAGCATCGGTGCCCGGAAGGGAAGCAGCAGCAGGCGCAGCAGCGAGGTCATCGCACGGGCACTCCGGGCTCGAGCAGAAGGGCGATCGCGTCGAGCGGACAGCTGGGCAGACACTGCTCGCAGACCAGGCAGCGGGGCGAATCGAAGTGCAGGCGTTGATCGTCGGGATCGAAACGCAGGGCACCGCTGGGGCAGACACTGGCGCAGATGCCGCAGTCGACACAGCGACCGGGATCGATGCGGATCTCCCCGAGGGCCCGGTTCAGGCCCAGGCCCTGGCGCTCCAGCCAGGCTTCGGCCGCATCCAGCTCATCGATGTCGCCGGAGAGCTCCACCACCATGGTGCCCACCTGATTGGGCGCCACCTGGGCCCGGAGGATCTTGGCGGCCACATCGAAATCGACCGCCAGCCGATAGGTGATCGGCTGATGCACCGCCTCGCGGGGGAAGTGGAGGGTGATGCGGCGCTTCACACGTCAGCTCCCGCCTGGATGCAGCGTAACGGCCCCACCGAAACTGGCAGATTGAGGCACCCTTCTCAACGGGCCGGCCGTGAGCGCACCTGCACCGCACCCCGACACCACCTCGCCGCTCGGCCGGAGGGAGCGTGTGGTGCTCGCCGCCCTGGCTGCACTGCTGGCGGTGCTGCTGGTGCTGCTCCGTGGCGGCCTGCAGCCGGCCGCTCCCCTGGAGAAGCTCGCCCGCCAGTCGCTGGATCTACCGGTGGCACTGGCCGATGGTCGTCCGACCCTGGTGGAGTTCTATGCCGACTGGTGCGAAGCCTGCCGTGCCATGGCTCCGGCAATGGAGACGATTGAGCAGCAACACCGCGGCGAACTCGACGTGGTTCTTCTCAATGTCGACAACCCGCGCTGGCAACCCGAGATCGATCGCTTCGA
>Ga0169931_10002895_pt1 | contig 27634 bp, 11 predicted proteins | sample Kivu_15m_20L_FD_129675 | JGI IMG/M metagenome (GOLD analysis project Ga0169931, IMG submission 129675) | Freshwater microbial communities from Lake Kivu, Western Province, Rwanda to study Microbial Dark Matter (Phase II) - Kivu_15m_20L... | ecosystem: Environmental > Aquatic > Freshwater > Lake...
AACAGCGCAGGCACCAAGAGGGTTGAAGACCCATCCTTGAGAGCATTCAACGCAGACACTGTTGTTCCATCTTCGGCATCCTCGGTCAGCAGGACCTTGAGTATTTGAGGGCGAGAAAACACATATTTTGTTGATCAAATCATATCCAAGATAACATGAGACGCATTATCCAGTAAATTAATCCCAAGTTTGACAGTGATCAACAATAGGAGTACAGATTCCTTGGTTGTTGAAGTATGATCTGGTAGAACACTTTTGACAAACTTCTTATGTCCACTGTGCGCACAAAGGATTTCCAGCAACAGGTGATCTAATTTGTTAGACACATGTTCCATCGACAACTCCTGATCCATAGTAGCATGCTGTGCAAACGCCGGTTGTCGTATTCCATTCTCTGCAGAGGTCATTGACTGGTGTGCAAACTCCATTGGCGCCAACATAAAATCTTACCGAACATTCAGTACAGACGTTTCCGTTCCATCTTCTGCATCCTGAGGCTGAGGAGGCGCTAAAATCTGATCTTACGCAAGTTCCATTTGAGGAGACTTGATATCCAGTATAGCATTGTTCACAGATGCCCATGTTAAGATTGTATAGCTGGCAGAAAGTATCGATCTAACAACAAACTCCGTTGTTATTGAAGCGATATCCCTTGGAGCATTCAATGCAGAGCCCGTCCTGCCACTTGCCACATCCGATATGATTGTTGAGTAATTTCTGGAATTAAGGGTCTTGGTATTCCGGACCAAGGGTGCTCAGAGTCTAGGGGGTATAGATTTGTTTGAGGTCGATAGTTCCGCAATATGTTAGAGCCAGGACGGCCGCCAACACTATGAGGATAGTGTGCAACTTTGACATATCAAGTAATTATGAGCTATTTATTTAAAATACAACTTAAAATCAGCGGCTCTTCAAGCGATACTTAATAATCACAAAATCGTGCTCGGAATCATTTTTATGATCTACGATGCCTTAATTTTGTTATAAAAGCCCTTGTGCTTTGCAAAATTACTTGAAGATGGATCAAACTTACATGAATAAAAGAATATCCAAACCTTTAATTGAGAGTGATGTAAGAAATTTTCACATATTTGATGATTATTAACTCTATATTTACTAAATATCATTATTCAAAAAACATATCATCGATCAAATAATAATTCGATTAGGACAAATCTTTTTCTTTTAAGACAAAATTGCTTTTTTATCTGACGAAATTTTTTAAATACTATTTTTACTTAATCTCAAACTAACTTTTTCTTATTTAAAGACTTATTATTTCTTAATTAAAACCAATGTTTTATAAGAATCTATGATATTTTTAGAAAGTCTATGATATTTTTCTTGTGAAGCTGATTTAGCAAAGATTTAAGAAAGTTTTTCACTGCTTTGGCCTTTTGCCTCTTTTTTAATCTTTGCTTTAGAATAAGATAATTTACATTTTTGAAAATTTTATTACTGAAGTTAATGAAATTTGCTTTTAGAAGAAGTTAAATACTTAAAATTCGATTCTTTAAATTATTTTTTTTAATAATTTTGATAAATCAGAGGCTTATCATTGCTTATTTTTTTATTAATAGTATTTTCTCTAAACTTATTTTTTTCTTTAATCTTTATTTTCTTCTTTTTTTAAGTGCTATCTTCAGGAAACTATCCAAGTTTTTTAACAATTTTTCTGATTTTTTGCTTAGATTATTAAATTTCTTTTAAGAAAGATTTTTTATGTCTCTCTAAAACTGACTTTTATTTTGCAAAAATATCGATCTATTAGTCTTCATTTTTAGTTAAAAAAGGAATACTACTTGCATTTTTTCTGGTTATCTAAATCTTTTTAATGTTCTTAGAGTTTAATAGACCATTTGGGTTTGAGATGACATGAAAAAGCTAGTTTTAAAATTAGTAGCAATTTTTTGCTTTTGCTTTTCTTAGCTAAGTTTAATTTATTATTTATTGTTAATTATGTAATCTTTCGATGCAAAACTATGGAATCTCAAACGCAATATAAGGTTTAATTTTTTAAGCTGAACGCGAATCTTATGTTTTGTTGTTAAAAATATTAGATTTAATAGCAGAAAGGGCATTTCTTTTTTTATTTTGAATGTTCTTTTGGCAAGTTAGAGCTTTAATCTACTAAATTTGCTGAAAAATGCTGATAATTTTTTTATTCGATGATTGATTTTGAGTTTAATTGACGTTTGAAAATAATATTGAAATAGCTGTAGTATCTCTTTCCCAATCAAGAAAAAAATGAATATTATCAACTAATTAACAGCTTAAATACCCATGTTTTCATAGGGTTGTTCCCTATGCTGAGCGTAAACTACTCCGTTTTTATAAGGATTAGACTCAGTTTTCAATTCGTTACTTTACAAAGGAAACTATATTTTAAACTTTTAAACAGGAATAGGCATATTGCATAGACTAATTGACTTGCTTATAGCTATTTTTATATTTGAAGTAACTTTAATCTGATAAAAGAAAATACGAAGCATTTATTGCATATATTTGTTCAAGATATGACCTATAGTAGACATTAACAAATCGATTTAAAGATTATGTTTTGCTGATTTCCATAAGGTTTTTAGGGCAAACATTCTAATAAAACTAAGCTTTTTGAGACATATCTTTTAAATTATTAAGATACTTTTACTTTTTGAATCTTGACCTGTATATGTATCAGAAAAATTACTGATTAATTTGGTTCTATTTAGCTCTTTTTAAGTTCTAAACTGATTTTCTTTAGTTAAATTTTAAAAACGTACCCAAAATTCGTACGCAGATATTCGTATTTTATTACTAAACAAAGTAGTAAATCGATCAATTTTTTTGTATTTATCTATTTGTAATGCTATATTAAGGTTGATTTTTGAATCTTTTATAGATTCTAGCTTAAATAGGCTTTATATATCAAAGTTATTTTTGGTTTTAATTGCAGTTGTTTTAATCAAAGGGGGCTGAAATTGTTATTTATTTGAATGCTATGCATTATAAATGCGACCAGGTAGTTCTTTTTATTAAAGAAAGGCTAATGAAGAAATTCCAGCATGGATGCCGCATAAATTAAGCTGATCTAACAGACTCATTATAATTATAAAATAATCTTATCCGCCAAATTTTCTGTAATATAAAATAATTAATATAACAAACTTAATTAATACTATTATAATGATAGATTGATAAAAAATTAACTGCGATTATTTATCATAAAATTAGTTTAATAAATCATCTATTGATTAAATTCTGTTCGAAAAGAGAATGGTCGCTTATACTTATATGGCTAGAATGAGCTTTGGAATGTTTTCTGGAACTGCTAAAATTGAATTAAATTGTTTTGCTCTAGCTTTTACCTCCTATGTCGTAAAATTTAAGTCCTTTAGTCCTGATAAAAGGTAAGTTTCTACCCAAGGCAGCATTTAAAGCTTCAGCTTTTTAGTTACTATTTATAGACATTTCTGAGGGATTTCTGCTTTTTGACTCGAAACTTTGCTTAGGTTTGCCGGAGCTAGATAAAGGACTATCTTATCTGTTTTAAATATGAGAGGCACTTATATTTAGCATACTGCTTTTTTTAGAACTAGTTATGCCGTATTATTTAAAACTTAAATCTTTGGTCAAAGTTTTGTAGTCTCTTAGTCTATACTGCTTGAGTCCTGACAGTTTTCTGACTTTTTTTTAATATGTTAAAGAATCGCTTCCGTTTCTAAGTTACGTGATTTTTATGCCTTATGAAAGCCTGCTAGGATCTTCAAAGGCTTATGCAAGAGAAAGGGCTTTAGAACTAAAGTTAGGTCCGCTATCATTTAAATCTTTTCGATTACGCTGCGATTTTTATTTCTCAAAAGGTTTAGCCTGAAGAACATCAGCAGGCTAAATGTTTATTCTTTCTTTTTAAGTTATAAATGGTTTTCCGTATTGTTGTTTCATTTTTCTTACTTGATCATCACCAAGTTTGCTAATGGCAACATTTGAAGGCTGACCTTCATAGTTGAATGTTATGGCGGATTGATCTTTTAGTAATTTTACACTATTGCTAGCTCGTGATTCTCTCTTTTTTAATTTATAATTACCTCATGCAATAGCTGCTGCAACGTGCGTTTATACTTAAGTTCTTATTACATTTTAAGATTAGACGTAGTTCTCATTTTATCCTCATTTTTATCGATTTAAGGCTCATTTATTACCAGCGGGAAATTAGCAATTTTTGAATCTTTTTATTCGCTGATTTAAGGGACAAATCTAGATGATCTGAGTGTCTTGTTATGGGATTTTTCAAGAGTGGCTGAAGAGACCTTAGAATGAACACGAGATCTGTTATCAGGGATTTACGTTTTGAGTTGGCTAATCGAACCAGCAGCTAAATTATCAATAGGAGCTGAAACAGGATTTCTACTTTATTAACTAAGTTGATTTTCGGGTGTATATTTTTCAGTAAAAGCCAGCATCACAAAAGACTATAGTGTGTAATATGTCTCTTCAGCAGTACTACGAGGGGCCATCTGCTTAATCAAATTGACTGCTACTCCTTACCAGACACCCTCAAAGAGCATTTAGATAGTCTCAAATGCTACAGAAAGTCCATTTTGAAACTCCTGAGTTTATGCCATAGCTATTAATTATATTGTGTATCAAATCAATCTATCAAATTTAGTTGCGTTGATGCGCGAAGTTCATAGCCGTGTGAATGTGCATCGACATAAGTTCCTGAAAAAGAAGCTTCGAAGCGTAGGGGACATTAACCTATATGATTTTCGTGACCTAAATAACTATAAATATACTTTCCGGCATGACTTGCAGAAGGGAGTTTGACTTGGTTTAGGAGGAGCTGTCATCAAACCGCAAGTGAAGCATACGTGTACTCTAAACATGTCAGATGTCGTAAACAATCTTTCTTTCAAAAACTATGTAGACCCATGAGAAAGCATGCAGTCTCTTTACATTTCTCCGAACCTCAATCCTCCTTGCTTTATTCTTCCATGAGTTGGCTGTCTAGTCAAAGCCTGTACTATCCCTCGAGGTCTTGCATACATTTTGTCCTCTACAAGATGTCTTAGTCTTTGATAGTGAACTGGCCCTATAAAGATGAGATTAACTATCTATTGGCCTGAGTATGGATTATACATTCTTTAGTTTCCATGTCTTTGGTAGCCGGCTCGATGCATCTGACTAGATTTTTATTGATAAGAGAAAGGACGGAAAGCTGTAGCATCTTCTGAAAACATTCCTCGAATAGCAGCTAGTTTTGATACAATACACTAATGAAGATGGCCTATAGTCATTCTTGAAGGCAAACAGTGTGGATTCACCAGCATGTCAGGAACTATTCCTTGAAAAGTAAAAGGAAAATCTTCCTGAGGCAACATCATACCACAAGTTCCTTTCTGACCGTGCCTAGAAGCGTATTTATCACCAATTTTAGGAATTCTAATCGTTCTAATTTTGACTTTTACAAGCTTATTGCCTTCCTCATTAATGGAAACAGCCACTTTATCGACTACTCCTTATTCCTCTCTCTTTAGATAAAGTGAAGCATCTCTTTATTTTTTTTAGTCTCCAAGCATCAAAGGTGATCGAGAAACTGCGCGCTTAACTAAAGTCTACCCATCGCCAAGCATCTTACCCGGAATAACTATTCCATCAGCATCTAAGTGACAATCACGAAGATTCATACGCTAAGTACTAGCTAAGCTCCTTCCGATGCTTGTCTGACTATCTTTATTTATAGCTTATTCTGTTTTATAAGTCCTAAAAAATGCACTTCTAAAAAGTCCTCGTTAAATTGAAGCCCGATTCAGAATGAGACTGTCCTCTTGATTATATCCACTGAAGCATGCCATCGCTACAATAGGGTTAGCGCCAGTTGGCAGTTGATTGGCCCATAAGTATCGAGAATTTTTAGTCTGAACAAGCGGAGTCTGAGGGTAGTAGAGCAAATGATTAGCTGCTTCCATTCTGACTTAGTTATTAAGGCAGTTGAGCCCCATTGATTGCTTACACATAGCACTTTGTAGAGTATTTTTAGTGGCTTGATTATAGTCACTAAAAGGAATGAGACTTGCACAAACTCCCAACATCATACTTGGATGTATCTCGCAGTGAGTGTACAGCAATTTAGAAGTTTTCAAATGCTAGAAATCCGTAGCAATCAGAGAGTCTTCTTCTTCCTCCGCATCAAGATACTACACGAGTCCGACTCTACACAAATCATCAAAACATCCATAATCAGTAAGATGATGAGGTTATATCCTTACTGCTCTATCTTCAACTATTAGTAGGGGCCTTAAACATCTTCCCTAGTCAGTGAAAATATTAATCTAGCATAAAGATTGACGTTTATGGAAGCGATTGTATATAGAAGTATCTAGCGGTAAAAAACCTTTTCTTCTAGAATTTCGCAAAGCTTGAATCAAAGTATGAGGTTAACCTGTCCAACCGATCCATTTACCATTTACGAATATTTTTACTTTGTCACGATAGTTCAGATATTAATTATCTTAGCATAAAGTTACCCCCTAAAAATCTCCTATAAATCTCATCAAGAAGCTTTTTTGTTCAGATGTTATGCCGACACTTATTCTAGTCATCAGGGCTAAATTTTTTACAATACCAATTTTTTGACCTTCGGGACTTTCAGCTGGGCATATAAGTCCGAAGTGAGTGTTATGTAGTAATCTTAAGCCTAATGCCTTGGATCCGACTGGGACGGGTGTAGCGACTCTTCTCAAGTGACTTAGCATCGAAGATGAGGAAGTTTAGTGTTTGATTAATTGTGAAACTCCTGTTTTAATTTGTCCGATGACTCCCCAGTTGCCTGTCGCCAACGCACTTCTAAAGGCTCCACTGATATTTCTTTAATCAAAAATGATCTTGATACTGTTGGCAAAACCAGATTAACTATTTTTGTTAAGTTTTTTTTATAGCATCGTTCTGGCATTTGGAATAAAACTACGCTTAAGTTGCTGCTAGAAGAGAGAGAGAAGCAATGATCCTGCCATGTCCACTCGTTTTTTACCATAATGATCTCTATCATCTTCTGGAGAATCTTTTAGCCATGCCAATATAAGCTTTTTGGCCATGTAAGCTATGAAGTGAGCTTTTTTTCTGATGTCGACATCTTCAATTCCCATATGAGGCAGCAAATTAGAATTGATTATTCTTTGACCTTCAAACATAGAGTCTTCTTTCTTCTCCTTACTTCCCAGCATTCCCAAATATCTTAAACACTCTTCTCTGTCACTCAAGGCAACCTGCTCAAACGAACTCACAAGAACTTTAACAACTTTTTATTTTTTTTATTCAATTTCGTCCATAAGAGATGTTTTTTGGTCCACTTCACATACATTTTAAATGATTTATTGATCACTATTCAGACCCATAGCTTTCATAAGCAATCCAAAAGGCAAATCTCTGTCAATACCACGTACTTTAAACAACAAATAAGTTTTTTCTTTGTCTTTTTTCAGAAAAAGTTTGAAAACTGATACCTGTCCAGAAGTTTCAGAAACACTTGATTTGATTTCAGCTCTCCATAATTCTGAAGCTTGGTTAGTTTTGAACAAGTAAATGAAATTATTGGCTAACCTTTCTTGCCCTATAATAACTTTTTCACAGCCTTTGCTAATGAAGTACCCTCCAGGATCGTAACGGCATTCTCCCATGTTTTCTTTGTCAGTTTGATCTTTGTTCTTGAGTTCACACCAGCTGCTGCCTAACATTATAGGAATATGTGCAATTGCCACACCTTCAACTTTGTCCATTGAGATCTAAGAGTAGTTATTTTCTTAGTGATTGTAAACAAGTCTTCTATAGATTAGGTCGCTCTTTATGAGACTCTAATAAGTCAAGTCTCTTTGACGACAGAGCATAGGAGTCAATTTGGTCACATTTAGATCCTCACTCCTGATCATAGGAGGCATACGAGTAATGTTGCCAGAAAAAGCAAACTCCCAAAGTTACTTAGGCTTGATTTTATTTCCAGAGATAAACTGAGGCATGACCTAAACTTCGAATCTTGATTCCTTGGAAAGGAGAGTCGGAAGTTGCTCCAGGAAGCGATTGTAGGAATCAAGTTGTTGTTGTGCGAGCCCTCTGGCTTCAAAATGCATGTCTATTACCTTCCAGAGATGTTGCTCTGTGAAGGATTGTTTGGAATTGGGCATTGATTATAAGGCGGTACAAACAGGCTAATTTAAGAACGGGATTTGTGGGATAATATAATGGAGTCGATTAATGTCAAATTGACCATAGTCGGCAATGGAGCTATAGGCAAAACTTGTCTGCTCATCAGGTAACACCTACCCTCATTCAGATACACCGAAAGCCATTTCTCAACGGAATATGTCCCTACTGTTTTCGACAATAAAACAACTATCTGCACCGTCAGTGGCAAACGAGTCAATCTAAGTCTATGGTAAAATTTATAAAAAAAAAGGGACACCGCAGGCCAGGAATAGTACGGCAGACTTAGATCGATAGCCTATCCTAACACTGATCTCTTTCTAATTGCGTTCTCTGTATCAGATAAGAATTCTTTCATAGATGCTCGAAAAAGAGTAAATTTGCTTAAACATAGTGGGCCCCTTAAGTAAAAAATCAGGTGCCTGAAGCTCAGATCCTTTTTGTAGGAACCATGAGCGATTTAAGAGATTCACAGCATATAGGAGAACCTCCACTTGAGAAAGATGCTTTGGCGACTTATATAAATAACTAGTTCGGATGCGATTACATCTAGTGCAGCTCACTAACTGGCGATAATATCAGTCTAGTTTTCGAAACGGCTGTTAAGAAAGTTCTTACGCAGAGAGGTATTCTTAAACCAGAACCAAAAGGTCTGCCCAAAAAATCTGAGAATAATCAACAAAAAAAACTAAGTTAGCGAGCACCTCAGGAACAAGCAGACAATTAAAAAGGTGGCTAGTGTTACTGTCTGTTGATTTGAGCTGTATTCTAAATAAAAAAAAAATATTCTATCGATAATTTTTTTATTTTGAATCGTTTTTAAAGTTAAACCAGTTTTTTAGTAAAAAAGCAAGTCATAAATAATAAACGAATTTAAGTTTTAACAGAATATTTATATCATTTTGACTCTGCTTGCATTTCTTAGGCTCTTTTTTTGTTCTGTCTGGCTTCGAAATCAGTGACTATAAGTTTAATTATCCGAGGAGGAGGCATAATTTTATGTTACTGATACAGCCATCCAATAATTTGCAAAGAGTGTCCTTTGAGTGAAAAGTGCAGTTGCCACAGTCTCTAACATATTTTATTTTCTTCTTATTTTACCTTTTTTCTCATTTATTATGGCAGAGTACAGATTGCTCTTACTGCCATCACTAAATCAATCACCTTACACTCTTCAACTTATTTTTTGATGATTCTTAGCATTTTCATCCAAATCTATATATCAAAAGCCTCAGCTTTACCCATATTGTGTAATATGTTTGCAGCATTTGCAAGATTAATTGATTAATTTCTAATCAAAATAGTCTCTGCTATCCATAGAATAAATTTAGCCATATCTTTTCTGATGTTTTCCTGCTTCTATACCTAGTCTTCATATTTCTACATTCTTTTCTTTTCCTCCTCAGAATAGGCTCGCTGTGTCAAAGCAGTCACTGAAACTGCTAAATTCATCAGAGTTTACTGTGAAACTGACTCAAGTTGCTTATGTAGCGATCGGATTCTATTGTAAACAAAAAAAGTGTCTCGTTTATTGTTTAAGCCCAGTTTTATATAGCTCGCCAGAATGATACACAGTGCGTTTACTGAAAATACCTAAAGGTTTGGCTTTACTATATTTTTTACAACAATTTTAAATAAAGTAAAATCGACCATTTTAAGAGTAGACATCGATGAAAGAAGCATTGAAACTGTAGAAGGACGAATGGAAATTTAATTGCCTTAGTTTTTCTTAGAATTTACAAGAATTCGATATTAACCTGAGCTGGATTATTTTTATTTTTAGATTAATGCAAGTAATCGTTGATATATTTTAGCAATGTTTTAAGGACTAGTGGAGCCTTTGCGATTAGAAAAGCACCAAAGAAGCACAACTGCTTCTTAGAAATTTAATCCAGATATTTAGTTAAGAAACGATTTGATCATTATATCGCATATTTTAAGGCTAGAATTAAAGGGAGATAGTGCCTTAAGAAGATATACTCGTTAGTAGGAACTAAGAGTAGATAAAGAACTTTCTACTTGATAAAGCATGCTACTCCATCGGTGATCTGCTTCTTTGAAGGGCATTTTAACTAACAAATGAAGCATATTTACTACTTCTTTTGAATTAATGCTTAGTCTTCGACTGTAGTATTCCTTAAAAATAGCATTAGACTAGCTCCATCCGACTTTTTGAGTAGTAAAATTAGGTCGTAAAAACAAAAAAAATATACTAAAAGTCTGAAGGGATCTGATTCTGTTCATTAAATATAATAATGAAGGCGATCCTGATAATTATCAAGTTTCAATCATACCAATACAATTACTTCATAATCTAATTTTTTATCTTCAATTAAAACTACCCATTCTTGTTTAAATTATTTAGTTCTAAAAGACTTTTATCAAAATAAATAGTTATAATTTATCATCATTTATTTAAAGTATTTCTCCTAACCCAGAACAACAAACATCTTATATTAGTTGTTGTTAACATTATATAAAAAAATAAAACCCGACCCGAATCTCTCTCGCCCGTTTTCTTCTTTTTAAAAATTAGTATAAGCATTTGATAGAGGACCTTTAAATTTCGGCGGGTGGAAACCGCGCTAGCGCGGTGCAGCACCCTTGTTGATGATATAAGAAAAAAATTAATTTACAATTTTTAAGTAATAGTTCAGGATTTATTAATATTTAGCTTATAAGAATTGTTTGTAATAATAAGATCTTTAGAAGCGAATGTCTTCTTACGGTTCATAAAACAGCGAATAAATCGATTAGTAGATCAATCAGCAATAGAAGAAGCCCTTCGAGTACGACGAGTACCTGTCTGTAACTTCATTTTTATACAGTAATCCACAGATATTTTCCAACAATGGACGAGCTCGTATGTGGCATCTCGTCTTTTATAGCATTCTAACTATAATCTGGCCTACCTTGCAGCTTAATTTTAGTCAGTTTCTTAAATTCAAAAATTCCGCACAGCTACTATCATCAGAGCAAACGCCTTTATTGACATACTTCAGCAGGAATTCACAAGACTCAACAAAGATTTTATAAAACTTTACGAATCAAATAATAGCAACGATTTAGCAGCTAAATAGCGAAATCGCATATTAGAGGCATAACTGAAGGAACTTCTGAATTACTTATAAGTAGTCTTGGCACAATACATGATCCAGTTTTACGAAGGAGAGCAAAATTTTGAAAACAACACAAGGTAACAGCTCACAAGCATATATACGTTTGTTCAAGACCCAAAACTACTATGGTAAATTTTAGGGGCATAGTCGACCATAACTGAAGAAGATATCAATAGCCATCACGATATTTCTTTAGGTGGCAGTCAAGCCTACTACAATAACGTTCTAAGAAGTCAGCTCAAACGCAGCATTAAACTCAAATAAGTGCACTAAGGTCTTATGGCTGAGCTATAAAAAGAGTCATTAGACAATATGAAAGAAAGCTGTTTCCTTGGACGAGCAATCAGGGCTGTATGGAGGCTGGGACCTGGAGACAGAGTCGAAGAGAAGGAAAAAAGATAATATTTAGATTGTGTAAAAGGACTATACTACCTGACAATAGGACTACAGCATCAAAATACGTTTTTCTAATATCTTTTTCAAAGCATACATCTTGATCATCTTTAAAAACATCGCATCTTCACTGATAACCAAAAGCTTGAAAGCCTTTACGTTTAGGTTCTTTAAGCCGCCAAACATAAACCATAGTTTATCAAGCAAATTTTTACTCTAGGTATTAATAATCTTCCATTCGAGAGCAGAAAGTTTGTGCCTAAGCCATAGTTGCTGATTCTCGACATAGTTTTTGACTACATCGCAGTATCCAAACACATTCTTAGCTAAGATAAAATATTTCCTTAAATATTCCCAGTTCCTATAGAGAAAGGATACGCTAGTAGTCGATAGCTTATGCAAAGTCAGAATTTCAACGGACTGGTTGGCTTGATGATGGCTATTGCTTAAAAGAGTCGTGATGCGTTTGCACTAGGAGGTTTATAAGTGCATCGTGCCTATCTGAAAATGAGCGATGTACTCAAGCATATTTATCTGAGTTACTCAGCCGATCATTGGTTATTTCCTTCTAATATTCTACTGTATATTCCTCTGCGTTATTTCGTCGATATCGCTGAAGACATTATGACTGATGTCAAAAAATCGTTATTTAAAATGGTCAACGCTATTGGTGACGATCGGCTTCCGACTAAAGTGGTAAGTGTTAAAGGTAGTATAGCCTCACAGCAAGTAAGCAGAGCTTAGTATTTGCAAGTCATCCTTTTCTTCATGTAAGAATGCAGAAGCGCTTAATAATACCTAAATTTACCATAGGTTCTTCCTCACAATCTTGAAACAAGTGTGCTTTACATCCGTTCCTTGCATGCCAGACTAGGCCAGCGTTAACCTACTCCTGACCAAAAACCTTACATAACGTAAAATTTGCGCTAGTGTCTAAAATACAAACTAAGAATTGATTTCAGGTGGTTTCCTCAAGAGTCCAACTCAATCGATAGGGCTGAGTAGTTTAATATAGAAAAACAGCTGCCTGACGATTGGATGCGCAAAATATACAGAAATACTATCAATCTGAGATAGGCCACTAGGCTGGAAAGCATTTTTCAAAGATATAGAGAGAACAGCAGCATGCGGGCCTCAGAGATAGTCGAAATGCTCAAGTACGACCACGGACTCGATCTCAAGCAAGAATTAATTGCTAATGTTAGATAAGAAGATTTATTCGACCTACTTGACTACTTGCGCATGCTACTCTCAATAGGATTCGACATATTCAACCTCACTCTTGACGAAGAAATTAGTCTAAGTGCTATGCATGTCTGTCTTTCTCTATACAACAGCAGCATTAAGGAAGCTCCAGGTAACTAAGCTTACATTCTAATATTTTAAAAAATACTCGTGCCTTACATGCGACACCCAAACAGCTCTAAAGGCAAGTTTAGATTCAAGTACCCTGGTTTTTTCCAAAAATGGCTTTATAGTTTTCAAATGGATGGAGTTCTAAGAGAACTTGGTTAAATCGTTGAAAAATGGGGCAGTCAAATCGACCATCGTGAAGATCTAGTTAGCAAGGTGAGGATGGTTGTAGAGTTTCTTGACAACAAGGAACAAATACAACAAAACATGACTTTGGAACAACTTACGATCTGTATAGTGACATTTTCCACTACCATAACACCTCAAAGCTGTCCCTCGGTCTATCTTGAAGCAGTATAGCTATACTGTCTCTTCTTAAACGCGTTCCCTCTCGTCAAAAACTAAACTTCTCTCGATTTCGTACTAAACGCTCAAAATTTGTCATAACTACCTATTTTTTAAGCAGCTCTGCAGCATTTAAAGAGTTCTAAGAGAACTGGAACCGTTCATTAAGTGTGCATACTGAACTCTTTGGTTGATAATCTACCATTTTATATGAACTAGATAGGTCTCAAGAAAGCATTCTAAGTTATTTCGACCTATATAAAGCTTCGATAAACTACTAAAGACAAAATATTAGATCAACTAACTAATAATATCCTAAGCAGACCAGCAAACACTTTCCTCTAAGCTTTGCTCAAGTCTATCTTACTATTAAAACAAAAAAAGTAATAACGAAATGTAGAAAATCATGTAAATCTTTAAAAATAGCAGAGTGCAGCCAAAATTCTTGAATAACTTGCAAATATTTTTAAGAATTTTGTTGATAAAAAAGATGTTTTGGAGGGCGTTCAACTAGCAGAAGCAGTCTTTATTTAATAAATTCTTTCATAGCTTGAAAGCAAGCGGGTGGAACTTTCACAGAGATAGGGACGCAAATTGTTTGCAGAACTAGCCAAGCGATTCGGAACTAACTAAGATCTCATGTTTTTTGCTGAAAAAATGTAACTGCCAGAACTGATTCTTTGCGGCTAGCAGAGAGAGGAAGGACTTCTGATTGATTTGATCGTTAACAATCGCCATAAAGAAATACAAACGTAACTAATAAAGCGTTTACTGCGATAGAGTCCCAAGCTGAGTTTAGTTACAGGTCAGGCGATCAGGCAGCTAGGTAGTCAGAAATAAAAAGTGCACTCGTATCACCTTAATCGACTTATACAGATCAACAGCAGATACCCGCAAGAAGCAGTTTAAAAATTTTTGCTGTAACACATAGGATGTGATCGCAACAGCACTCCAGCCAAAATCAATCAACGCTATCTGATATCTGATTTGTCTCGTTTGCTATAAAAAATGCCCAAAAAGATTTGCTAGTAACTATTGCTGCAGCCTATTGCAAACTCTTAAAGATAAAAGTTGTAAGCTTCGATCGAGGAGATCTTCGAGAAACTTCTTTACTTGCCGGTGGGCAGATTTGAGAACATGGATATGAAGCCTGTGGCATAGTAGCCCGAAGACGAAGACTGGGGCACTGAGTCTGACAACTAGGAAACTGCTGTTCAAAAAAAAGTGAGTAAATAGTAAGAATCAGAGGAAGATATAAATAAAGAAGGCTCGTAGATAGAAGATTCGTTCATCGATGACCACAACATGAGTGGATCAGACATGTACTAACCTCCAGAGTTCATAGAAGTATTTTACAGAGAAGATCGACACAACGAGCTAGCTATATATCAGCACATCATAGTGCTCAGAGAAGAACTAGATGTGATGATAAACAGCCAATATTCTGAATTAAAGCCCTAAAATGCTTTGGCCATGGATAAATAGGTCTACTAAAAATGTGTTTCTATAGTAAAGCAAATGAACTTATTAATGGCTGATTTCAGTTAGCAAATAGCTCTCAAAATGCCAAATCAGTTATATCTGACCCTCAAGAGACTAGGAATGGCAGTGAGTATTTCATAATAACTACTAGCTAAATAAAAAAGCAGAAGATAGCCAGTTAAGAAAGCTCCCAGATGGATGGGCGAGTTTTTCAGTGACAAGGGCGAAAGTGATGACTCAGATATAGTTTAAGGCGATGACTCTTAAATGATTTAAGGCAGCTAGTATGATAGCTCAGACTCAGATTAATAGGAAGATGAATAACTTGACTATGATTAGTAGATTTACGAATAGAAAAAACCCAAGATTAAGCCTAAGCTCAAACCTAGACAGTTTAAAGACGAACCCTTACCTGAGCTATTGCCTACTTATAGCAAGATTTAAGAGTAAATAAGTGGCACTGAGCTGAAACGATAATAGCTGATTAAATTATTATAGGTGGCGCTGTATTCTTTGTTGTCGCTACCTGAGTCCCAAGTGAGGACACGCCACGTGACTTCACTCTACATGGACATCCTAAATTCTAGATTTGGTCAAATGTTCCTTGAATCTTTGCTGACTGTGATCCGTTTTGACGAGGGCTAGAAAGGACTTAAAGGCTACTTGGACTCGATAAGCAGTGGTCAGCATAAGTATATTGGACTTCAGGCTATTTCCATGTAAGACGCTATAAACAACGTGCTTTACTTGTTGGAATAGTACAATCAAAAAGGCAACAATAATTAGGGCAATGTCTTGTTTATGGAAAGCGGATGGCTTCTCCCTATTGCCTAAGAAATGATCTCTAAGTTCAATCTGCCCCTACAAACCAACGCCATAACTCTTCTAATGATCTATATCTAAACCAACAAGGCTCGCATCAGACGTAAAATATCTTCGCTTAACTACTAACTACAGGGAAGTTAACTACCCAAGGGTCAGAAATAGTACCCGCTTAAGAAGTCATAGCTTAGGAGAATTATTAGCATGATTTGTAGAAATGGCAACAGTAGTCAGATCTGGGAGATCATTTAAGAGACCATGGGCCTGAAGGTAAAAAAATGGACGATGCTAGAATAGTGCCTGAAGGGTTATGGCTCAGCTTTATAAGCCAAAGTCAAAATAGTTGGACTAAAAATATTACAAACACTAAACAATCGAGCTTCTATTATGAGTGAACATTCATAAAGCGATAAAATGGGTGGAATTTAGAGCACTTATCACATTGTAAGTCAGTTAATCAGCAGCTGTAAGGGTGAAATAAAACAGCTGTATTTCATCAACAAGCAGATTCTGCGAGACATATTTTAAGGCCAAGATGAATAAATGTACATGGACTAAGGCAATCTTAGGAAAGTGCCAGCCATTCTAAAGAATCATAAAGCCAATCTTCTTAGTCATAGGGAAATGATCAGTCTTTGCGAAACTATGCTCTACTTTATCCGTCTGCTGCGTGATGCCTTCCAAGGTAAAATCTAGGATAAATTGCTAAAAAAACTACTAATATATCCTAAAATGGTGGTGTAGACTTCCTGGTATTATGTCTTTTTGTTCACTCGCAAGTAAAATTATCCCTGGAAGCCGCCCTCAGAGATGGACGTCTTTCATCAGGCCCACCCGCACATTGGTTCTCATAAATTTTAGTCCCTACTAGAAGTGTTCAATCTAGTATTGCCTTTCCTGAGTCTTGAAAGCTTCTGCACTCGCAAGTTTAAACAGCTCTTCATGCCTGTCCTTCTCAACAATCCCAGAATCGCACAGGAAGTCTCCCTGAGGTTCAAAGTGCCAAGTTTTGACTCATAGGCTAATAATCAGCCTATACTAGTCACTCGCAAGTGCTCATTCGATATGGCATTTTATCAAATCGTAGGTCAGGCCATCAGCGTACAGTTCCATGATTAGTAAGGCGCTGATCATGGAGGACTTGTAAGGGAACTAATGATCGGCTGGAAAGGACAAGGAGTAGGCTAGGAGGCCTTTTTTATTGGTAAAATCTTAGGCATTTCTTTTCAACAAGGAGTCCCTTACGGCGGATCTCTGGATATCGGAATATTCGTAGCTATTACTAATCATACACCTACTATTGATTTTTTCAAATAAGTCGATCCAGAGATTTACCGAAGTCTAGTTTACGTGCGAGACAACGACCCTTCTTTACTCGAGCTGAATTTCACAGTTTAAAAACAAATAAACGGCAAAATAGTTTAATTTTAATTAGTCTAAGGCGGAAAGGGTATAGCTCTGACATAGTAGAACAAACAAAAATATATCGAACAGTATGCTGCTCGTTATTTTTATTTGGGAAGATAGCAGTAAATGCAGTAAATGAAGGCAGGATTCAACTCTGTTGTGTTTGCACAATATGCTGAGATATTCACGCCTCAGGAGATGTTAAGGCAGATCAAGGGATAGGAAATTGTCGATGGTAACTATTTATTTATATAGTGCAGACATTGATAAAGAAGGCCAACTATTAGGGTTACTCAGCTTAGTCACCCATAATCAAGTGGTTCTGGGAAATCGTGGGAGGATTCGATCAAGAACGAATGAATGTTTTCATTCAGTTTGTTACAGGATCACCTAAAATTACAGTCTACAACAGCAATTTTTCAATCACCATCGAAAAAGTATATGAAGTAGAGTCTTTGCCAGTAGCTCACACATGGTACATAAAATCACATGTAGTTTTAATACTCTAGACCTCCCGGAGTACGCTTCTCGCGAAATTTTGTAAAGAAAATTGATGACTGCTATCAGCTAGGGCAACAATTCTTTCGGAATCATGTGATTTATTTAGGGGTATGTTACTGTTAAATACTTTATTTATATTGATCGATTTGAAAATAATATTATTTAATATAACTAATTTTAATCCGATTTGTGAAAATTTATATTTGCCTCTATGAATTATATTGACTGAACATTTCTATGAGTTATATTCAAATTTTAGGCTAGCCTGATATAAATCAATTTAAGTATGAGCTCAAGACAAAGCGACTGGTAGCACAGTTACGGCAAAGCCATCAAAGACCGCAAAGGAAACACTACCTACCGTACCTATCATGAAATCGTACTTGATTTTTTATTCAGAACAATAATCAAAGCATCTTCTCGAGAACCGCCAACTGTCTATGCTATCTGCTGCTCATCTTCGCCTTCGCCTTCTTCGTCTTTATGATCTATCGACTCAACGTTCAGCACAAGACCGAAGCCGAAGTGTGGACATAAATAAGATCGACTTCACAGGAGGTCTACAACTGCAATCATACTGTCTGTCAGGAAGCCGTATAGCATGCAAAAACTCTTTCAGCCACTGCAAAAACTCTTTCGGCTACTATTTTGGGGTATTCGTAACAGCTACTTGTCCAGGGCAAAGAAGGTCTGGGTGCTCTTGTTGAAAAAGTACAAGCAATATCATAGAGCATCAAATCTCAAAGCAAGTAGGATGAGCCAGAAGACGGATAAAGAAATGAGGCTCAGACCAGTCAAAAAGAAAACTCAAACAAAGTTTAATAAAACGTTGTTTTAATTTAAGACTCCACTAGCGAAAAACAGGCTAATGATCAGAAATAATCAGAAACATCCTATGAGCCATAAGGTCCCTAATTAGTTAGACGTAGGAGTTAAGCTAGCAGCTAATAGACGATTGCATCAGAGCCAACGAAAACTAAGTAAAATTTCAGACAATCAGAATAAGAAAATATTGACACAACAATCCCCTAGCAATAGCTTTGATGATGATAGTAAGACCTCTATTATAACTATTCATATTATAAATAGCGAATTTCATACATACTTGTTATTGTCTAAATTTTCTATCTATTATATGTAATCGATGGATTTGGAAAATCATTAAAGAAGAATATTTTTACGGATTGCCTGTTTCTTTAACTGCGAATACAAATATTCTTTTTCTGAAGCCTTCATTTCAAATTCGGCACAACGCACCTTCATCTCGATAATAGTCTGCACATAGTCTTCGTTTTCACTCTAAAGTGCCTCCAATTGTATCTTGAAGTTAATATTGGCGCTTTACAGCTCCTCCTTTAAATCTGATATTTACCTCTGTAGGGGTCCTATCTCCTCCTGTCTCATAGGAATCTATTCAAGCATCATTTAAAGCTGTTTTTAGTCAGGGTGAGGCAAAGTCTGTAAAGAAGCTACTGTCAAGAGGACTCGTTATTTGCGTTATCTTTACAAGCATTCACCTAAAGCATTTATTTTACTATCTTTTTAACTTATTTTTTAGTTGAGCTCGGCAATCTCTGCTTTAAATGAACGTATCTAATTCTAAAGGTAGCTGTTCATTCGTTATTTTTTGTTGTTTTCCTCGAGAAGAGTCTAGTGGGTTGAAAGAGCTTATTGAAGACGCTGCCTTAGCTGCTCTTCTATAAAATGTTTGTTTTTTAACGATATCAGATCTTTGCTATTGGCTCTTTATCTAACTTCAATCTCAGACTTTGCCTTCTATTTTTCGTTTTTCAGTTGTTCCAAATTATGATTTAATTATTTGTTTATCTTTGTCTCCTTAGATATATCATCTTCCTTAGTAGTTAGTGACTACTTCAACTGCCTAATTTCTTACCGCATGCTCTTAAGATGCTCCTTATCCTTTCTGTGTTCTTAGTTAGTAAGCTTTAGTTCTTCCTAAACCAAAGTCATCTTGGACTTGAGTATGTTGTGCTGCACTTGCTGTGAAGAGGCATTTCTCTCAGCGTTACTCAGCTGCTTGCTTATGCTGGCAATTTTGGCTCTCATTTCGAGGCCTTACTTAAGAAACACTTCTCTTTCTATTCTCAAATGGGCAAGTTCTTTTGTGATTTTTTATTTTTATTCTTAGCTTCGCTGCCTTTCCATCTTGAGAGACTGATTTTGTTAAAGTTGACTTTGCAATCGACTCTTTAGTTGTTTGATTTAGTTTTCAAGTTCAATTTGTTGCTGTTGAGCTGCATCAGTTGAGTTTCTGGGCGAACTGACAGTGGCAAGTGAAGTCAGATGTGTTCCCAGGGATGTATACGTACTAGGACTAAAGCTAGCAACTGAATCTCTAAGCATTTAGTTTTAATGTTCCAGAGCTTCCCTCTAAGCCTAAAGCTCTTTGTAGCTATGACCAAGAGTCAGCACTTTTTACTATAATTTTTTTCTTGAACTTTTAAGCTACTAGCATTAAACCTTTAGTTTCTCTTACATGAAAGTATTCGCTCGCTTAAGCTATTTTCGAACCGCAATTAGCTATTTTTCCATTCTTTAGCTAGCAACAAAAAGTTATTCGTTGTTATTTTTTGTGATTTACAACTGTTTGATGGTTTTTAGATGTGTATGTTATAATTACGCATAATCCTTTCTCACTTGTTCAAACTAGCTGCTGAGCACAACAATTTGTTTTTTCAGAGTCATATAATGCTACTCAAAGCTTTATTTTTATCTTTGCAAATGAGCCGTCAGCTACCCTACTTCTTCCTCCATCATTTGTATCTGTGACATATACATATGTTCCTTGACTTCTGCCCTGCTCTCCACGGCCCTTATCTCCTGCTAATAATGCTGGAATTCTTCCATAGTCACTGCTCGTACCTGTTCTTCCTTGTCGCATAGTGCAGTCTGATACTACTGTTACATAAATCCAATCTGCTTCTCCAGCTCTCTACCTTCTTCTTACCATCTGTCACTCCTCTATTTTTACTCTGCTAAAAAATGAGTTAATTATTAATTTTCCTGCTATTTTTACTCTAAAGCTCTTCGAACATCGCCCAGCTGATGTTAGCTATCCATCAGTCGCTGCAGAGCCTCCCTAGCTTGTTTTTCAGCCTCGCCCTTCTTAGCCTTCAGCAGCTATTCGTTCTGCTGCCAGTTCTTCCTGGTTTCTTATAAAGAAGTGCTTAATTATTTGCTTTTAATATTAAGTTCGTGAGCTGTTTTGGTCTGGTCCCTGAGTTGCATAAAGATATCTTAGTAGGTAGGAATGCGATCTATACTGGTACCATTTTCTGATAAAAAAGTATACGTTGGTAGCACTCTCTAGTAGCCACGTACTTACTATTTTAGCATATTGTATTTATTAGTCAGCTATGAAACCTACTTTTCCCTTTAATCTTTAAGCTCAGCAAGTCTATTTTCAAGCAGTGTCTTTTGCTGTAGATAATTTTGAGAAGTCTGATTGAGATTATCAGCTTTTGTTTTTTATTGTTTAAGCAGTTGTCTAGCGCGTTCTTCAGCTAACTTTGCTTCTTTCAGATCGCGGTTATGCTTGAACTACATTTTCTTTTGATTGGTCTGAAAAGCTGCCACCTCCCTATCTCGCTACATCAACTTTATTTTGTACTAGATCACATCTAACTTACGAATTCAAGACTCTCTTATTGTTACGATCCTTTCATCAGATAATATAATACGAGCTTTTGACCATTTATCAAAGGTCATCTCAATATAAAATTACTGTAAACTATACTATTTCTTGCAGCTAATAAAATGCTATCATTTAAATGAGTTGGATGAGATCAGTTTGTTTCGTTGAGCAGTTTCTGCATATCAAATATTTTTCGTTTTTTGTAAAAGTCGAGCTCAGTTTGCAATTAGCCCAAAGTCTCCTTTAGATCTTCGTTTTCGATTCTAATTTCTTACTGCACGTCTCTGGAATTGACTGTTTCTTACCTTAACTCCTCATTTTCTCTTTTGAGCACAAACACAGTCTATTCTAGTTAGTTGATTTTTAAGCAATACTTTTCCATTTCTGCGTCCAAATCGACTATCTGTCTGTCCTTATTGGCCTTGTACTTTCTAAACTCAGCGTAGACTGCTTCCTACTTGCCCTTGTCAGCTCCTCGAACCTTTAACTGTTACGAGAGCTCTTCGACTCGCCCTCGCAGCACATCATTAGCAAACACTATTTAGTCGTGTTACTCATTAGTGGGTCGACTGCTCATTTTCTGTACTTATAGCGACAACTACTAGAGCATTGACTAATAACCTTTCAATTTATCCTTGTAACCCTGCATCTTAATCTCGTGTCTTTTGATCTAAATTTCATGGGTTTCTTATCTCTATTTGAGCTGTGCTAATACCCTTTCTGTTTAGGTCTTGGATTTGATCAGCTAGCTGTTGCCCATTTCAATCTTCATGAACAAATCACTAGTCTATTTGATACCATGCTGCTTTAGTTTATCTAAACTGCCCCTTAAATCGATAGTTTCTGACTTCAAATCCTGGATTTCCCTTTCAGCCATTCTTAGCTGCCTATTTACAATACTGTTTTCTTTATCTTTTTCTTTAATCTAATTGGTCAGACTAACCACTGCATTTTCCTTTGTTTCGACCTTAGTGACCTTGTCAGCCAGTTCTTTCTCGTACACTTCCATAATGTCTTTCAGTTATTTTTAAACCTTACCCAGAGAGTAAGTCATTTCATCGTTAGCGCGTCTCAGTTACTCGCACTCATCATTATACAGTGATATTTCGCCTTTTAACGCTATTATCACGCCTTATTTGTCTGTTAGTCGTTCAGAAAGATGTGCTATTTCTTGTTTTAAACCATCAACTCTGATCTCTTGCTTTTTGGCTATAAGAACTTGTTAGTTGACCATCTCTTTCATTCTGTCACTAACATTCATGCTATCCTGCTACATACCCCTTTGCTTAGCCATTAAATTCTTCCTGAGAGTCTAACTCTGTTCCAGTTGTTCTGATACTTTATTGAATTTTTGCTACCATTCTTATGTTACACGTCTTTATTTCTGAGCCTATTTCTCCTTAAGGGCGATAATATTCAGTAATTCGTCTCTGTTACCCTAAAGTTATACATACTGATTGCCCAGTTACAGTAAGTCTGCCTGCTTGGTTTTTTCCTTGCCTCCGATTTCATCTATTTTTTATCTCAGTTGCATGATCTCCAGCTCGCTTTGTTCTTCATACTTACGGTACTCTACTTTCAGTTTGCTGATAGTTTTTTGTAGATTGGCTATCTGACCCATGAGTTCAGCATTTTGAGTATTTTGGACCACGCAGCGACCGTTCTGAGTTTACAGCTGGGCTGCTAGTTGAGTCGAATCACCGATCAAGCCAGATATTTTGCCCTATTTTTCAAATATCTATGCATTAAGCTGTTAAATATCTTTTTCCAATTATTTAGCCTTGGCAACTTCTCTCTGATACATCTGCTCGAAAGGCACAAAACGCATCAGATGATCTCTTTATGCCTGCAATTAATCTACTTGAGTTTTTAGCTATTAGATAGTTTGCTTGCATAGTTCTGCCTCCTAAATGAGCAGCTAATTATTGTGTCTTTACTATTCCAGCTCCAAAGCCACATCGTGCAGCTAATTCTATAACCCCTATATTTAAACTTAGTAATTAGCTATGCTGTTCTGTGCTTCCTGAGGGTCTGCTAAGCGCCTGGACCTTTCAAACTACTGGATCTAAGCATCGAAAACAGGCACCGGCAACTAATTATTTTGATTATCACCAACATTCTAAAGGATGGTAAGTTTTTTGTTAAGGCGAGAAGCAAATCCAGGTTACAATGTATTCTTCCTGCTTAAACGATTAGCAGACCCTGGACCATCAAGCATGGTCTGTTTCCTGCTCAAACTGCCAGAACGAGAAGTGTTGTGCGCTTGATCAGCAGGGCTACCCATTATAGCATTCAAAGTAAGCTTCTCCATCGTTTACTTGACCATTGATAGGGCTATCCCAAGGGCATCTATCTATTTAGCTTGCTCTTAAATTTTCTAGTTTTTAGCCTATAGTTGCTGGTTTAGCTCATCTATCTGCTGCATCCATGCATTGCCTTAGTTCTCTTCAGTCTATAAATGCTAATACTGATTCTCTTCAATTTCCTCTTGATTGAATCTGCTCTTTTCCAGTAAAGTACCCTGCTGCCTGTATGAAGTTCTCAAGCTTTAGTCTTGGTCGGGCACATCGATGTTGACTCCTGAAATAAGCCTTATACCCTACTGTCCTTCCTCTACACCTGTAATCTGGTACTATTGAGCACCTTTTTCTACCTACAACAAACTATTGGGCAGTAGTTCGACCCCATCACTGTTTGAAGAAAGCGCTGATGGTCTTTTTACACTAAGCATGTCGGTCACATCGACATTCATTGATATTTTTCTTCTGGCAGATAAGCCTGGAGTGGCCGATTACTGTTAATTATTGCTGCCAGGTATTTCAAGCGCAATGCCTGGCCTTTTGGAGTTCATTCTATTGAGCCTGGATTTAGTTGGCGAGTTGGGTTACTATAAACCTGGTCTTTTTGAATCCATTCTCATGAGCCTAGACCTGCCTGGTGACTCAGGTTACTTACGATTGACCATTTCATTTTTGAGTATTACTGCTGCCAACTAATCCTCCAATCTTTGGACATTACTGCTGACCTGTTAGTGCTCTTTATTAAGCTGTTAGTATTCATACTGATGTTTTTTAATTTAAATCTGAAGCATACCATTATCTTGTTTGAGCTGAATAATTTATTCTTGTTTAATATTGTGTTTGTAATGCAATTACTGTAAATCTTCCTGAGCCTTCATCGAAGCCAACGTAAGTCTTTCCATTTCTTTGGAAGAATAGTGAACTTATAGCTGGAATTGTCGCATCTTGTCTTCGAACTAGAGTAACTGACTGCCCCTCACTTGCACGATCTACTTTAATCTCTAATTCTATTCTTTCAGTCTAGTCTCAGCATTAGTAAACTGCTCCCCCTGCTGGTTGGCCACGCTCAGCTGCTGCTACGTGGAGCTAAGTCGCACCTACAGCTCGGCTATCTCCATTTCTTTGTTTTAGATGTCAGTAGATATCTCCATTAGATTTGATTCAAGCGCCTCTTTTTCTCTAGTTGCCTGGAGTTCCTTAAAATACAGCTAGTCCAACTGCTCGTCCTTAGCGATCAACTGCATCTTGTGTTGCTCCTCCTTCTCATCCACTGCCTTCTGCTTTTCTTATAACTCCCTAGTCAACTACTAGGTGCGCACTCGCAGCTTCATTCCCTATGACATTTCCTCTTCTAACTTTGCTTAAAGCTCGCCTATCACTCTTCCCAATTTTTCGATTTCCACTTACTTGACCTTGACTATTTTTGAGAAATTTTCGCTGCGGTTTTATACCAGTCTGAACAATTCCTGTTGAGACAGCTAAGAATTTCGTTTAATATCAGCCACTTCTTCGATCATAGACCTCTCACATCTTTCGTACTCTTAGATTCTTTCTTCGAACTCGACTATCCTGTCCTCGAGACGATGAATGGTGGTGGCTTTTTCCTAGTTGTTCTAGGAAAGGTGCTGCAGCTCATCAGTTAGGGTGGCAACGGCATGCTGACTGTCATTTAATTTCTAGTTTAAATCATCAATCTGCGCCTGCATTTTTTCAGTCTTTTCCTGCAATTTATCGTTTTTGAGTTTAAACTCCATTTCACTTTTCTTGAAAGCAACCTCCATCTGCTTCTATCGCTAGTTAGCTTTTCGTTCCATTTTGTCCAAGTCACTGATGAGTTTCTGACTTTTTTGTCGTAACTCGCTGTTTTATTTCATATACTGAGTGGCTATTCTTCGGTGCTACTACAAATTGCGCTGCTGAGACGCTTAGTTTCGCTGACGAGCTTAATCTAGCAAAGTTCTTTTTTTGGCGTTTTAGGCCTAAAGAGTACTAAGAAGGAGACTACGCTGAGGGTCGAACATAAATTTTCGACTTTCAGTTTGCCCCTGCCCTGTAGGTTATTTAATATGGATATGGGTTGAACTACGCATATGCTGTAATTACTGACTAGTTTTGGATAGACTCTCCTTTAATTTTTTTCTCTCAGTCTACCATTCTCGTTCTCTCTAAGCCATCATTTCGAATTTTCTCTACAAGATTCTCATCTTTTAAGGCATACTCATGATGAAACTTTATTGACCCTTACTGCTGTTGCGCAGGTTGGCATCTTCAAAACTCTTTTCTAATCGACTTATCTTCATTATTATGCTATCTACACGACCTTCCTTACCCTTCCTAATATCCTATTCTTTTGCCAAAATCATTCTGTCTTTTTATTGCTGATCCATATTGTTATTTTTAAGAATCTTTTATCTCTAATCTCTCAATTTCTCTTCAAAAAACGCTTATACAAAACTTCGCTCACCATTTAGATCTTGTAGCTGAGTCTTGTAAAAAGTGGCCTATACGTCGTTCATGCGCTTGTTGAGCTCAATCAATCTCGATTCTATTTCCTTGGCTTACTATTACTCAACTTTTTTACTAGCAGGGTCACTCTTACGACGCGCACTCACGAACTTAGTATAGGCCGCCTCTATCTTCACACAGTACTTCTTTAACTAAGTATATCGCTCGTCGTAGGTTTCAATCGATGTTCTGAGATTATTGTTTTGTCTGACCAAAAACTAGTGCTCTCGCTATAGTCTTTTAAGTGTATCCCATTCTTTCTCCATATCTCTTAACTTATTGACGCTCTTTGTATTCTGCGTTTCGAGAGTCTTATGATTCTCCTAAACTATTTTAAGCTTAAATTAAGTATCTCGAAGTTATCCCTGCAATGCCTAATTCTTTATCACAGTCTTCTAGTACTCTTGAGCTTTTTCTTTAAACTCTATCAGCGCCACAGCTGTCTCCTGGCACATTTTCTTCAACTAGTTATGTTTATCGTTTAGAGTTTTATTGCGAGTGGCTAATTCATCGACTGCGTTCTGTGAACGCTTATTCTAACGCTCTTTTTCAGCTATTATGTTCTCCAACTACTACATTTGCTGGGCCAGGATGAGCTTCTCATTCTAGTGGTCGGCATTCACTCTGTCCAACTGCATCTAGAACTCCGCCTTGTTTCGCAGCGAACCAATATCCTTTGTCATGCTTTCAACTGCTAAATTCATGCGAGAATTTTTCTTTTTAGCCAGAATTTAAGCATCTTTCTTCTTCAGGTTCAATCTCAGTCTTTATATCTATTTCTCTAAAGATTTAATCTCTCCGTTCTTCACTTATAATTTCTTTTTAAGAATGATAATTTATTAGTTCTTATCTGTGAGGGCGTTATTGATAAACATTTCTTCTTTCTGTAAGTTTATTCTAGCTTCAATTGTATTGGGGTCAGTCGCTTAAAGTCCATTAGGGTCCTAAATTACTTGATCTGCCATATGTGACCCCAAGTTCATCTGAGACTGCCTCATATTCAGTCGCATTTGCGATTGAAGCATCATTTGGGACTGGCCCATCATGTTAACTCTGATCTGCGGCTATACCATCAATGTGTTTCCAATACTGTCTTGCCGTATCAGTCTGCCTTGATCTGCCATTTGGTTACTTAAAGTATCTCTTCGGCCATTTCTGCTCTGATCTATCATGTTGTTTCCAATTGTATCTCTGCGGAAAAGACCACTCTGCTCCATCATAGGGTTACCCATCGTATCCTTGCGTATCATTTTTCCACTTTAAGTAAGAGGTGCGTTTCCCAAAGTGGTTCTTTTCATGTAATGATTGATAGAAGTAGAACTTTTCATTTCTGGGGGAGAATTCCTACGATCTGCTGCCAAATAGGATGATGTATCTACCTTATTTATTGTATCTCTACGACTTACTTTAATTTTTCGAGGCGAGTCTCCCTAAAAACTGTTCACGAGCGCATTCAGCTGTTAATTGTTTCTCTTTAACACTCTAATCTCATACTCAAATGCCTATTTTTACTTATTTAAATTCTAGATTTGTTACTCATAATCCTCAAGCTGCATCTCGAATTTGCTTATTACTTA
>Ga0169931_10002896_pt1 | contig 27630 bp, 23 predicted proteins | sample Kivu_15m_20L_FD_129675 | JGI IMG/M metagenome (GOLD analysis project Ga0169931, IMG submission 129675) | Freshwater microbial communities from Lake Kivu, Western Province, Rwanda to study Microbial Dark Matter (Phase II) - Kivu_15m_20L... | ecosystem: Environmental > Aquatic > Freshwater > Lake...
AATTACACACCGAGAACCACTCAGTTATTGGCCGACGAGGAGGGCGCGGATTCCGAGGCCCATCAGGAAGAGTCCTCCCCCGCCGTAGAGCAGATAGAGCTTCTTCTTCATCTGATTGCGGTACGAGTAGATGATTGCAACGGCGATGATCGCAACGAAGCCGTAGAAGGCGTGGAACGCCGGAAACTCGAGCTTGTACTTGTTGACGAGCGCGACACCGAGAGCAACCTGGACGAACACGGCGACTTCGGCCACCGCGATGAACCACCACAGCGCCCGTGACCGCAGCGATTCCCACTTGTGCGCACCGAGCGCCCAGAGACCCGCGAGGCCGTTGCCGATGATCATGAACCACGACCAGTTCTCGTGGAAATCACGGAGGAGCAATGCGAGCACGGATCGAATCTAGCGAATGAGAGTGTCGGCTTCGTTGCCCATCATCTCGATGGCGAAACCTCCTCGGCCGTCGGTCGAGACGGTGGTCACCGAACAGTTGTCGAGGCTCGCAATCACCATTCGGTCGTCGGCGGTTGCCGCGCCGATCACGACGTTGATCGCAATGAAGTGACTGAAGATCACCGTGTCGGTGGGAATTGATGCCAGCGCATCGAGAAGGTTCGTCCGGTAGTCGGCGTAGCGCGGGCCGTCGGATGCGATTACCTGTGACCACGTACCTGCCATCGCGGACCGCAGCCAGTCGATTCTCGTTTCGAGTGTGTGTCCCTCGGGCGACGGAATTTCGGCAATGCGCGGTTCGATGCCCACGTCGATACCCCACCGCGTCGCCAAAGGCTGTGATGTCTCGCGACACCGCCGCAGCGGACTCGACAAAACCGACAATGGCCCGAGACCGAACAGCTTGTCGCTGACGTCGCGCGCTTGACGTTGGCCGAGGTCGTCGAGCGCCGGGTCGGGGTCGACGTTCCAACCTGCAGCAGCGCGTCCATGTCGGACGAGGTGAAGTCGTGGCATCAAAAGAACCAGCCGTCACGCAACGGGCCGGGGTCGCCCGCCTTGCGGTACCACTCGGCGCCGAATGCGGTACGAAATGCATCCTCGGGCATCTTCGCGAACCAGCCCGTGTCGGTGATCTGGCTGCGGTGGCTTTGGATCGCACGGCGCTTCACGTCGACGAAGTCGGCGACATCGATGCGGTGCGTGAGTTCGCTCTCGAGCAGGCCCATCGGGTTGCCGTCGTCGGCGGGACCATCGGGGTCCCAGTCGTCTTCCGGGTCGATGAGTCCCGCGGCGCGCGCCTGGTCACGCATGCGGCGCATGTTGTCGCGGTTCATCGTCGCTTCGTAGACGTGCGCGACACCCGCAATCTCCGCCGCGCGGTGGCCAACCCTGTGCACCATGATGTGGTCGGGGTGGCCGTAGTTGCCGTGCCAGTCGTAGACGGTGAGAACGTCGGCCTCGTGTTTGGCAAGAATCGCAGCCAGACGCGCGGCAGCCTCGTCGACCGACGCGCCAATGAATGCTCCGTCGTCTCCGTTCTGCTCCCAACCCGTCATGCCGCTGTCGCGGTAACCCAGCCATTCGAGGTGGGCGACGCCAAGCTCTGCACACGACAACTCGGTTTCGCGGCGGCGTCGGTCGGCAAGGGTTTCGGCCGGTGCAAGATCAGCCGGAACTTCGCCGTGTTCGCCGCCGGTGGCGACGACGAGCACCACGGTGTGACCCTCCTTGGCCGCCCGCGCCATGGTTCCACCCGTCGCGATGGCCTCGTCGTCGGGATGTGCGTGAAAGCAGACGAGCGTGCCCATCAGGCTTGCTTCACCGCGCCCGACGCAAGCAGCGCCTCGACACGGTCGGCGGCAAAACCCCAACGTTCGAGCACTTCACGGGAGTTCTGCCCCGCGTGCGCAGGGGCGAGCGTGAGTTCACCCGAGGTCCGCGAGAAACGCGGTGCGGGCGCGGGCTGTGTGACCCCGTGATGCTCGACGAATGTCTTGCGCTCGACGTTGTGGCGGTGGTGTGCGGCCTCGCTCATCGTCAGCACGGGGGCAAAGCAGACGTCGGTTGCCTCCATGATTGCGCACCACTCGGCCTGCGTCTTTTGCAGGAACACCTCGGTGAGTCGCGCCTTCAGGTGCGGCCACTGCGAACGGTCCATCTGCTTGGCGAATTCGGCGTCACCGTCGAGACCGGTGAGACGCATCAACTCGGCATAGAACTGCGGCTCGATCGAGCCGAGCGAAACGTAGCGGCCGTCCTTGCAGCGGTAGACGTCGTAGAAGTGCGCTCCGGTGTCGAGCAGGTTGGTACCCGGTGAGTTTTCGTCGAACAAGCCGACGTTCTTCATCGCCCAGAACATGGTCATGAGAATCGCCGTGCCATCGACCATCGCGGTGTCGACCACCTGGCCCTTGCCGCTCTTCTGCGCTTCGAGCAATGCAGCCACCACGCCCAACGCAAGAAACATTCCACCGCCGCCGAAGTCGCCGACCATGTTCAACGGTGGTGTCGGCATTTCACCCGCACGACCGAAGTGCGCGAGTGCGCCGGCAAGAGCGATGTAGTTGATGTCGTGCCCCGCGGCCTGGCCGTACATTCCGTTCTGGCCCCACCCGGTCATGCGACCGAAGACGATGCGCGGGTTGCGCGCTAGACAGACATCGGGCCCGACACCGAGGCGCTCCATGACGCCGGGACGGAATCCTTCGATGATCGCGTCGGCCGACTCGACGAGCGCAAGCAGCGCCTCGACGCCGTCTGGGTTCTTCAGGTCGATCGCAATGTTGCGCCGACCGCGCAACAGGATGTCGAAATGCGGGGCGTCGGGCGCCGGACCACGCACGGACTGTGCGCGCTCGACACGCACGACCTCGGCACCGAGATCGGACAACAACATCGCCGCAAACGGACCGGGCCCGATGCCGGCGATTTCGATGACGCGATAGCCGTTCAGCGGACCGGGCATGGCGACTCCTCGAGGTGCGAAATGATCGATTCAGTGATGCGCGACCACAGCGGGCGCGGCAGATCGTGGCCCATGTCGGTGACCATGTCGAGACGTGCGTTGGGAATCAGCTCCGCTGCCCGCTGACCACCGCTCGGCGCGATCAACGTGTCGTCGGTGCCGTGAACGACGAGCGTCGGTGCTGTGACCCCGCGCAGGCCTTCAGTACGACGGCCGCTTGCGTAGATGGCTGCCAACTGCCTTGGCGCTCCGTCGGGATAAAACGAGCGGTCGAACGATGCCGCAGCATCGACTTGGTTCTGTTCGATGGTGGCGTACTTCTTCGACTGCCACACCATCCAGTTCTTCGACGACTCGATGTAGGCGGCGCGATCCGTCGGCGGCGGGGCGACAAGGGCCTCCATTGCCTCTGGTGTGGGCTGGCCGTATTCGGGCTCACCTGAATTCGACATGATCGACGTCAGCGAGGCAACGCGTGTCGGGTGCTCGATTGCCATGATTTGCACGATCATTCCGCCCATCGACCCGCCGATGACGTGGGCGGCGTCGACACCGAGTGCGTCGAGCAGACCCACCGCGTCGGCCGCCATGTCGGACAGGTTGTAGGGCACCGCGGGCACGGGATCGTCGAGCAACGCCGCGCGGATCACGGCATCGGTGTCGACCGCCTTGCCGTCGAGTTTGGTGCTCAGGCCGCAGTCGCGGTTGTCGAAACGAACGACGTGGAAGCCGGCATCGGCGATGATCCGGCAAAAGTCGGCGGGCCACATGAGCATCTGTGCGGTGAAGCCCGAGACCAACAACACGGTGGGTTGTGACGGCGAACCGAACGTCTCGTATTCGATCTCTATTCCTGTGGAAACCCCGACTCTCGGCATTCTGCAAGTTTCACCGAGAACGCGCCAGCGGTCAAAACCCGCCAAAAACCTTCACGCGCGGCGGTTGCGACGCGACAGCGCAGGGGTTTCCCACCGGGCCTCGTCGGGCGTGACCGTGCGACCCGGTGCCACGAGCGCATCGATCTTGTCGAGCACTTCGCTGGACAGCGAGATGTCCTCGGCAGCGAGCAGGGTCGTGAGGTGTTCCATCACTCGCGGGCCGATGATCGCGGAGGTCACGCCCGGATGGTGCAGCACCCACGCAAGCGACAGGTGCGCGAGCGTCACCCCGACGGAGTCGGCGATCTCGACGAGCGACTCGACCAATTCGACCTTCTGCTGGTTCGCCGGGTCCGCGAGGTCGTAGCGCGCGGGCGTGCGCGCCGCTCGGCCCTCACTGCGCTGGCCGGCCGACTTCCTGTAGGCACCCGATAGCCAACCGCCGTTCAACGGACTCCACACCAAGGTGCCCATGTTCAGTTTCTGGCAGGTGGGCAGCAGGTCACGTTCGATCCAACGCACAAAGATGCTGTACGGCGGTTGTTCGGTACTGAAGGGAATGAGTTTGTTCTTGTCGGCGACCCACGCCGCCTCGACCAGGTGTTCGGCCGGAAACGTGGAGCAACCGAACGCACGGATCTTGCCCATGTGCACGAGATCGTTCAGTGCCGACAGCGACTCTTCGATCGGCACGTTCGGGTCGGGTCGGTGCAACTGGTAGAGATCGATCCAGTCGGTTCCGAGACGACGAAGACTGTCATCGCAGGCCTTCATGATGTAACGCCTGCTGTTGCCCCACGTGTTCGGGACGCGATTCGTCGAGAAGGGTCCACCTTCGAGCGGGAAGTGACACTTCGTTGCCAGCACCACGCCATCGCGCTTGGCACCCTTCAGTGCCTTGCCCGTAATGACTTCACTCTCCCCTGCCGAATACACGTCGGCGGTGTCGACGAAGTTGATCCCGTGATCGAGAGCACGGTCGATGATGCGCACACAGTCGTCGTGGTCGGTGTTGCCCCAAGAGCCGAACATCATGTTGCCGAGGCAGAGCGGCGAAACAAGCATGCCGGTACGGCCGAGAGGTCTGTAGTTCATGGCGTGAACCTACATGCCGTCAACCCACGTGCCCTCAGCCCAGTAGGTCAGCGAGCAGGCCTCCGAGCCGTCGTCGCGCACCAGCCGTGCGCACGCCCCACCAGAAAAGATCGCGTCCGTCGATGATCCGCACGTCACTGATCCCCGTCGCCTCGACGATCTCCGGAATGTGGCGATCGGCGAACGCGTACGGCTCGGTCGGCAGCAAGACCACGCCGACCCCGCGCTGTTCACGCAGACAGGGCAACTCACCCGACGTGACCTCGGGATACGGCGACGACGCATCGGCGTGCGAGACGGCCACGCCAATCGATGCGAGGAGCGACGCGCCATAGGTCGAGGAATTGATCGTCATCCACGGTCGGCGCCAGATCGGGACGAACGCCGTGATGGAGGGCGACGCGAACGTCGTCTCCGTCACCGGATCGAATTCGGCACCGACGATCTCACCCAATCGCCGGGTTTCGGCTTCGGCCGACGAAAGTGAAATGACGTGCAGGTCGACGACATGCAGGCCACGTCGCACCAGCTCTGCCGCGTCTTCGCGCCGGTTCTCCTCACGGTCGACGACAACCAGGTCGGGCGAAAGTTCGGCAATGCCCACGATGTCGGGGTCCTTGGTTCCCCCCACGTGGCGCAGTTGTGGCTGTTCACAGAACCGCGTGCACGCGATCGGTTCGATGCCCCAGGCGAGCAGTGACTCGGTGACACTGGGAACGAGGCTGACGATGCGCACGACTCAGTTGCCGAGGAGACGGCGTTTTTCGCGGTCGAATTCCTCGCGTGTGAGGCTACCGCGCTGGAGGAGACCCTCGAGTTTCTCGAGCTGCGTGGCGACGTCCTCACGCCCACCCTGCACGTATCCGGCCCGCAGGTCGATGCGCCGCTGCACGTGGTTCAGCAGGATCTTCTTCACTTCCTGCGGGCGCTTGATGTCGGTGAATCGCTGCTGGCCGTCCTGGCCACCCGACTCGATCAGCAGGTCGCCCGCGCCGAGGATGCGTTCGATGATCGTCTGGTTGAAGTTCACGTTGTTGACGCGCTCGAGGGGAATCTCGACGCCCTTCTTCGAGATCAGGCCCTCTTGGTAGATGACACGCGCATTGGTGACGGCGAAATTGGTGAAACGCCACTGGAGGTACTCCCAACCAACCCAGACCAATGCAAGTGCGACGACGATGCCGAGACCCTTCGGCAACCACTCCATGAAGCCGCCGTCGATACGCGATGCGCCGACGTACCATGCGACGAGGGCAGCAACCGCCGCCCCTCCGGACTGGGCGAAATACCACCAGTGGGGGTGGACGTCGAGAATCAGTTCTTCGTTTTCGTTCAGATGCTTGGGCGAGAGCGGCATGACCCCACCTTATTACTAGCGTGACGCCCATGACCGCGGCCTCGCTCCTTCTCGCACTTGATGCCGAGCAGCGCGCCGCCGTCACCGCGCCCGCCGATGCGGTCATCGTTCTCGCCGGCGCGGGATCCGGAAAGACGACGGTTCTCACACGACGCATCGCTCACCGCATCGAAGATGCCAGCGCGGACGCCGAACACACGCTTGCGATCACATTCACACGCGAAGCGGCCGCACAACTGAAGATGCGCTCGCCCCGCGGAATTCACACCGGCACTTTTCACGCAGTTGCCTTCGCACTCCTGCGCCAGCACCTCACCGACCTCAACAAAACGGTCCCGACGATCCTCACCAACCGCAACGGCATGATGAGGGAAGCAGCCCAAACCCTCCGCATGCAGACGCCGATCTTCGAGGCATTGACCGAATACGAATGGATGCAGGCACGCGCACTTTCACCGAACGACTATCCGGCTGCAGCCACGGCGGCGAAGCGCAGCGCAAAGTCACCCGACGCGCTGGTCAGGCTCTTCGAGGAATACGAACGGCTGAAGAAGTTCCGTGGAGTTCTCGACATCGGCGACCTGTTGGTGCGAGCCACGGACGAAATCAATCGCTCGGTCGACTACGCCGGAGCGGTCCATTGGAGGTACCGCCATTTGCTCGTCGACGAAGCACAGGACATGAACCCCCAACAGTTCGAGTTCCTCGAGGCCCTGCGTGGGGGTCGGCGCGACATCTTCATCGTGGGCGACCCGTTGCAGGCCATCTACGGGTGGAACGGCGCCGACCCACGTTTGTTCGACAACCTGCCCCAAACGCTCGGCGGTGCAACCGTCGTTCATCTTCGCAACAACTACCGCTGCTCGCCCGTCGTCGTCGACGCGGGCCTGCACGTCCTGCGGTCGAACGGCATTGCGGCCGAGGCGACCGCGGTGAAACTCGACGGCGAGGCCATCACCGTCGACGCGTTCGACGACGAAACCGCCGAGGCGAACGGCATCGCGACCCTGGTTTCGACCTCACGCCGCGGTGTGCGCCGCTGGGCCGATGTCGCGGTTCTCGTTCGCACCCGGGTGCAACGGGATCTCGTGGTCGGCGCACTGGAAAAGGCCGGAATCCCCGTTTCTGCATCCGCTGCGTCCGCCGTCGTCGCACCGCTGCTGCAGGAAGTCGCCGCCCTGACGAACCGCTACGCGCTCGCCGACTGGTCGTTGGAACTTCGCATTGCATCCGAGAAAGACTCACCCGAACACGAACTTGCGGTACTCGTCGACGATTTTCTCGCTGCGCACCCCGTGGGACCCGCCAACGGGAACATGTTCATGTCGTGGTTCAACACCTCTGCGCCACGGCCAACGGGGGACGACGGAGTCGAGGTGCTCACTTTCCACGCCGCAAAGGGACGCGAATGGCATACCGTGTTCATCGCCGGCGCCGAAAAGGGTGTTCTCCCCCACTCATCGGCGAGGACCCCGGCTCAGCGCGCCGAAGAAGTTCGACTCGCCTACGTCGCGGTCACCCGCGCCGCCGAGCGCCTGTGCATCACGTGGGCCCGCCAACGTGGCAATCGCAAAACGACGCTCTCTCCGTTCGTCGCCGATTTGCCTTTGGGTGTAACCACGCGAGCCTTGATGCCCACCGACCTGCGCGACATCGCGAATACGAAGAACAAAGGCACCGCGCTCGGTGCGTTGCGTGAATGGCGTAGAGAACGGGCACGACGACTCGGCACCACCGAGTCGGCCGTCTGTGCCGATGCATTGCTGCAGCGCATCGCCGACCGCAACCCGACCACGGCCGGGGAGCTCGCAGAAATCGTCGGGCCGATGACCGCCGCGACGCTGGCCCCCGAAGTGTTAGCCGTTCTTGTCGCCTTCGCCGGTTCGAATTCGCAGTAGACGCGCGAAGACTTCCTTGTTCATCGAAATGAACAAGCCTTCGGACTCGGCGCACAAAATGTCGCCCGCCGTCAGCGTCGCGTGCGTGTAGATCTTGCGACCCTCGACTTTGACCACCCGGCCGGTGACGACAAGCTCCACGTGCAAGGGCGTCGGCGCCTTGTAGCGCACCACCAACTCTCCGGTCATTCCGGGTTCGCCCGTGAGCGACTGTGTTTGACCCAGCACCTCGTCGAAGGCGGCGGCAACGAACCCCCCGTGAACACAGCCGGGTGGACCCTCGTAGGCGAGACCGTAGGTGACGCGGCCCGTCACCAATGCCTCGATCCCGTGCTCCGGGTCGGGATGCTGGATGAACATCCGCATCGGCGCGGCCAACGGGTTCATGCTGCCGCTGATCGGACTGCGATCGAGGAAAGAGGTGCGCCCTTCGACGCCCGATACGTGGTCGGACATCCCGGCGAGCGATCCGTACGACTCGGTCGGGACCTTGTCGTTCAGATGTTCGGCAATCGCCCGAATCTTCTCGGTCGCCTCGACAAGATGTGCCACGTCGGCAGCACCCCGCACGGCAAGGTCGTGGAATTCGCGAACCGCGTCGGCCAGCCGATCGCGCGCAATGTCGACCTCGGTCTTTTCACTTTCACGTTCGTGGAAGCCACGAAAGAGTCGTTCGGACCGGTCGACCATGCAACGATCCTACGAACCGAGGAGCATCATGACGGGCGCATGGTCGCTCGGCTGCTCTCCCTTGCGTGCATTGCGGTCGATGCCGCACCACGTCGTTCGGTCGGCAACCGACTTCGTTGCGTACATGAGGTCGATACGCATGCCGCGGCCCTGATGGAAGTCACCACCGCGATAGTCCCACCACGAGAACAGTTTCTCATTCGTGTAGTGGTCGCGGAACACGTCATGCAAACCCCAGGCCTCGAGTTCTGCCAACGTGTCGCGCTCGGCTTTGCTGACGTGCGTCTGCCCTTCGAGCTTTGCAGGATCCCACACGTCACGGTCGTCGGGGGCGATGTTGTAGTCGCCGGCGATGACAAGACTGCCGTCGGGCGTCGACACCTCGGCGGCATGTTTGCGGAGTTGCGCCATCCAGCGCAGCTTGTACTTGTAGTGGTCGTGGTCGAGCGCGCGACCGTTCGGCACGTACACCGACACGACCGTCACTCCTCCGCAATCGGCGGTGATGATGCGCGCCTCTGCATCGGGTTCACCCGTCGCGAAATTCGCCCGTGGCTTGTCGAGGCCGACTCGCGAGAGAATTGCAACCCCGTTCCACTGGCCCTGGCCGAAGTGCGCGGAGTCGTATCCCATTTCCTTGAAGGTGAGGGCGGGAAACGCGGCATCCGTCATCTTCGTTTCCTGCATGCACAACACGTCGGGTTGCACCTCGGCCAACCATTCGGTGACACGCGGCAGTCGCGCCTTTAGTGAGTTCACGTTCCAGGTGACGATCAACATGACTCAGCGTGTTTTCTTGGCAGCAGATTTCTTCGACACTGCCTTTTTCACGGTGGGTTTGCCCGCCGCAGCCTTCTTCACGGTGGCCTTCTTCACGGCCACCTTTTTCACCGACACGGCCTTCTTCGCCACCGGCTTTGCGGCAGTCTTCCTTTCGGCCGGCTTCGCAACGGCTTTCCTTGCCGGCTGCTTCGCCGGCTTCTTCGCAACTGCCTTGGCCCGCACGGTGGCCTTGACCGGAGCCGCAACCTTCACGGCCTCGCCCACACCCACTTCGACGCTGCGTCGCGACGGTGTGTAGCCAGCGATGACCAACTGCACGGTCTGGCCTAGTTTCAGCGCATTGCGCGCACTTCGTGGCGGCGGACTGCCGAGCAGACGCAGGGGCGCATAGGCCTTGATGCCGTCAACGCTGACGTAGGCGCCGTGCGCGCTGTAGGAATCGACGAGACACTTGACCTTGCTGCCGACCGGATGCCTTTCGACGAAAGCAAGAAACGGCAAGACGTCGTTCACCGCGCGTGCATCGCCCGCCGACGACGCAGCCGCAGGAGTGGGTTTCGGTTTGGGGGGCTGAACCCGTGCGCCGGGCGGCGGTGCCTTCGGGACCGGCATGGCCGCGCTCGCCTCTTTGCTTGCCTTCTTCGGCGTGGCGACCGCACCGCGCTTCCCCGTGTCGTGCGCACGCATCGCACGTTTGCTCTTCTCACCACGAACCGGCGTGCGCTCGACGAAGATCCAGCCAACGTGCGGTACGGGCTTGCCACCAAGCAAGCGCCCCTGTTCGAAAAGCCACGGGTACTGACCGTGAAACTCTTGGTAGCTGTCGTTCGAGAGAATCGACGCCTTCACCTTGTCGGCGATCGCGAGAACGAACGCGTCACCACGGCCGATTGCCCCGGCCGGCGGCGTGACGAGTTCGTTGTTGTCGACTGCGGCGTCGAATTCGCCGACTTCCTTCTTGTCGATTCGGTGCCCGAAACTTGCATCCACGACGACGGTGACCTTGGTTTCGGGGAACTCGTTCATGAAAGCCAGAACGGCCTCGTTCAGTTGTCTCAGGCTCGGCGCACTGCGCCCTTCGGTCGCGATGTTCGAGCCGTCGACCACCACGTGCTTGGGGCTCTTCGGGGCAGGCATCAGGGTCAGTCAAGCAGCCTGCGGGGTGGCCTCGGCGGATCCCGACGTAGCATCGGAGCCGCTCGCCTCGGGAGTCACCCGAGACGGCAAGACAGACCGACTCAGAGGGGGAATTCCACGTGCCGCACGCCCGTTTTCGCGCAGTTTTCTGGGACTTCGGGGGCGTCATCCTCGAGAGCCCGTTCGATGCTTTCGCGCGCTACGAGACGGCCCAGGGCCTACCCGCGGGCTTCCTCCGCAAGGTCAACGCCACCAATCCCGATACCAACGCGTGGGCCCTTTTGGAACGCAGCGAAGTCACCCCGTCGGCGTTCGACGCGCTGTTTGCCGAGGAAAGTGAACACCTCGGCCACCGCGTTCCGGGTGCCGACGTTCTCGCGCTTCTCGCGGGTCAAATTCGACCGGCGATGGTTGTCGCCCTCGACCGTGTGAAGGCTGCGGGTTTCAAGATGGCGTGCCTCACGAACAACGTCGTTGGCGGCGACAAAGCGACGCCTGCGCGGGCGGCTGCGGTCAACGAAGTGATGGCACGTTTCGACACCGTCGTCGAGAGCAGCAAGGTCGGATGCCGCAAACCCGAAACACGCTTCTACGAAATTGCCTGCGAACTTGTCGGCGTGACACCGCATGAATGCGTATTCCTCGACGACCTCGGCATCAATCTGAAACCTGCCGCCGCACTCGGCATGCACACGATCAAGGTGGTCGAGCCGTCAGAGGCCCTGCGGCAACTCAGCGAGGCGATCGAAATCGAATTGATGTAGCGCGGACCCCTCACCAGGGGTTGAGTGCTTCGTCCATCAGGTCGGCAAGTTCTTGCTGGTGGATCACCATCGAGCCCGTGGCAGGGCTGCCCGATTCGACGCGTGCAACATGGCGCAGGTCGTAGCCCCGTTCCTTCAAGCGCCAGATCCGGTGTTCGACCCAGTGCCAGGCACCCATGTTCTCGGGTTCTTCCTGCAGCCAGACGAGTTCTTCGGCGTTCGGGTATTTCTCGATCTTCGCGACAAGTTGTTCGAGCGGGAACGGGTACAGCTGTTCGACGCGAACGACGGCGGCGGCCACGCCACGCTTCGTGCGTTCGTTGATCGCGTCCCAGGCCACCTTGCCGCTGCACATGATGACGCGCTTCACCTGATCCGCGGGCGGCGGAGCAGGGTCAGCCAACACTTCCTCGAAGCTGCCACGCGTGAAGTCTTCGATCTTCGAACGGCTTTCCTTCATACGCAATGGCTGCTTCGGCGTGAAGATCACGAGTGGCTTGCGCATGTCGCGACGCACCTGACGTCGCAGGACGTGGAAGTACTGCGCGGATGTCGTGCAGTTGACGACCTGAATGTTGTCCTCGGCGCACGCCTGCAGGAACCTCTCGATGCGTGCCGATGAATGCTCGGGGCCCTGGCCCTCATAGCCGTGCGGCAGCAACATCACGAGCCCGTTTTGCTGGCCCCACTTGTCTTCGGCCGCCACGAGGTACTGGTCGATGATGATCTGTGCGCCGTTGACGAAGTCGCCGAACTGCGCCTCCCACATGACGAGTGCTGCGGGATTGGTGTGCGCATAGCCGTACTCGAAACCGATCGCGGCATATTCGGACAACAGCGAGTCGTACACCCAGAAGTTGGTACCGGACGGCGCCAGGTCGGCAAGGGGAACCCAGTTGCGTTCGTTCTCGTAGTCGATGAGTGCGGCGTGACGTTGGCTGAAGGTTCCGCGCCGTGAGTCTTCGCCGGCAAGACGGACACTCGTTCCCTCGACAAGAAGCGAGCCGATGGCGAAGGCCTCGCCGAGAGCCCACTCGACCTCGCCCTCTTCACGGAACAACTTCTCGCGCGTTTCGAACTGCTTGGCCAGCTTCGGATGCGGAGTGAAACCCTCGGGGTATGCGGTCAACTTTGCAAACACACGGTCGATCACCGAACGATCAACGCCGGTTTCGACGTGCGCCACCACACCCGCGGGTGCGGGGGGTCGCGCCGCTTTGTTTGGCGCCGGCGCGTGTGCACGGGTTTCGTCGAGGGCCGCCTGCAACTTGCCCTGATAGTCGGCCAGGCGCTGTTCGGCCTGTTCGAGCGTGATGTCGCCGCGCTTGACGAGTGTCTCAACGTACTGCTTGCGCACGCTGCGGTGGTCGGCGATCTTCTTGTACATCAACGGTTGTGTATAACTGGGATCGTCGCCCTCGTTGTGCCCGTGGCGGCGGTAGGCAATGAGATCGATCACGACATCCTTGTGGTATGCCTGTCGGTAGTCGTACGCAAGACGCGCAACACGGATGCACGCCTCGGCATCGTCACCGTTCACGTGGAAGATCGGTGCCTGAACGGTTTTTGCAACATCCGAGCTGTACGGCGACGACCGCGAGAACTGCGGTGCCGTCGTAAAACCGATCTGGTTGTTGATGATGAGGTGGATGGTGCCACCCACGCGATAGCCGCTGATGTCGCTCATCGCCAGGCATTCGGCAACGACGCCTTGGCCGGCGAACGCCGCGTCGCCGTGGATCAGCAGGGGCAGAACACTGAACGCGAGTGGCGGCGTGATGCCGTCCTGAGCCGCGCGCACCATGCCGAGGACGATCGGGTCGACCGTCTCGAGGTGGCTCGGGTTGGCCGCGAGCTCGACCTCGATGGTGTCACCATCGACCGACGTGAATTTTCCGTGCGCACCGAGGTGGTACTTCACGTCGCCCGAGCCTTGGACCGAGTCGGGCTTCACGTGGCCCTCGAACTCTTTGAAGATCTGGTCGTAGCTCTTGCCGACGATGTTGGCGAGCACGTTGAGGCGACCGCGGTGCGCCATACCGATGACCGATCTGTCGAGATGGTCGGCTGCGGCGGCGGAGAGGATCGTGTCGATGATCGGAATCGCGGCCTCCGAGCCATCGAGGCCGAATCGCTTGGTTCCGACGTACTTGGTGGCGAGGAACTTCTCGAATGCCTCGGCGGCGTTCAAACGCTCCACCAAACGGTTCTTCTGCGACATCGTGGGCCGGAACGCCACACCTTCGAGACGTTCCTGGAACCAGCGCTGCTCGGCCGTGTTCTGGATGTGCATGTACTCGACGCCGATCGTGCCGCAGTATGCATCGCGCAACACGGCGAGGATGTCGCCGAGTTCCTGCTTCGCGCGGCCACCGAGACCACCCGTGAGGAATTCGCGTTCGAGGTCCCAAATCGACAGGCCGTACGTTTCGGGGTCGAGCTCGGCCGGAAGCGTGGGTTCCTTCCAACGCAACGGGTCGAGGTCGGCCATAAGGTGCCCGCGCACGCGGTGCGCACGAATGAGGTTGGCAACCTGAAGTTGCTTGTGCAGCCGCTGCTCTTCGTCGTCGGACACGTTGCTGTCGTGTCGCCACCGCTCGGCCTTGTAGGGCACCCCGAGGCTGGCGAAGATCGAGTCGTAGAAAACGTGCTCGCCGACCAGCAGTTCATGAACACGCTTCAGGAACATGCCACTCTCGGCGCCCTGAATGATGCGGTGGTCGTAGGTGCTGGTGACGGTGACGACCTTCGACACACCCAACTTCGACAATGCCTTTTCGTCGGCGCCCTGGAACTCGGCCGGATAGTCGATCGAACCGACACCGACGATGACGCCCTGGCCCGGCATGAGACGCGGTACCGACTGGACGGTGCCGATCGTGCCCGGGTTGGTGAGGGTGATCGTCGCCCCCTGGAAGTCGGTCACCGCCAACTTGTTGGTCTTCACCTTGCGGATGAGTTCTTCGTAAGCGTTGAGGAACTCGGCGAAACTCAGCGCACCCGCATTGCGCAGCACGGGCACGACGAGCGTGCGCGAGCCGTCAGCCTTCGCGACATCGACCGCGAGACCCATGTTCACTTCACTGTTGCGGACGATCTGCGGGTTGCCCGCGTCGTCGACCGTGAAGGAATTGTTCATTGCGGGCACCGAGTCGGCGATGGCGCGCACAATGGCGTAGCCGATGAGGTGCGTGAACGAAACCTTCCCCATGCCGCCGCGCGTCATGTACGCGTTGATCGCCTTGCGGTTCACCTCGAGCAAACGTGCGGGCACATTGCGGAAACTCGTCGCCGTCGGCACCGTGAGACTGCGTTCCATGTTGGCGACGATTGCCGCGCCGGCACCACGAATCGGCTCGCCCGCGACACCCGCAGGAACGGCAGCGGCCTTCGGCGCGCCCGTCGTTGAACCGTTCGAGGCCGCAACGGACGAAGTGCCATTGGTCACCGGCGTCGGAGCGGTTGCAGCGATACCGGGGACCGAGCCCGCATGGCCGGGCGTGTAGTCACTGAAGAATTCACGCCACGTGTCGGCAACAGAAGTCGGGTCGATGCGGTATTGCTCGTACATCTCGTCGACGAGCCAAGAGTTCGTACCGAAGGCGTCCGACGCGGAGGGGGGCGTTGTCGTCATCAGGGAAAATCGTACTCTCCGGCCTCCTTCCGATTCGCTTACTCACGTCACAAAATGACGCCGGACAGACGTGTCTTGTACGCTTTTCTCGTGGTCCCCCAAAAGATGAACCGTCGCAAACTCGCGATTTTCGCGCTCACCTCCGGCGTTGCGCTCGCCGCCTGCGGTGGGGGTGCCTCTGCGCCCGCCGACACGTTGCCGGCCGGTGTCGGTCTCACGGTCACGGCCGTTCCGTCGATTCGCTGGGACGCCACCGACTACACGGCCACGGCGGGCGAGGTACTCTTCGGCCTCGTCAACGAAGACTCGGTGCGCCACACGTTGATCGTCGCCAAGGACGGCAAGAAAATCCCGAACTTCAAACTCGACGTCAGCAAAAAAGGCACCGTCGACTCGGGAACGATCACGCTCGAGGCCGGTAGTTACACGTTGCTGTGCGACGTCCCGGGCCACCAGAACATGAAGGCCACCCTCAACGTCAGTTGACCCTCAGCTGGCAGCGCGAACGGCAACCGGAATTGCGCTCATCACGGGAATGCCCGTGATCTCGTCGTAACCACTCTGCAGGTCGATCAACGCACCGGTGGTCGAACCGAACGTCGCAAGATCCGACGGAGTGTCGGGCAGGCCTCCCCAAGCGTGGGCCATCGAAACGGTTCCACGACGTACGTCGTCGGCCGCCTTGGCGATGGTGCGGATCGATCCGCGCGGCGACGAGACCTCGATCGTCGCCCCATCGGTGAGGCCGAGTTCTGCAAGATCGTCAGGGTTCATGTGGGCGAAGTTCATACCCTCTCGCGCACGCAACTTCTCGACCTCGCGACCCGAAGAGTTGAAAACACTCTTCAGTCGGCGCGTGCTCATGCGGAAGGTGTGCACATCGGGATCGAAGCCCTTGATGACCGCCGACGACGTGTGTTCCGAGGCGACCTCGCGCAGTTCGTCGGCAATGCCATCGGGAACCATTTCGAATCGCGCGTTCTGACCGTCCTCTGCGGGAAGAACGGTGGTCACGTACTCCGGGAACAACGTTCCACCGACGTGCTTGCGCAGTTCGGCAAGCGGCAACTTGGTGTTCGCATAGATGAGGTCGAGAACGTCGTCGGCATCGATTTTCTGTCCGGGCGCGATGTCGCCACCGGGCATCTTGATCGTGACGCCGAGTCGTGCCGCAACTTCCACGTACACCTGCCACTCCTGCCGGATGTCGCCGCGCATCTCGAGCACCGCGGGCGTGTAGTGCTGGTACGGCTCGTCGAACCAACGGTCGATCGTCGTCGGAACATCGGGACGCTCGAGGCTGAGCGTGCTGGCAATCACGTAATGAGCAAGCTTTGCCGTCGGCGACATGTGCACGTCCATGAGAACGTGAATGTCGAGCGCTGACAACGCCTCGACCGTGGTGCGCTGGTCGGGCCAAGCCACCACCGGGTTGCCACCCAACGTGAAGAGTGCGCGAATCTGACCCTCCCCTTCGAGGAGAATCTCCTCGGCGAGCGTCGACGTCGCAGCCTGGCCGCGTTGGTTGTAGATGTCGCGGATGCGCGACTTCGGCCCCTTCGTCAGCGCCTCCGGCCGCGGCGCCACCACCTGCGTGCGCAACGGCCCGGGCGGTGTCAACAATCCACCCGGGTTGCGGATCGTCTCGCCGGCGCGGTTGTAACGACCGCACAGGGTGTTGATGGCGAGCACGAGATGCTCGGTCAGCGAGGAGTGCGGTGCCATGTCGGGGCCCGTACCGGTCGTCAGCGCACCACGCTTGCCGCCGGCGAAACGGCGCGCAGCCTCGGCAATGAGACCCTTGTCGACACCGGTTCGCTGGCTCGCGTAATCGAGCGTGAAGGGATCGACGGCAATGCGCAATTCGTCGATGCCGTTCACGTGTTGCGCAACGAAGTCGCGGTCGTACATGTCATGTTCGAGGATCTCGCGGATGAACGCCGACAACAGCGTCGGGTCTTCACCGGCACGGACAGGCAGGTACAAGTCGGCGTAGTGCGCGACCTCGGTGAAACGCGGGTCGACGACGATGAGGAACAGGCCGTTCTCCTTGAGGCGCTTCAAGCGCATCAGTGGGTTGAAACCCGGCAGACCACCCGGGTAACCGAAGCTGCTGACGATCGTGTTGCACCCGACGATGCACGCAACATCGGCCGTATCGAGGGCGTGAACGCCCGCACCCCATGCGCCGTGGCGCAACGGTGCGATTGCCTTGCCGGGCTGGTCGATCGACGAAGACGTGTAGAAACTTGGTGAACCGATCGACGAATGGAACGCCATCGCGATCGGCAGACCCGTCGCGTTCTGGTACGCGGCCGTGCCGCAGTACGACGCCACGGATCGCGGACCGTGCTTGGCCAGAATCCCTGCGACCTTCTCGGCGATCTCATCGAAAGCGGAATCGGTCGCGATGGGCTGGTGCGAGTCGCCCACTTTTTTCATGCTCTGACGCAGACGCCCGGGGTGTTCGTGTTGATGCCCGAGATGACGGCCCTTCACGCACGTGTATCCCTCGTACACCGGGTCCTCGAGAACCCCGCGAACGGTCTGCACCGCGTTGGTCTCGACGTCGACATCGACGTCGATTGCACAACCCGCGTGACAGAACCGACAAAACGTGCGCTTCGTCTCGATACCCATGAATCCCCCGATTCGACGTGTTCCCGAAAACTACACCAGCCCGAAAACGCAGAAAAGCCCCGGCGTGAGCCGGGGCTTTCCGCGAAGGGTTGTGACGTGTCAGCCGAGGAGGATCTCGGAAAGCAGCCACAGGACCAGCCACAGCACGCCACCGGCGATGAGGGCGTTCTTGTGGCTCTCGTATGGCCACAGCAACTTGTTGGTTGCCGCAGTGCCGCCGAGGAGACCGAGTGCATTGATCTGCAGGATCGCGATGATCGCAAGGGCGATGATGAAGAAGGTCCACGCATTGCCGCTGGTCGCGTCGGCGAATGCGCCGCTGTAGAAGTGCGCCGCGCCGACCATGAAGAACAGCATCGAGAAGGAGAAGATGAAGTTCTGACGCGACACGAGCAGCGCGCGACGACCCGCACCGGCAGCGGCGGGGTCGGCATCCTTGCCACCGAGCACGTTGACGGCGTTGGCCAGAACGACACGCTGGTTCTTCCAGATGACCATCCACACGTTGGCTGCCATGAGGATGCCGAGCACCATTCCGACGCTGATCGCCACGTTGTGTCCGATACCGAAGAGCGACGAACCGGACATGAAGTCCTTGAAGTAGTTCTCGATGAGGCCGGTGATGAGAAGGCCCGTGACGAGCGTTGCAATGGCCGCCCAGCGGAACCACCACAGCGCGCGGCGCGCAACCTTGTCGATGGCGATGTTGCGGGCCTTGCCCTCGTCACCGAAGGCCGCGAACGCGGGAACCTGGACGAGATTGAAGTAGTAGAGGAGGCCGATCCAGCAGATGCCGGCGACGACGTGCAACCAGCGGAACGCGAAGTTTCCGAGGTAGTCACGGGTGAGGAGTTCGAGTGCTTGCATTGGCTTTGCTCCCTTGATTGGGCACGAGTGATTTCATTGAGAAAGTACCAGCCTCCCAAGGGGGTGGGGCGGACCGCTCTCGGGTGGGGGCAGTAGGGTGAAGCCGCCATGGCCCACGAATTCATCTATACGTGTTACAAACTCGGCCGCTTCTACCCCCCGGATCGCACGATCCTCGAGAACATCTCGCTCTCCTTCTACCCCGGGGCCAAGATCGGCGTGATCGGGTCGAACGGCAGCGGCAAGTCGAGCCTTCTGCGCATCATGGCCGGCATGGACGACGGGTATTCGGGCGAGGCCCGACTAACCCCCGGGTTCAGCGTCGGTCTCCTCGAGCAAGAACCCCACCTCGACCCGACCAAAGACGTTCTTGGAAACGTCATGGATGGTGTCGCACCGGTGCGTGACCTGCTGGCCCGCTACGAGGAAGTCATGGCGATGTGGGGCGACCCCGACGCCGACTTCGAAAAGGTCGGCGCACTGCAGGCCAATCTCGAAGACAAAATCGCCGCGGCCGATGCGTGGAGCCTTGACCGCAACGTCGAGATTGCGATGGACGCATTGCGCTGTCCCCCGAACGACGCCGACGTCACGAAACTCTCGGGTGGTGAACGTCGCCGCGTCGCACTGTGCCGACTGCTGCTCAGCCGCCCAGACCTCCTGCTGCTCGACGAACCCACCAACCACCTCGACGCGGAGAGCGTGCTGTGGCTCGAACGGTTCCTCTCCGAGTATCCCGGCACGGTCGTCGCCATCACTCACGACCGCTACTTCCTCGACAACGTCGCGAAGTGGATCCTCGAACTCGACCGTGGTCGCGGCTATCCGTTCGAAGGCAACTACACGAGTTGGCTCGAGCAGAAGCAGGCTCGCCTCGCCCAGGAAGAAAAATCGAACGAGATGCGCGCGCGCACGTTGCAGCGCGAACTCGAGTGGGTGCGCATGTCGCCGAAGGCTCGGCAGGCAAAGGGCAAGGCCCGTCTTGCGGCGTACGAAAAACTGCACGCCGAAGCCGAAGCCGCCGAACGCGGACCTGATCGTTTGGAAATCGCCATTCCCGCCGGACCGCGACTCGGCGACACCGTCATCAAGGTCGAGGGCCTGTCGAAGGGCTACGGCGAACGACTGCTCATCGACGATCTCTCCTTTTCACTGCCGCCCGCAGGCATCGTCGGCATCATCGGACCCAACGGCGCCGGCAAGACGACGCTCTTCCGCATGCTCGCCGGCCTCGAAGCACACGACTCCGGCACCGTGACGGTCGGCGACACCGTGCAACTGAGCTACGTCGACCAGAACCGCGACGACCTCGACCCGAAGGCAACCGTCTACGAGGAAATCACGGGTGGTGTCGAACACATGAAGGTCGGTGGACGCGAAGTACACGGCCGCGCCTACGTCGCCAGTTTCAACTTCAAGGGAAGCGACCAACAGAAGTTGGTGGGTGACCTGTCGGGCGGCGAGCGCAACCGCGTTCACCTCGCCAAACTGCTGAAGCGGGGCGGAAACGTGCTGCTGCTCGACGAGCCGACGAACGACCTCGACGTCGACACCCTGCGCGCACTCGAAACTGCCCTCGAAAGCTTCCCCGGTTGTGCGGTGGTCATCAGCCACGACCGTTGGTTCCTCGACCGCATCGCAACCCACGTTCTCGCCTTCGAGGGCGACAGCCAGGTGCGCTGGTTCGAAGGCAACTTCAGCGAATACGAATCGTGGCGACGCAAAGAGCTCGGTTCTTCGGTCGACCAACCACACCGCATCAAGTACAAGCCCCTCAATCGATGAACACCCCGACGAGCCTCCGGGTCATCCGCTGGGTGTGCGCCGTCGTGTTCGTCTGCGGCATCGCGGGCATCATCGTCTCGTCGATCAACGGCAACAACGAGGGCTGGGTCGTCACAATCGGCCTCACCACCACGCTCGCCGCGATCACGCTCATCATCGCGTCAACGGTCGCGTCACGTTCACGAATCCCCGCTTTCAACGACGTCGCCGCCGAGAAACTCGAATCGCTCATCTCGGCCGAGGTTACGAACGGCGCGAACGAAGATGCCCTGCGCGACATCGTGCGCCGTGCCGTGGAACTCGGAAGACAGTCATTGTGACCGACCCCGCCGTCATCGCCGACGACCATCGTCTCGCCGCCCACCTCGCCCACGAAGCGGGTGTCCGTCTGAATGCGCTGCGCAACCAACTCTTCGCAGAGAACGCCTCACCGTGGCACGTCATGGACACCGGCGATGCGACGGGTCACCGCTATCTCATGGATACCCTCGCAGAACACCGACCGGGCGAAGCGGTGCTGTCGGAAGAAGGTGCGGACAACGCAAAACGCCTGAGTGCCGACCGCGTGTGGATCATCGACCCCCTCGACGGAACGAACGAATACGGCGAGCGCGGCCGGTCCGACTGGGCCATCCACGTCGCGCTGTGGGAGAAGGGCGACCTCGTCGCCGGCGCGGTTTCGCTTCCCGCCGTCGGAATCACGCTCGACACCCACCCGTCGACCAAACCGACGCTGCCGCCCAAGCCCGACCGAAAAATTCGCCTCATCACCTCGCGAAACCGAGCCCCCTATTCGGCCATCCTCGTCGCCAATGCAATCGATTGCGATGCGATGCGACTCGGTTCGGCCGGAGCAAAGGCCATGGCCGTTGTCCTCGGCGAAGCCGACATCTACGTACACGACGGCGGCCAACACCAGTGGGACTCCGCGGCACCCGTCGCCGTTGCGCGCGCTGCAGGCTTTCACACCAGCCGCGTTGACGGCTCCCCCCTCGTCTACAACGAACGCGACACGTGGTTGCCCGACCTTCTCATCTGCCGGCCCGAACTTGCCGAGCCGGTGATGCAGGCGCTCTGGAACAACGCCTGACGCGCACTCGCGCGACTCAGCGGATGTAGTCGTTCGTGTGTTCGCCGAGACGCGGCACGGGCCCCGGTCGCAACGTGTACCCGTCGAAGTCGACCGGATTGTTCACGGCCTCGTAGGGCTCTTCGCCGTCGCGGGGCGACATGGGCACGAACGCACCTGATGCGCGGGCCTGAGGGTCGACGATCACCTCGGGAATCGTGTTGAGCGGTGCCCACCACACGTCGTGTTGGTCGAACCTCTCGGCCCACTCGTTCATCGGACGCTCGGCGAACAATTCATCGAGCGTCGCGATCAGTTCCGTGTTGTTCGCCAGCCGAAGCTTCGCCGTGGCGAAGTGATCGACCCGCAGGCGATCGGAATCGACGGCGGCGACGAGTGCCGGCCAATGGCGGTCACCTTCGAGCGCGAGCATCCAGAACGCACGGCCATCACCCGCGAAGTAGTTCAACATCAACGGCGCACGTCCGTTTTCACGCGGGCGCGTGCTTTCACGCTTGCCGAACCGCAGCTGGATGCCGATGTCCCAACCGATGTTGTACATGCCGTTGCGCAACAGGCTCGTTGACACGAGTCTCCCCTTGCCGGTGCGTTGGGCGTCGAACAGCGCGGCCGAGACGCCGGCGACAAGTGACATTCCGGTGACGTGGTCACCCTGACCACTGCGGTTCGGTGGCGGATTCGCGCCGGGTGGCACGAGTGTGTGGGCAAGACCGGAACGCGCCCAGTAGCCGCCGATGTCGTAGCCGGGACGGTGCGCATCGGGCCCCTCGAGGCCGTATCCGGTGATGATGCCGTACACGAGCCGCGGATTCGCCGCGCGAACGCTTGCAGGGTCGAGGCCGAGTCGCGCAAGTGCCGCGAGGCGCACGTTCGTCACGAACGCATCAGCCGTCGCGAGAAGCTCGTGCATCTTCGCCTTGCCCTCGTCGGACTGGAGATCGATGACAACCGATTTCTTCCCGCGATTGTCGATCTCGAACGGCGGCACCGCGGCCTGGTCGCTTTGACCCAACGCACCGAAGATGTTGCGCTGCGGATCGCCCGCCGGTGGCTCGACTTTGATGACTTCGGCTCCCCAGTCGGCCAGTACTCCGGCACAGGCGGGCCCGGCCACCCACACCCCCAATTCGATGACGCGAACGCCTGCGAGTGGTCCCCCCTGCGACACGACGATGTCAGCTCTCGAGGATCGTGACTGTGCCGAGGTCGCCGTTCACTTCGATGGTTGCTCCGTCGCGGATACGGCGCGTCGCATTGACGACCGACACCACGCACGGAATACCGAGCTCGCGACTCACGATGATCGAGTGACTGTTCAATGCACCAACGTCGACGACGACACCGCCCGCGGGAATGAAGAGTGGCGTCCACGACGGGTCGGTGTTCGGAGCGATGAGGATGTCGCCTTCTTCGAGGGCCGACGGGTCGGCCGGGTCGAGGATCACTCGCGCGCGACCACGCGCGACGCCCGAACAACCGGCGTTTCCCTGCAACACGTCGCCCGTCTTCACGGGCTCGACCTTCACTTCGGCGCGCTTCGGAAGGTCCTCGATTTCGGGCACGCGCTTGTCGCCCTCGACGAAGTACGGGGTTTCGAGTTCCCACAACGAGCGCCACTGTGTCTCACGCTCGGCGAGCTTCGGCGTGAAGGACTTGGGATCGGCAATGAACGCGTCGAGTTCGTCATTCAACAACATGAAGACCTGCTTTTCGTGGGCGAGCGCACCGGTGGCCGCATGACGGCGACCGAGTTCGCGCATCGCGACGCGGACCTCGTTCATGACCCGGATGCAGTTCGTCTTGCTGCGTTCGCGCCAGGCGTTGAACCGACGTCCCGAGCCGGCAGCGAGATTCACCATCGTCGTGGCCTCATCGTTGCCCTTCACGCGTTCGAGAGCCTCGGCGAGCGCGGCGGCCGAGTCGGCCACGGTGCGTGCGGCAGCCTTTGCGGGATCGCCGTCAGGACCAACCTGACGCATCGCATCGATGAGGGCAAGCGCCAATGCGGGCTTGGTCTCCCACACGTCGGAGTAGAGGTCCCACTCGTTCGGGCCGCGCGAACCGAATTCGTAGAGGAAGTCCTCGAAACCCTGTTGGAATTCGGGAGAGTTCTGCGGCAAACGCGACAGCGCCCACATCGCATGGCTGGGGGCCGCCGAGTCGACGTCGCCGGCACCGGCAATGATGCGCACGAGAAGGTCGGGCACGATCTGGCCGAGCACCGTCGGGCCGGTTGCCGTGTTCGTCGATGTCATCACGTGATCATCGAACATTCGACGGTGCACGGGGATGAGTGATCGGGCGTACTCGATGAGCGCAGCGTCGGTTGCCTCGGCGAGGTTCGGGCGCTTCGCACGAATCTCTTTTGCCACCCGCTTCGACTCTTCGAGTTCCGGATAGTCGGCGATCGTCAGCGCCCAGTTCGCACGCTCGGTCAACTGCTTGGCGACCGTCTCGTTCGGGTCGTCGGGGTGCGGGACGTAGGGCGGCGTATCGGGTCGTGTACCGAAGAATGCGAGGTCAATCGGATCGGAGCCCACACCGGCGCGCACGCCGAAGAGACGCACGACCGAGGCGTTCACATAAAAGAATCCGTTGAAGAAACCACAGACGGGGTTGAAACCCTCGGCATGCACTTCGCCCTCGAGCACTGAACCGTTGCGCACGTTGCCGTCGCGCCAGCCTTCCATCGTTCCCGGAATGAACGCGAGGCTCGCTCCGAGCGGGCTGATCGGGTCGGGCAGGACGTCACTTGCATTCGAACGTGTGTAGACGGGAAAGCGCTTGCTGGCGCGCGTGTCAGTGATCCATTGGGACATCGTTGGCTCCGTCTTTTCTCTGGCGTACTGAGGGGTGTTACTCGCCGAGAACTGTAACCACTCCGGTCGAACCGTTCACCTCGAGAAGTGCGCCGTCGGGAATACGCCGTGTCGCGTCGGTTGCCGAGATGACACAGGGAATACCCAGTTCGCGACTGACGATGATCGCGTGACTGAGAGGAGCGCCGACATCGACAACAACACCGGCCGCGGGAACAAAGAGGGGCGTCCACGAGGGGTCTGTGATCGGCGCAACGAGAATGTCACCCGGTTCAAGGGCAGTCGGGTCGTTCGAATCGAGAATCACCCGTGCACGCCCGCGCGCGATGCCGGGACACCCCGGCATACCCTGCAGGGAATCGCCGGTGGAAAGACGATCGGCCGACGACGCCGACCTCGCCTCCCACGTGTCGGGACTTGCCGCAGCCCCCACGAACACGAACTGCGGAGTCTTTGCCGACAGTTCCTCGTACTTGGCACGACGTTCGCGCACGACACTGCGCCACTTCCCCGCATCGGACGAGGGGGCAGCAATGAGTCCATCCATTTCTTCGGCCTGCACGAATCCGAAGTCCTCGATGTCGTCGAAAAAACCACGTCCAACCATGCGTCGGCCGAGTTCGCGCATCGGCATCCGGCACTCGTGAATGAGTCGGATGTTGTTGGTCTTCGTGCGCTCGCGTGCGGGTATCCACGCCTGCGATGCCGCGATCGCGACCGACAGTTGACCGTGCACGGCGGCATCCCCTGCCACGATCGCAAGCAGCTCGTCCGCTGCCGCTGCACGTTCACGCGCGCGATCGACGCTGTGTGTCGCCGGGTCCGCAGAGGATGGCGCAAGACGCATCCGTTCGATTGCCGACAGCGCAAGTTCGGGTCGCGTTTCCCACGAGGGCGAACGAGCCTCCCATTCGTTCGGCCCGCGCGAACCGAAGTTGCGCACGAATTCGTCGAACATCGCGAGGAACTGCGCCGCACCTGCGGCGTTGCTGCCACGCAAACGATCGAGAAGTCCGGGCACTCCGGCGTCGAACTCGGACGTAAGCGCGGGTGAGTTCGAGACGAGCCTTCCCATGGCCCACAACGCGTGACTCGGCTCGGCCGAGTCGACGTCACCGAAACCGGCGATGAGCGGCATGATGAGGTCGGGGCGACCGACGGCGGTTGCAATCGCCGAGATCATGCCGACGGGAACCGTTGCCATGTAGGTGGTGTAAATGTGTTGCGAAAACAGCCACTCGTGCCACCCGATCAATTCGAGGTAGCGCGCCCACAGGTCGGCATCATCCATTGCCGCCAAGTCCGGACGGTCGCGGCGCAGCGCGATCGTGCGTGCCTTGTGCTCGGATACGTCGGCCAACTGGTCGACGGATGAGAACGCGAGGATCGACGCGAACGTTTCACCGATCCGCTGCGTCAAGTCGGGTCGCACGTCACCATCGGCCTCGACGTAGACGGGGATTCCCGGTTGGGCACCGAAGAACTGGGCATCCATGTCCTGCCATGACAAGCCGGGTGCCCGTTCACCGAACAAACGGATGAGAGAGGCGTTGAGGTAGCAGTAACCGCCGACGACACCGAGTTGACAGAACTCTTCGGCCGGAAACTCACCCAGTTCGAAGGCGCCCATCCGCTCCCATGCGGTGCGCCACCCGCGCTCGGCTCGCCACAATCCGGTACCGCTCGTGAGGGGCGTCACGGGGTCGGGAAAGACTTCGCCAACGTTCGCTCTCGTGTAAATCGGAAACCGACCCGAAAGATCGGTGTCAGTGACGTAGTAGCGATTCGTATTCCCCATCGACGCACCCCCGGCGCTCGCAGCTCGATGCCATTTCTAGTCCGTTTGTCACAGGCCAAATTCCGCGCTCGACGGAGGCTCCAAAGCCGTGTCGTTGCAGACTAGAGAAATGTCAAAGTCCTCCACCAGTAACACGGCCGACCTTTCGTGGGGTGCGTTCTCCGAGCGCGGTCCGTGGGACCTCGACCGCGAGGCGATTGCCTGGTCCGAGCACGCCGTGGTGTTGCGTCGCGAAGCCCGCAGCGAGGTACCCCGACTCACGACCCCCGGACGCATTCCGCCGATCGGTCGCCTGCTGAAGGTGGTCTTCGTTCTTGGTCGGGCGGTCGCACCATGGCTCGTTCGCAAGAAGCTCCGCCGCTTTGCCTCGCCTGAAGAGAGCCGCGCGGTGCTGTCGCTGCGCCTGCGTCGCGCGATCGAAACACTGGGACCGACGTACATCAAATTGGCCCAGATCATCTCGAGCGGGGAAGGCCTCTTCCCTGCAGAACTCGTCAATGAGTTCAAGCGCTGCCGCGACCAGGTTCCGGCCGAACCGTTCGACGTCGTGCAGCGAACGATTGAACGTGACCTTGGTGCCCGACTGAACGACGTCTTCGTCCACATTGACACCACTCCCCTTGCCGCCGCATCGATCGCCCAGGTGCACGCCGCGACCCTCGTCTCGGGCGAGCCGGTTGTGGTCAAGGTGCAGCGGCCCGACATTGGCGAACTCGTTCGTCGCGACCTGCGAGTCATGTCGTGGATCGCACCCTTCCTCATCGGCCGCATTCCGATCGCAGCTTTGGCGAATCCTCCGGCGCTCGTCGAGCTCTTCGCCGAAACGATCGTGGAAGAACTCGACTTCCGCATGGAAGCGTCGAACATGATCGACGTCGCCGCAATGCTGCACAACCTCCACCAAGAGCGCTACATCGTCCCGAGGCCGCACCCGAAGTTGGTGACGCGACGCATTCTCATCATGGAACGCCTCAACGGATTCAACTTCGACGATGTCGAGGGCATGAAGGCCGCCGGCATAGACACAGACGACATCATCCGCACCGGGATGATCGCGTTCATGGAGGGCGCGATGATCGAGGGAATTTTCCACGGCGACCTGCACGGCGGAAATCTCTTCGTGATGAGCGATGGTCGCACTGCACTGCTCGACTTCGGCATCGTTGGTCGCCTCTCCGGGCCACGACGCATTGCATTCCTGCGCCTCATGCTCGGCGCAACGACGAACGACGTGAAGGGCCAGGTCGCAGCGCTTCGCGACCTCGGCGCACTTCCCGTCGACGTGGACATCGAGCAAGTGATCGTCGACCTGCGTCTTGATCAACCAACGATCGACCCCACCGGTCTCACGGGTGAGGAACTGGTGAAAGAGGTGCAGCGCATCGTCAAGTCGTTGCTCGGCTACGGCGCCAGCATGCCCAAGGAACTGATGCTCTACGTGAAGAACATGGTGTTCCTCGACGGTGCAATCG